>OLRQ01002593.1_pt1 | contig 10692 bp, 9 predicted proteins | sample 1671971 | NCBI WGS metagenome assembly OLRQ01 (sample SAMEA3136631, study PRJEB25190) | human gut metagenome | biome: human gut; feature: human-associated habitat; material: faeces | place: Austria | collected 2013 | reverse complement strand
TGTTGTTCAAATTCATCGTTTGTAAATTCCGGTGAGGTCATAGCGGAATGGTAAAGTTTCTCTGATTTAGCCAAAAGTGTTCGCTTCTCGGCATTTTTCTCTTTGGGCTTTTTCTTGGCAAAATCCATCTGATTGCACGTTCTGTTTGGATTTTCAGGCGAAGGCATATCGCAGTATTTTGTCTTATAGCCGCCGTTCACAATAAAAAATCTGTTGCAGTTCAGACACCTGCGTATCTGATGCCCGACCATAAGACCTTTGAAAAAATCAACTTTCAGAAGCGATTGCAGTCGCTTGGCGTGGTAATATTCGGCAATAAGATACTCTCCGCTGCCCTCTGCCTTCTCTCTCGGAACAAGGTTCATATCGAGATTGTCGGTAAGATCATAGCTCATCCATGGGTCATTGATTGGATTGGCTATTTTCTTGTACGAAAGGCGAAGCACCACGAGGAGTAGTATTCCGTTGACACCAAGAAGTTCACAGAGGGCAGATTTCGTTTGCATGAGCTTACCCGTGAGATGTGCCTGAAGCTGATCAAGTATATCACCCTTGATGCCTATGTGGAGGGGCAGCCTCGTGAAATCTACATCTACTACAAGCTGCTCGACGAACCTCTGAAAGATAAAAGAAGCCTATTTAAAGGCGTATTTACGTTATTTACCCAGCATATGAAAGTGTGTTACTATTTGGCAAGAGGACAACACTGAATAAATATGTACACTCTTCCTTTGCACAAAAGGCTCTGCTGATGGATCGTTTGCAACTGTTGGTGTAAAAATTTATCCCGTGTATCGCAAAAGACTGACTTTTTCGAAAGCTTTTTTCTTCTATTCTGTTTTAATTATATTCAAATATAAATGCTGTTGAAAGCATAGGTTTTCCGCTTTTAGAACTATTAAACTCATACCAAAATAACGTGATCTGACCGTCAAACCATCAGCATATGCCAAAAGAGCAGGCTTTTACACCTGCTCCATAAATCATTTCTGTTTTCACACCACAGCCTCAACAACCGTCTTTCCATTCACTTGAATAATTTTCATACCAGGCTGCTTGTTTTTGTTAAAGTTAAAACTTAACAGATACCCTTTATCAAGATGATAGTAGTCCAGATACTCAGCAATTTGCTTTTCACCCTCGGTGTTATATTCCTCACCACGCCAGATTTTCAGTTCTACGATATACTGTTTTCCCAGATAGTCCACAATGACATCTGTCCGTTTCTGGTCACGAGTTTGTGCCTCAATGTAGTAATTGCCCGTGCCGTTGATAATTGGTCGCAGGTACAGCAAAAACAGCTTTCTGCCATCCTCTTCCTTGAATTTATCTGGTTGACTGCCATAGATGTCGTTGAAGTGGAGGATAAACTTCTCCAGAATCTTCTCCATATTCAGCTGATTGCCCTGAATAAACTGATTTTTGTCGTTGACACCCTCGGAATACATCCGGCTATCAGTTGCCTCCTGTGAAATAAACCAGTTATAAATTCTAGTTTCAAAGATACGATTTGCAACAGAAACGCAGTCATTCTTGTTGGAAATAAAGCCATACATTGCAGCATTTTCAATCACAACATTGTCGATATTATAAGAGATCTTCTGCCCCAAAAACAAGACATTGTACAGTAGATTTCTCAGGTTTTTGTCGTCTTCCAGTTTGTTGATCAGCGATTCTATCAGAGGATTTTTCTCTTTCACAAGATACTTGACCGCATTTTCAAAGGATAAATTTTCCCAATTTCCACTCTCATCCATATGCTTGCAAATCATCGAAACCAGCACCGGATAACCAGAAGTATAATCGTAGATCAACTGGGACAATTTCTGTATGTCCATTCCAGTATGATGGTCATTCTCGTATTCTGTGAGCATTCCGGCAATGTCATGCACGTTAAAACTCATATCGATTTCAAAGGCAGAGGCAATATTCCATGGACTGTTATGCTTATGTTCTGCATCTGGACGGATTTTCTGACGAAGATTTCGAATGTCATGAACACCTGCCAGAATGACGGATTGGAAGGTTGGACGTTTGTTGCGAATCAGATAATAGCCTCTGAGCTGCGACAAAAAGTCCAGAAACACCTGATTATTGCTAGCACTGTCTACCTCATCGATCATCAGCACAATCTTCTTATCATTCAATTTGCAGACAACACTAAGCTTGCGGAACAACTCCACCAAATTTGTAACAGAAGTCAGTTCTCTCTTCGCAATTTCCATCAATGCAGTTTCGTCAGAAAACATCGCAGTTTCCACAAAAGCGTCAATGAAAGCCTTGGAAAAAGTTTTTTCATTCTCAAATGTTGCAACACTCATCTGTGACTGAAAATCCATAGAAATCACCGTATAGTCATTTCGCAGATAGCTTTGCAGTGCATCCAAAAGTGTGGTTTTCCCATACTGCCGTCCTCGATTGATACAGAAGTACTGCCCTTTGTCCACCATATCTTTGATTTGTGCAAGGCGGCTGTCCAGATTGACCATGTAATGCTCCTGCGGATTACAGCAGCCAGTGATGTTGAAGTATCGTTCCATGTTTTTCACCTCGTGTTCGTGTGTAGATTTTTGTTACTTCTATTATACCATATCGCCAGAGCAATTACAACTGCATTTTTACTTGAAATACAATTCACCTGGTACTGGAAACTCTAAAAAACTTAATTGCAAACAAAAATATACATGGAACGCGGAACATTCAAATAGCATCATCCATCACAGGCAGAGCATACAAAATGCTCTGCCTTTTTCAGTCCTTCCCCGCAAGCTTCCCCTCCACATACGCCGTCACCGACTTTCTCGGTATCTTCCAGACCTTTCCGATCCGAAACGCCTGAATCTCGCCGCTGTTCAGGAGTGCGTACAATGTATTTTTTCCAACGCTGAGAAACTCCATGACCTCCTCAAACTTCATGATCTCATTTTCCATGTTACAGGACTCCTTTCCGCATTTTCTCGTATTTTTCTGCTTTTTTTATCTCTATGTTAGGTCGTTTGTAAAAGATTTCAAGCCATAGCTCCGTTATTTTTGCCTGCATAGCTCCATATTGGATTTTTCCGATTTATTTCGTTTTTTGGACACCCAAGCGATCTATATATTTTGCCTGTTCCACCGGGAATCCGGCATAGACAAATACCCGGCAGTTCTCCCGCAGCAGTCTTGCACGTCCCACTGCCTGTTCCAGTTGGGAGGACAGCAGCCAGGTCTGCACCATCCGGAGCGTTTCGTCCTTGTAGGTGTTGAGAAAAAACGACTTGTTCTGATAGGTGATTCTCTGCGGGTACATATGCACTTTTGCCAGACTTGCCCCTGCACGCATCGCATACAAGCCATACACCACCTCGTCCAGATTGGGCAGTCCCACAACAGACAGATCTTTTCCTTTCAGTGCATTGATGCCCTCCACATTGCCGAAGTGATAGCGTGTGATGAACTCTTTCTCAATGTCCTTAAAGGTGATGACTGTGGTATCTCTGCATAACTCTTTGAGCAGGCGAATCTTGTCATAATCATTCTGAAAAGCATATCGGCTGTAGCTGAAATCGGTGTACTGGAAAATATGCCCTTTGTATTCCGTCTTCGGGCATTCGTGAAAGTCGATTGCCCGGTTGGGGTAAACCTTTTGATACAGTTCCCGGCAAACCGTTGCCGAAAGCATCACCATCTTGCAGTCCGGCAGCGGTTCTTCGATCAGAAAGGTCACCCGTTCTCTGTCCGCATGGATGTACTTTGCACGCAGCAGACCGTATAGATTCACTCCAAAATGGCGTATCTTCCGCAGCTGTTTGGCATCCAGCTCCACCGCAAACTCGTCCATCTGATGATAACCCCGTTTCAGGCAGATTCCGTTCAGGCGGCTTTTTACCGAGTCCGGAAGATACCGACTGCCAGTCATCTTTTTTAGGGTCTGCATCGAAACGGACTCCGTGCGGAAAATCGTCCGGAAAATGTCCTCATCCAAGATCACATCATGGGTCTGGAACACTTCCTTCGGCAAATGCAACAGCTTGGCATGGGTGGTGATGATATGCCCCTGAAATCTGGCAGTGCTTTTGCAGTCTTTCAAAAACCGGGAGATTTTCGCATAATCCGGGTTATCTTTTCCCATATGCTGCAGCTTTTCTGCCAGAAACCGCAGAGCATATGCACCTGCTCCGATATCGTAAAAATCCTGCATCTCCTCGGTCACTTCCTCTGAAATGCCGTATGTGGTAATATCCGGCGTAGCACAGATGGCTTCGATTCCATGCAAATTCGCATCATAGAATATCTGCTGTTTCAGTTCATGAGTCGGCACAGCGATCACAACAGGACGCACGCTGTCTTTCATGTAGTTGAGATAGGTGCTGGTCTTGCCCAAAGCGGTCTGCCCCTTGATGAGGTAAAGCTTGTTTTCCGCAGATGCCATTGCCGTTTGAAAGGCGTTTTGCAGGTCCTGGTGAGCCGTTCCCAAATCCACATAGCGCTCCTTTTTCAAAATGCAAACCTCACGTCGGGTCGGTTTCGCCGTGGAAAGCATATTTTCGGAATGGCTGCACCGGTCACAATAATCGCAGTTCTCACAGGGCGGCACAGGCAGATTGTCCTTGATGATTGCTGTCAGAATTTCCTTCCAGTTGATATTCTGGTAGTGCTGTTCGGCATTCTTTTTCGAATGCATGATCTCCAGAAACTTTTGCTTTCCCTTTTCCGCACCGCACATGCCTCTTGCCAGAAAATAGATGTCCTGGGTGTTTTCGATTCTGCCCTCGGTGAAATCCCAGTAGAGCGGACAGCGGTCATAGAGATTTTCCCAGCTGAAATTGCGGTAGACTGCTCTTCGCTGCTTGTTCCGGACACCCTGTCTGGTTTGGGTCTTGCCATGGAGCTTCCATTTCGCCATGACCATTTTTGTCTCGTATCCATAGGTGCAGGCATCCAGAGGCGTGACGGAATAGGTGTTGTCTTTCAGCAGATAGAGGATGGGGAGCGTATCTTTGACCTCTGTCTTTTCTTTTGCAAATTCTCTTCGCAATACTTCCTTATAATGCTTGGCATCGGTCAAGCCTCTCACATAGCTCAAAAAGGCGAACAGGACATCGTAAATGCTGATCTGAAAGCGTGGTTCAAATTGGGTGGGATAGGCATAGGTTCGGTCTGCATATTGCGTTTGAAAAATCGCACAGAGCAGGTCGCCAAGAAATCGTGCAGTTCGTTTGTCAGCAAGCTCCTCCCGGAAAAAGAACAGCATATCGCCGTGTTGTTCCTGGTATAGGATTCCGTAGTGATAGGCGAGGTTCAGCATATGGTCTCCGTGAGGATTGGTTTGAAAATGTTTGAGTGCAATGACGTATTTCACGTTATCTTCTCCCTTCGTGCATTATCTTTTACCAGATAGTTCTGTTCGTTTTATTTTGAAAATCGGCGGTGCTGAAAATTCCGTCCATGCGTGCCGTCGTCGCTGTGCGCCGTCACGCACAGACCAAAACGCCAGAAAGAACGGGATTTTTGTACACTGCCCTATATAAATAAGGGAGTTGTGCATTTTTCCCGTCTGGTTGTTCTTCTGTGGTGTTTGTCGACCGGGGAGACAAAAACACCATGGAAGAAACGGTCAGCAGTGCCGGATAATTTTCAACTTTCAAGCAAACATATCAATAATAGCAGTATACATAATTTCTATAGGGTATGCTGTCCATGGTTTTTGCGGATATTTCAAGGAAAATCCGCCACACGATCGGTTTTATTTCACACACAAACATACCACATATTTTTGCATCAACACACCACCGAAACCGAATGATCACTACCTGAAAAGATGATGTATGAAAAAGAAGAAACAAGCTGAATCTGAGAGAGGAGACTTCCATTAAGTGAGGGCTCGGATTCAGCAGAGGGGCAAAGGAACGCTGCAATTGCCTTTGTCCTTCCACTCCTCGTGTCAGCCCTCATATCCTCTGCGACACCCTGTACAACAGCGTACAGGGGATTTTTTTGCCCTGAACATACCATAGTTCGTAAACTGAAACATTGCAAAATCACTGTAATCCACTGAAAAAGTCAACGGATACAATTGTATATCATTATCGTGAATCTGTGCCAGGTACTGATGATACGATCATGTCGACCGCATAGAAAAGCCGCCTTCGGGCGGAGCATAGGGACATAACAAACCAGTGAAAGGAGGGAAAAAGATGTTCCAGAACAAGCGATTTTTGACCAGAGGCGTACAAGCAGAAATACCAGTGGAGTTACAGCTATTCCTATGGCACTGTATTGACCAGCTACCAGAAGAACGAGATTACTTTCAAGTCTTTGCACTGAAAGAAATTGATGGAAAACAGCACATCCACCACTTTTCCGAACAGCCGGAGTACAGTCAAGACTATATGATTGACCTTGCCAATCCAGTCAATCAAAAGGTCTATGTCATTGACGACACCGACCATTCGACCATGCTCTTAGCAGAAGAATATTAAACCCAAACACAAAGCCCTACCGAAGAGAATCGGTAGGGCTACTTTTATTTTACGGAGGAATTTCAAATGAGCGAAGAAGTAAAAAAAGAACAGAACGAACAGGAAGAAACCTTGTATTGTGAGTGTTGCGGATGCCTTATTGACGATGATGATTACACCGAGTGGAACGGGCAGATCATTTGTTCTGACTGCCTGGAGAATCACACTACCACCTGCGAATGCTGTGGGGAACGCATCTGGGACGAAGATGTCTATGGTGATAACGACATCACCCTTTGCAGTCATTGCTATCATCACAACTACACCAGATGCAGTTGCTGTGATGCTCTCTTGCACGAAGACGATGCTTACTATCTGGACGGCGAGACATACTGCCGTGACTGCTACGAGGACGAGCGAGAGGAGAGCAACTTGATTCATGAGTACGGCTACAAGCCAAACCCCATTTTCTACGGTGAGGGCAATCGTTACTTTGGCATCGAACTGGAAATTGACGGAGCAGGCAGAGATGATGACTTTGCGGAAGAACTGCTGGACATTGCAAACGCCCATGCAGACCTGCTTTACATCAAAACAGACGGTTCGCTGGATGATGGCATGGAACTGGTTTCCCACCCCTGCACCATGGACTATCATATCAATGAATTTCCGTGGGAAGATATCATGCACCGTGCAGTCCATCAAGGCTACCGCTCGCACCAGACTTCAACCTGCGGTCTGCATCTTCATGTGAACCGAAACGCTTTTTCCGATAGCCAAGAGGGGCAAGACGAGGTGATCTCCAGAATCCTGTATTTTGTAGAGCATCACTGGAATGAGCTTTTGAAATTTTCTCGTCGTTCCGAATACGCTATGAACCGCTGGGCGGCAAGATACGGTTATGAACATACCCCGAAAGCGATCATGGATAAGGCAAAAAAGGGTGGAAACGGTCGATATGCTGCTGTGAATCTCTGCAACTATCACACTGTGGAGTTCAGACTTTTCAGAGGCACTTTGAAGTACAACACCTTTGTGGCAACCATTCAGCTGGTCAACCGTATCTGTGATGCCGCAATGTACAACACGGACGATTCCATTGCAAAGTTATCATGGTCGGATTTTGTAGCTGATGTAACGGAACCAGAATTGATACAGTACTTGAAAGAACGTCAGCTGTATATTAACGATAAAGTTGAAGAAACGGAGGAATACTGATATGTGTGCATTATTTGGTTGGCTGGACTACAAGGGGGTTGTGTCGGACAGGCTGCTGAAAAAGCTGACACAGGCGTTGGCAAATGCTGCAGAAGAACGAGGAACGGATGCGTCTGGCATTGCCTATGTGAAAAGCGGTAAGATCACCCTCTACAAGAGACCAAAGCCTGCCCACAAACTGCGATTCAATGCACCTAACGGCACAAGAGCTATTATGGGACACACCAGAATGACCACCCAGGGCAATGAGAAGTTCAACTACAACAATCATCCCTTTTATGGTCATGCCGATGTGAACTTCGCTTTTGCACATAACGGCGTATTGTACAACGATAAGGAACTCAAAACCGAAAAGCACCTGCCGCAAACGCAGATCGAAACTGACAGTTATGTTGCAGTGCAGCTGTTGGAACAGCAGGGCAAGTTGGATTTTGGCTCGCTCAAGGGCATGGCAGAATCCGTGCAGGGCAGTTTCTGTTTTACAGCTCTGGATGAAAACAACACGCTCTACATCGTCAAGGGCAGCAATCCCATGTGCCTGCTCCACTTTGCACAGCTGGGGCTTTACATCTATGCCTCAACCGAAAGCATTCTGAAAAGGGCGTTGCAGAAGTCTGGTTTCCACAAGTATCCGTTTGAAGTGTTGAACATAGAAGAAGGAACGATTCTGGAGATTGACCGCTATGGTTTTCTGACCTGCTCTACCTTTGAGGTACAGGAAAGTTTCCGGTTCGGCAAGTGGTACAACTGGTACGACGAGTTGGAGGAAGAGTATTACTCGCAGCAGGAAGAATTGCTGTTGGAGATGTGCAATTGCTACGGTGTGACAGAGGATGACGTTCTCTTGCTGTTGGATTATGGCTATTCCGCCGATGAGATCGAAGAGATGCTGTGCGACAGCAACTTGCTTTTGGAGACGCTTTGTGCGGTTCGGTGCGAAGAGGAGTTCTGCTGCGAATAGGACAAATCACACACCGCTGACAAAAAGAAACTGCTTTCCCACAAGGAAAATGGTTTCTTTTTTCGGAAACAAAATTTGAAAAATACAACCGCCCAAACAGTTGGATAAAAAAGAAAGGTGGTGTGATACATGAAAAACAGTAAGTTATAGCAGCATATTCTGAATTTGCAGACGTAAAGCAATATCCCAAATTCCAACGAGGAGGAAATCACAATGGCTATGAAAAACAAGCAAAAACACATTCCGCTCCAGAAAACCATCTGGTGCAAGATTCGCTACTGGCAGCTGCTTCATGATCTGACTGACGATGAACTGGCAATGTATCTGAACTGTTCCACAAGAACGCTTCAGAACTACGATCATGATGCGAGAGGGCTTACGCTGAAAATGGTGGACACGTTCCTCTGCATCAACGATCTGACACTGGACGATCTATTGGCGGCATAACACACAGAGCAGGCTACGTTTCAACCAGCCTGCACATTTTGAAAAGGAGCTTATGAAAATGAAAAAGACAAAACTGGTCATTCAGCAGGCAGAAAACGGCACATATTTCACCCAGGTGTCCAAGGGTGTTCGTCCGGACGGCAAGCGAAACCGCAGAATGTTTACCGGCAGCACAGAGGACGAAGTGTATTTCAAGGCGACAAAGTGGCTCAAGGGCATTGAGGAAGAAGAACGAAATCCTTACACTGTGAGAGAAGCCATGCTGCAGTTTATTGACAGCAGAAGCAGAGTGCTGGAACCCACCACCCTGTGCTGTTATCGGGAAATGCTCCGCAACAAGCTGCAGTACATCATGGACATCAAAATCGAAGATCTGACTGCCCGTGACATTCAAATTGCCATCAATGTGGACGCTCAGCGTCTCGGCTATAAGTCCATCAAGAACGCAGTCGGCTTCCTGCGTGCGGTGCTGAATGCCAATGATATTACCATCAAAATGGGCAGCATTCGCCTGCCGAAAAAGGAGGTGCGGGAACGAAGACTCCCGTCCGCAGATGTGATCTATGCCATCGTCAAGGGGACAAGCAGCGAACTGCCGGTATTGCTTGCCATGTGGCTGTCACTACGCATTGGAGAAGTGGCTGGTCTGCAGTTCTGCGACATTGACCCGGTGCAGATGCGGCTCTATGTGCGTCGGGAGATCGTCAAGGTGGACAGCGGCTGGGCGGAGATCGACCACTGCAAAACCGTCAAGAGTATGCGCTATGTCAATCTGCCGGCATACATTTATGCACTGATACAGCAAGTGCCCCATCAGTCGGGAACAGATCATATTGTTCCGTTCACACCAAACACCATCCGCAAGCGGTTCAAGAAATTGCTGGAGGCACACGGTCTGGAAGAGATCCGTTTTCATGATCTGCGGCATATCTTTGCCAGCACCACGGCAATGCTGAACATTCCAGAGAAATATGCCATGGAGATGGGCGGCTGGAGTACACCGGATGTGTATAAGAACGTGTACCAGGAAACCTTCGACAGCGAGCGCAACAAGGCGGACAGCGTGATCGACGGCTACTTCAACGAGATCATTCAGAATCACTGAGGATTTGCGAGGTTTTGGGATAGAAGGAGAGGTCTGCCCTGTTGGGGGCAGGCTTTTCTTTTTTTTGTGATTATTTTGACGAATTCGCTGTGGTGAAATCTGACAAGTGATTATATTTCATTTGACTTATATGGTTGAATATGATATAATGAAAATGCAAGGAGGTGTCAGTATGTTGTACGAATATTTACTTGATACGTTTGGAACAAATGAGCCGATTTCTGTAAGTGATATAAAGTATGGAGGTTATTCAAGACCCTGGATAGATAAAGAGCTTTCTAAATTATGCAAATCGAAAAAGATTGTCAGATATGAAAGAGGAATTTACTATATTCCATCGCAAACGCCATTTGGTGCAAGTGTTTTGAACCCTAATAAAATAATCAAGTATAAATACATTGAAAAACGCGGCAAGATAAACGGATTTTACATGGGACTTTCTGCACTCAACAGATATGGACTCACAACGCAAGTCCCGAATACCACAGAAATTTGTACGAATAACGAAACCTCTAAACTTC
>OLRQ01002590.1_pt1 | contig 10699 bp, 8 predicted proteins | sample 1671971 | NCBI WGS metagenome assembly OLRQ01 (sample SAMEA3136631, study PRJEB25190) | human gut metagenome | biome: human gut; feature: human-associated habitat; material: faeces | place: Austria | collected 2013 | reverse complement strand
TGCTTGCAACAGACCCGGATGCAGACCGTGTAGGTATTGCAATGAAGTGTCCGGACGGATCTTACGAATTAGTAAGTGGTAACGAAGTCGGAGTGCTTCTTCTGGATTACATATGTGCAGGACGTATCGAGAAAGGTACTATGCCTGAAAAAGCAGTTGCAGTCAAATCTCTTGTATCTACACCACTTGCAGATGCAGTTGCAGCTCATTACGGAGTAGAATTAAGAAACGTACTGACAGGATTCAAATGGATCGGAGATCAGATCGCACAGTTAGAAGCAGCAGGCGAAGTAGACAGATTCATCTTCGGATTCGAGGAAAGCTACGGATACCTTGCAGGACCATATGTACGTGACAAAGATGCTGTTATCGCATCTATGCTGATCTGCGAGATGGCAGCTTATTACAGAAGTATCGGAAGCTCTCTGAAACAGAGACTGGAAGAGATTTACGCAGAGTATGGACGTTACCTCAACAAGATCGACAGCTTCGAATTCCCAGGACTGAGCGGAATGGACAAGATGTCTGGAATCATGCAGAATCTGCGTGAGAATGCACCGGCAGAGATCGCTGGATACAAGGTAACAGAAGTAACAGATTATACGAAGACAGAAGAGACCGGACTTCCGGCAGCAAATGTATTAGTTTATAAACTGGAGAATAACGAGACCGTGATTGTTCGCCCATCAGGTACAGAGCCTAAGATCAAGATTTACTACACAACACTTGGTAAAGATCTTGCTGAGGCACAGGCTGAGAAGGACAAACTTGCTGAGGCAGTGAAGCCGATTATGGCATAGGAGTCTGTGACAGATTTTGAAAGACACGGAAGTTGTGTTATAAGAAATTAAGATTGAAATAAGAAAATAAAAATAAGTGTACAATTCTTCGGTGGAAGGATGTACACTTATTTTTTATTGCCATGCATTCGTAAAGAGCTGCCAGTGGTAAGTCCTGTAGATACAAAGTATGTAAGATACATTGCTACTTGCAGGAACTACTATGTATATGCTAATACGTTAATTTTCCTTTGGTGCAATCCGCTGTTTCAACCGCTGACGCCGTACAGGATGCGTAAATGCAACTCTCTGTGCTGTAAAGATCGAATTATTAAAGTTAAAGATAAACGATACAAAACATACAACCGAAAAGAATGGGAGCATATTATATCCGAAACTTTCCACGCCGACCAGGATAGCTGCAAGCAAAGTATTTGATCCACTGCAGAAGACGGAAGCGAATCCAAGAGCTGCACCGAACATCGGATCAAATCCGAATACCGGTCCAAGTACGTATCCTAAGCAGGAACCGATGGAAAACAGTGGTGCAACTTCGCCGCCGATGAATCCGGAGGAAAGTGTCAGAATCGTAAGAGCCATCTTAAGAATCCAGTCATAAGCATATATATCGTCTGTAATACCGTCAAAGCACAGAGCAACCAGATTAGAGCCGGTTCCGGAGTATCTTCCCTGATGAAAGGCCATCATAAGAACTGCGATAACAGCCCCCATGATCAGAACCTTTTTTACAGGCGAAGAAAAACGGAAGGCGAATTTCAAACGCAGATATCGGAGAATCAGTGCAAATAAAGAACCAACGATACCGAAGCACAGTCCCATAGCTGCCAGTTTTAAAAGAAAAACGGCGTTGTACGTAGAAGGATGATAGTTCAGGGTTTCCAGTATATTAATATGAAATTTCCGAAGTCCGAGCGCCCGTGATGTAAATGCTGCACTGATGGAAGCTACTGTTGCTGGGATCAAAGCATGATATTCCAGCTTTCCGGCAACCAATACCTCCAGTGCAAAAAAGATTGCAGCAAGCGGAGTACAGAAAAGTCCGGAAAATCCGGCAGCCATACCAGTGATCAGGAACATCTTCCGGCTGTTTTCGATATCAATAGTCTTATCGACCAGACGCCCAACGTTATTGGAAACAGCAGCCCCGATCTGTACGGCAACGCCTTCTCGTCCTGCACTTCCGCCGAACAGATGCGTTGTCCAGGTTCCGATCACGGCAAGCGGTACCATGCGGATCGGAAGCTTACTGTTCTTACCAAGTCCTACATGGAATACCAGTTTCATGCCGTTCGCGACAGATTTACCGAACTGGTGATAGATGAACCAGACGAACACCCCGCCAAGAGGCAGGAACCAGATCAGATACCAGAAGTATTTCGTCCGGATAGCGGTACAGGCATTAAGTCCCAGTCCGAATCCGGCATCGATGATTCCGACGAAAACACCAATGACTACTCCGGCAATAGCCAGGATAAAAGTATCTTTATAGTATTTGTAAATGTGTTTGAACAAAGCTTTAATCATAATAACCCCCAAAGATAAATTCTCTCGTATTTATTATAACTTGTATGGCGGAATCTGCAAGCAAATATATTTTTTACTCGACAATTTATATACTATGTGATACAATCAGGTTAAGCATTATAATTCTATATTTTCATTGGCATATACGCCCTATCAAGAACTTATGCATTTCGCATTCTATGAATTTTCAATGCTTGTAACCCAGAGAGATTTTATACAGGCAGAGAGGAATTGTAGAACGGATTGCAAAAGTAATGTAAAACGGTAGTTCTTCGCTGTACCTACAAAGGAGGATATGCCGATGAATATGAATGGATATGAGCATAGTATGAAAATGGATGAAACGGCAAAGAACGGACGGACGCTTAAGGATTTAAATCTTACAGATGATTTTCTGTTTGATGTTACAACTGAAAATCTGGAAAACTGTAAATACATTATTGAGCTATCGCTTGGAATAGAATTAAAAGATTTAAGGTGGAAAGAAAATCAGAAAGTAATTCATAATATTCCTGGAAAAAGAGGCATTCGAATGGATTTTATTGCTGAATCGATATCCGGAGAGTTATTTGATGTTGAAATGCAGAAACGGAATGAAGGAAATATTCCGAAAAGAACAAGATTTTATCAGGCACTAAATGATGCGCCGATGTTAAAAAGTGGAGAACGTGGATTTGATAATTTGAAACCAGTGTTTATTATCGTAATTTGTGATTTTGATCTGTATGGGAGAGGATTGTACAGATATACATTTGATAATAGATGTAAAGAATTACCGGATTTGATAATGGGAGATGAATGTACGAAATGCATTCTTAACACGAAAGGAAAGATAGAGAGGGATGTAGACTCTTCATTGATTGATTTTTTGCATTATGTATCAGATAGTAATTCAGTAGACTTAGAAAAAGTATGCGATAAACGTCTTCAGAAGCTTCATGTTAATGTACAGATAATAAAGGATAGTGCTGAAATGGAGGCAGAGTTTATGAAAGCAGAGGAAAGAGAACGACAGATCCGTGATGAAGGAGTAAAAGAAGGAATAAAAGAAGGAATGAAAGAATATGATCGTTTTATGAAGCTTACACAAAAGTTGCTTTCAGATAAACAATATGATGAGTTGAAACGTGCGACAGAAGAGAAATCATATTGTCAGCAGCTATTTGAAAAATATAATATTATATAAATTTTACGAGGAAACTAAGATGACATTAGAAGAAGTAAGAAATGAAATTGATGAAATAGATATAAATATGAAGCCATTGTTTTTAAGAAGAATGAAATGTGGAAAACATGTTGCAGAAGTAAAAGGACAGAACGGAGGAGATGTATTTGTTCTCGAAAGAGAACTTGAAATCATTGAAAAAAGAGCCACGGATGTAGATCCGGAGATTCAGGAAGAATATAAAACATTCCTGAGACATTTAATGAGCCTTTGCAGAAAATATGAATATGAATTATTACCAGAGATGCAGGAAAAAGTTATGACGGCAGCTCTGGCGGCAGCAGGACTGACAGCTGAGACCGAACATACACAGGTAAAGATTGGATTTACCTGCCCAAAAGAGACAAGTGATCTGAACCTGTTCGTGAACATGACAAAGTTAAATGGAATCCAGATAGATGCTATGAATCTGATGACAGAAAATGGAATTCAGAAAGTAACTATGACACTGGATGGTAAGATCACGGATGCGGGAATGCGGTGTCTGTTGTGCCAGATAGGGAAAGAGGCAGAGGAGTTCCGGATTTTAGAATTGTTTGGGATTTAATTTATTAACATCCGCAGCCAGTCACGAGACTTGAAGGAAACAATAGATAAGGATTATTGTGAATGTGGAATGCCAATAGAAAACAAAAGCATAAATGTATTTCGCTCAAGCAGAAACAGAAAAAAACATCCCGTAACAATCAATGTTTCGACATGATTTACGCATTTACGAATAAATAAATTCACTATGATCATGCATACATTCACGAGCATGAAAAGTTCCAATATGCCGAGTACCGGCAAGGTGTACAGTTGAAATATCTCCATCAGTATAGTCATACAGATGGAGATAATAAGAGCAAACCACAAATAGTACTTTTGTTTTTCGGTCATAATAGTTCCTCCCCACATAGAAAGACTAAACTATAGTTACATTATATTTAGTAAATAATACCATAACAAGTCCTAAATGAAAAGCAAGAAAGGCATTTTACATAAAATTAGAAATACCCTCTTGCAATCTGGAAAAACATGTGCTAACATTTAAAACAAATTTTAGTATAGTAAAGCGATGAAAGAGACTCTGGACTCTGGAACCTGACAGGAATGTGGTGTCACCGACTGAGAGCACTGCTTGGGGAATGAGGACAATAGGGAACACTCTGGAGCAGACCAGCTGAACAAGTAAATATGGTAAAGTTGAATGAAAAGTAGGTTGGTACGTAGACTGCACGTTACGCACGAAAAGAGGAATCTTAGAAAGCACTATACAGCTTTGAGATTCAATGCGGGTGGTACCGCGGATAACGATGATGATATCCGTCCCGGGATACAAGTATGTATTCCAGGACGGATTTTTATGTTTATAACCGTTATTCGTCCCGGGAAGAAAAGGAGGATAAGAACATGGAGTATTTAACAGGTGTAAAGCCAAAAGAGACAAAAGAAATCAGTGAATTACTGGAGCAGACAGAAGCAGGCACAAAGGTAAAAGTCAACGGAGCAGTGCATACGATCCGTGATATGGGAACTGTTGCATTTGTGATCTTAAGAAAAAGAGAGGGTCTGCTTCAGTGTGTCTATGAAGAAGGCAGTGCTGATTTTGAATTGAAAGACATGAAAGAAGCAGCAACAGTCGAAGTTGAAGGCATCTTGGAAGAGAATAAAAAAGCACCGAACGGAATTGAGATCCGTATGGAGAGTGTAAAAATCTTAAGTGAGCCGGAAGACGAGATGATGCCGCTTGCAATTTCCAAATGGAAACTGAACACATCTCTGGAAGCAAAACTGAACTATCGTTCCATTTCCCTTAGAAATATCCGGGAGCGTGCCAAATTCAGAATTCAGGAAGGACTTACAAGAGCATTCAGAGATTTCCTTTACAGCCAGGAATTTACAGAGATCCATACACCGAAGATCGGAGCGAAAGGAGCCGAGGGAGGAGCCAACATTTTCAAACTAGAATATTTCCACAGACCGGCAGTGCTGGCGCAGAGTCCACAGTTCTATAAGCAGATGATGGTCGGCGTATTTGACAGAGTATTCGAGACAGCGCCGGTATTCAGAGCAGAGAAACATAACACAAAGCGCCACCTGAACGAATATACCAGTCTTGATTTTGAAATGGGATATATTGATGGATTTGAAGACATCATGGCAATGGAGACGGGATTCCTCCAGTATGCGATGGAATTGCTGAAAAAAGATTATGCAAGAGAGTTAAAAGTATTGTGTGTTGAACTTCCTGATGTGAGTCAGATTCCGGCAGTGAAATTTGCAGATATCAAAGAAATCGTTGCAGAGAAATACAATCACAAGATGAGAAATCCATTCGACCTTGAGCCGGAGGAAGAAGTGCTGATCGGACGTTATGCGAAAGAAGAGTGGGGAAGTGATTTTGTATTTGTCACACATTATCCTTCTAAGAAACGTCCGTTCTATGCAATGGATGATCCAGAAGATCCAAGATATACATTAAGCTTTGACCTTCTGTTCAGAGGACTGGAAATCACGACAGGCGGACAGCGTATTCATGATTACAAGATGCTGACAGATAAGATTACTGCAAGAGGAATGACAGAAGAAGGAATGGAACAGTATCTTGCAACATTCAAACATGGAATGCCGCCACACGGAGGACTTGGAATAGGACTGGAACGTCTGACGATGCAGTTATTAGGAGAAGATAACGTAAGAGAGACTACATTATTCCCAAGAGATTTAAGCAGACTGGAACCATAGCGGGGAGTAAGGTATAATAGATATGATACCAGTGATAACATGTCATGAGAGGGAAATTATATGTTTGGAAAAAGATGTAGTTTATGCGGAGGAAAGTTAAATAGTAGTGGAATCTGTACGGAATGTGGGCTTGATAACAGCAAGTCGGATAAGAATTACCGGATCAACCGGAGTGACTGTGACGGAATGCCGCTTACACATGTACATGAGGAGAAGAAAAAACAAGGCTATCGTATGAATGAGTCTGATATGACCGGGAAAAAACGGAGAAAGCATGTGCAGACTCCGGATATTACAAACCGGAGAAGACCATTGAAAATAGTGATTCTGGCAATTATCGTGATTGCAGTTTTGGGTAATCTCTATGAGGAACATAAGTACGATATAGAATATGCAATTGGAGATGCAGTTCAAGGTGTATTTCAGGATACGGGGGATCAAAAGACAAATGATACGGATGAAACAGACTATGATCATTATCAGTATGTGACTCGGGAAATCCCGAAAGAGGGAGAACGTGCAGACTATGAACTTTCTTCCGGCAATTATGTGGCAGGTGTGGAGATCCCGGAGGGAATCTATACAGTGACACCGAAAGATGACTATGACACCGTGCAGATCGATGATCCTGAGAACAGCATCTATCTGTATGAATATACCGAGGGTAAAAAAGACAAGATAGAGGATATCCGTCTTTATAAAGGTGCGCATCTTACATTAAATTGTAAGACTACAGTAAAACTGCATACCGATAATGCACAGGATGTAGAGGCAATGGAAACGGCCGGACAGAGTAATCCGCTCACAGAATCAGTGGATATTAAAGGTCAGAAAATGTTGACGGCCGGAAGAGATCTCGAACCGGGAATATATGATCTCAGCCGTGTATCAGGGGCTGGAAATGTGGATGTAATCATTTATTCGGACGAACAGGAAGAAATAAATTCATGGAGCCAGTGTCTGTCGGAAGATGGAATAGACGGAGAGACATTCCATTATCTGGTAATTCCGGAAAATGCAACAATGGAAGTGTCAGAAGACTTGAAAATAAGGCTTACACCTTCAGAACAGATTGCATCAACAGATTATTATGGCTTTTATAACAGATAAGTTTACTGAATATAAAGTATAGGGGAATCGATAACATCAGGAAAGAAGGAGCAGGAAGATGGCAAATAAAATATCAGATGAAACCATTGAATATGTTGGTATTCTCGCAAAGCTGGAATTATCCGGTCAGGAAAAAGAAGATGCCAAAGCAGATATGGAAAAAATGTTAGATTATATAGATACGTTAAATGAACTGGATACAGACGGAATTGAACCAATGTCACATGTATTTCCGGTAAAGAATGTATTCCGAGAAGATATTGTGACAAATGGAGACGGCAGTAAGGAGACACTGGCGAATGCACCGCTGGAAAAAGACCAGAGCTTCAAAGTACCAAAGACGATCGGATAGGAGGAAAACGGTTATGGATATTACAAGTCTTACAGCAGTAGAGCTTGGAAAGAAGATCAAAGCAAAAGAAATATCTGTTGTGGAAGCCGTGAAAGCCTCCATTGCACAGGTTGAAAAAGTAGAAAAAGATGTAAATAGTTTTGTAACACTTGATAAAGAGGGTGCATTAAAGCGTGCAGAAGAAGTGCAGAAATTGATTGATGATGGAACACTTACAGGACCGCTTGCAGGTGTACCGGTGGCGATCAAAGATAACATGTGTACGCAAGGAATGCTCACAACCTGCAGTTCGAAGATCCTTGGAAACTTCCGGCCGATGTTCACGGCAGAGGCAGTCAAGAATCTGGAAGAAGCAGGAGCTGTGATTCTGGGTAAGACAAACATGGATGAATTTGCCATGGGAAGTACAACCGAGACTTCTTATTACGGACCGACAAAGAACCCATGGAACTTAGAGCATGTTCCGGGAGGATCTTCCGGGGGAAGCTGTGCAGCGGTGGCAGCAGAAGAAGCGCCATATGCACTTGGATCTGACACAGGCGGGTCCATCCGTCAGCCAAGTTCTTTCTGCGGCGTAGTCGGAATCAAACCAACATATGGAACGGTATCCCGTTACGGACTGATCGCTTATGGTTCTTCCCTGGATCAGATCGGACCTGTTGCAAAGGATGTGACAGACTGTGCAACAATTCTGGAGACGATTGCATCTTATGATCCGAAAGACAGCACATCCATCAGACGTGACAGTTATGATTTTACATCTGCACTGGTAGATGATGTGAAGGGGATGAGAATCGGTATTCCAAAAGATTATTTTGGAGATGGTCTGGATGCTGAGGTAAAAGAAAATATTCTTCAGGCAGTAAAGGTTCTGGAAGAAAAAGGCGCAGTTGTAGAAGAATTCGACTTAAGCCTTGTAAAATATGCGATTCCTGCATATTATGTCATTGCATCAGCTGAGGCAAGCTCCAACCTTGCCAGATTCGATGGCGTAAAATACGGCTATCGTACCGAGGAATACGAAGGACTTCATAATATGTATAAGAAATCCCGTTCCGAAGGTTTCGGACCGGAAGTAAAGAGAAGAATCATGCTTGGTTCATTCGTTCTGAGTTCCGGATATTATGATGCGTATTATCTGAAAGCATTGAAAACAAAAGCGTTAATTAAGAAAGCATTTGATAAAGCGTTTGAAAAATATGATGTGATCGTGGCTCCGGCGGCTCCGACAACGGCACCGGAACTTGGAAAGAGCTTAAGTGACCCGATCAAGATGTATCTGGGAGATATTTACACGATTTCCGTCAACCTGGCAGGACTTCCGGGAATCACAATCCCGGTAGGAAAGGATTCCAAAGGACTTCCGGTAGGTATGCAGCTGATTGGAAATTGTTTCGAAGAAAATAAAATCATTCAGACCGCATATACATTTGAACAGACGAAAGTATATGAAGCACCAGAACTTGCAAAGGAGGACAGATAGTCATGACAAAACAATATGAGACAGTCATTGGACTTGAGGTCCATGTAGAGCTTGCAACAAAGACGAAGATCTTCTGCGGATGCAGCACTGCATTCGGAGGAGCACCGAATACACATACATGCCCGGTTTGTACCGGTATGCCTGGATCGCTTCCGGTATTAAATAAACAAGTTGTAGAATATGCAATGGGAATCGGCATTGCAACACATTGTGATATTACAAGAGTGTGCAAATTCGACCGTAAGAACTATTTTTATCCGGATAACCCGCAGAACTACCAGATCTCACAGCTTTATCAGCCAATCGCCAGAAATGGCTATGTGGAGATTGCAGTAGGAGATACAAAGAAAAAAGTCCGTATCCATGAAATGCATATGGAGGAAGATGCCGGAAAGCTGGTACATGATGAATGGGATGACACATCTCTGGTAGACTTTAACCGAAGCGGTGTGCCGCTTGTAGAGATTGTATCCGAGCCGGATATGCGTTCATCGGAAGAAGTCATTGCATATCTGGAGAAATTAAGAACGATTATCCAGTATCTGGGAGCATCTGATTGTAAGCTCCAGGAAGGTTCGATGAGAGCGGATGTCAACTTATCCGTAAGAGAAGTGGGAACCCAGGAGTTCGGAACCAGAACAGAGATGAAGAACCTGAACTCATTCAAGGCAATCGCAAGAGCCATTGAAGGAGAGAGAGAACGTCAGATCGAACTCATCGAAGAGGGAAAATCCGTTATCCAGGAGACGAGACGATGGGATGATAATAAAGAATCATCTCATGCCATGCGTTCCAAAGAAGATGCTCAGGATTATCGTTATTTCCCGGAACCGGATCTTGCACCAATCGTGATCGATGATGAGTGGATCGAAAAGATCAAAGAAAAACAGCCGGAATTCCGCGATGAAAAACTGGAACGTTATAAAAAAGAATTCGATATCCCGCAGTATGATGCAGAAATACTCACAGAATCCAAACACATGGCGGATATCTTTGAAGAGACGACGGCAATCTGTGGGAAACCGAAGAAAGTATCCAACTGGCTGATGGTAGAAACCATGCGTCTGTTAAAAGAACACAGCATGGAACCGGAAGATATCAGCTTCTCACCGGCTAATCTTGCAAAACTGATCGGGCTTACAGAGGACGGAACCATTAACAGTTCCGTTGCAAAAGAAGTATTCGAACAGGTATTTGAAAAGAATGTAGATCCGGAAAGTTACGTAGAAGAGCATGGATTAAAGACAGTCAATGATGAAGGTGCACTGGAAGAAGTGTTAAAAGAAGTCATTGCAAAGAATCCAAAAGCAATCGCCGATTACAAAGGCGGTAAAGAAAAAGCCCTCGGAGCACTGGTCGGACAGACGATGAAAGCAATGAAAGGAAAGGCAAATCCCGGAATGGTGAATGAGAAATTGCGGGAGATGCTAAATTAAATTGGGATTTAATTCAGGAAGGCTGTGGATACCCGAACCGGA
>OLRQ01002587.1_pt1 | contig 10710 bp, 8 predicted proteins | sample 1671971 | NCBI WGS metagenome assembly OLRQ01 (sample SAMEA3136631, study PRJEB25190) | human gut metagenome | biome: human gut; feature: human-associated habitat; material: faeces | place: Austria | collected 2013 | reverse complement strand
AAACAGATTGAGATTTCATATCAAATCTATAATCGACGCGCGGAATATTTGGTGAATTTTAGAAGAGGTCTATCTGCTCTGATTTACACAGATGAGCCTAAAAAACTAATTTTCAGCGACGAACCTAATATTTACTACAATGCTATTTTGGATGGAGAGCAGACATTAGAGGAAGAAGAATATAAAAGCTCAGGGATTCTTCGATTTTTGATCCCGGACGGAGTAGCCCATTCAGTTGCTCAGAAAACCGCAGAGAATTATGGCAGTAATCAGATCACTCTGGAGAATAATGGGACAGAGTCGGTTCCTATCAACATCAAAGCCACCATGAAGTCAGATAACGGCTACATCGCGTTTACCCTGGGAGACCGGTTCTACCAGATCGGGAAACCGGAAGAGGTAGACGGAAAGCATTATGAGGAGTCGGTGAAGCTGTTTGATGACCACCTGTATGAAGATAAAGGGTGGTTAGTAAACCAGGGGATCACCCCACCGGTTACATCTGAGCGGTTGCAGAATGGTGTTGTTAAATATGTAAAAGAGAGTACCAATGAAGGGTATGCGACGACAAAGGACTATGGAAGTGGTAATTCTTGGCATGGGGCATCCCTTACCAAAATAGTTCCGAAAGATGTAAATAACAAATATCCGGTCAACTGGAAAGTTGCGTACCGTTTTGACTTTAATACGGATGGGGCTGTTTTCAAAGGTGTACAAGTCGGGCATACTTCCGTGACAATGATCGATGAACATGACGACATTATCTGTTCTATTATTTTTGAAGATACTTCTCCGGTAAACGAGTATTATTACATGGCGGTATTTATCGGTAATAAAAATGTATGGCATACGGACAGTACATTCCCAATGGCAAAAAAAGGAGTTACAGCAAGAGGAGATTATGGTCCTGCTGTTACAGCGGAAAAAATAGGAAACCAGGTTACGATCCGGTTCAATAATTTCGGTATCTGCAAAACGTTTTATGTAGATAACCCGGAGGCGGAGCTGAGAAAAATTACATGGTATGGGGCAGCTTATAAAGATAACTTTCATACCGAAAACAATGTGTTGCGCGCGCTTCATGTGATAAAGCATAATGTCGAGCGGTATGAGGATATCCCGAACTATTTTTCCAATGGAGATATTGTAGAAATAGACGGGGCATCTGGAAGTGTTTATATTAATGATGCTTATGATACGGATGTGGCGGATATTGGCAGTCAGCCGCTTCTTCTCCCTCCGGGCCAGCATACATTGGGAATCATTACATCCAGTTTTGCGTCCGTACCGGATGTGGAAGTTACATACCAAGAGAGGTGGATTTAATGCAATGGTTTATTATCGGACGGGATATGCATGTGCTGTGTACCCCGTCCACAGATTTGCCACAGACACTTCCCATTGATGACAGCGGGGATAGTCTGGGACAGGAGATCTCTATCACAAATAACAGTGCGGTGGGGACCTATGATTTTACGACGGATCCCCGGCATCCGGATTCCGTATATATCACGGAGGGAAATTATATTGCGTTCCGGGATAAGTATGGCAAGGATCGGCTGTATACAATCATGTCCATCGAAGGAGATGAAGAATGGACCGTTCATTGTGAGGATATTGGATTGGATCTGATCAATGAGTATGCCGTTCCGTGGGATTATACAGCAGGATCTATTGAAGACACGCTGAGCGTAGTGTTGTACGATTCCGGCTGGGAAATCGGAATCAATGAAGTGTCAAGCTACAAACGGGCGACCAAATTCGAGGGGACTACAGACAGCCAGCTCACCCGGATTGGGGATGTGTGTAATCAGTTTGACGCAGAGTGCGAATTTGCCATTGAAATGAAAGGCGCAAAGGTGACAAAGCAGGTCATCAACATTTACAAGACACTGGGGGAAGATAAGACCCAGCAGCGTTTCATCGATAATATCAACCTGATCTCCCTGTCCCGGTCCGGGAGCATCGAGGATCTGATTACTTGTATCCGGTGTTACGGGAAAGAGGACGAGAATGGGAATAAGCTTACGATTGCTGATATTAGCTACGATGATGGGCGGTATTTCAGTCCGAAAGGCGAGCATCGGATTTACGACCGGGAGGCAAGGAATAAGTGGTCCCGGTTCCGCGCATATGACTATGAAGGGCAAGGCGAGTTTGACGGCTATATCGTTGGGACATTTGAGTACGACACAGATGATGCCAACGAGCTTTTAAACCGAGGACTGACAGAGTTGAAGAGCCGGAATGATGTGAAAGTGACGTATGAAGCAAGTCTGTATGATCTAAGGGCGGATATCGGAGATACCGTGCAGATTGCAGATAACCGGTTCCAGGAAAAAGTCTATCTTTCAGCCCGGATCCAGTCAGTGCGTAATCATTATACGGTCTCCGGACAGGATAGTGGGGTGCTTGCCAATTATAAGATCCTGACATCGAATCCGACATCCCAGGTGACGCAGATCATGGAGCAGTTAAAAGATCAGATTGTCAGTGTAAAATCTACCGAGATTACATACCAGATTGGCAGCTCCGGTGTGGAGCCGCCAGAAGGGCAGTGGGTGCCAAATCCGCCTCAGACCAGCCCTGGACAGTATTTGTGGACGAGAAAAACAACAACTTACACAAATGGCAGCCAGACAACGGAGTATTCTGTATCAAGAAACGGCGATGACGGAAAAGACGGAGAGGATGGGAAACCAGGTCCAGCCGGACAAGACGGAAGAGGTGTGAGATCAACCTCTGTAACCTATCAATCGTCTTCCAGCGGAACCACAATTCCTACCGGAGTTTGGAGTTCTTCGATTCCTTCGGTAAGTGCGGGGAAGTATCTTTGGACGAGAACAGTAATTGAATATACGGATGATACTTCATCTACCTTATATTCCGTGAGTAAAATGGGTGGAAACGGAACTGATGGGAAAGGGATAAAATCAATCACAGAGTATTATCTGGCGTCCGCAAGCTCTTCTGGTGTAACGACCTCTACATCCGGCTGGACGACAAAGATCCAGACGATTACAACAAGTAAAAAATATCTCTGGAATTATGAAGTTACCCGCTATACGGATGACACAAGTACCACAACGTCTCCGTGCATTATCGGCGTTTACGGAGACAAAGGCGCAACTGGAAATGGGATTCAAAGTATTACGAACTATTATCTTGCCACAGCATCAGGGAGTGATGTTACAACAGATACTTCCGGATGGACTACAACAGTTCAGACCATAAGCGCGGCTAAGAAGTATTTGTGGAATTATGAAGTCGTTACTTATACAAATGGCAACCAGTCTGAAACAGCCCCGCATATTATAGGAGTTTATGGAGATCAGGGGAAACCGGGAAAGGATGGGCATGATGGAGAAGATGGTGTAGACGGAACGGATGGGATCAGCATGATCCTTTCAAATGAAGCGGTTGCGTTGCCGTGCGATATCGAAGGGAACCCTCTTGATTACTCCCCGGCCACCGGAACAGCATATGTCTATAAAGGAGCGTCGGATGTCAGTGCCAGTGCAACGTGGACAGTCTCCTGGAGCGGTATGACAGGAACATGGACGGCATCATCCCGGACGTACAAGGTAACGGGGATGACAGCGGATGTCGGGAAACTGACGATCAAAGCTGTATATTCCGGGATTACACTGACGAAAGTTTTTACGGTTACAAAGGCGTTGAAAAATATCAAGGTCAATAAGCTATCGGCGATTAGTGGAGTGCTTGGCGAAGTGACTACTGGAAAAATCACAAATACTTCCGGCGGTAAGAAAGCACTTGTGATAAATGATAATGCGGTCGAATTTTACGACTACACGACAAACGGAGAATTCTGCGGAAGAATCCGTGGCAGCAAGTTCCAAAATGACGGAGTACATAAGTGTATGCGGCATGAAGTGGAGTACGGAGTTGAGTGGGTAGGCAAAATTCCGGGATCATCAGATTATACGGATATGATGTATCTTTTTCCGGACGGTTTTGCACTTGAAGTCCCACTTTACAACTACGGGAGAAATATGACAAGAGTATTTAATAATCTTCCAGATGATACGCAAGGAACAATCGACCGTTTAAATGGAAGAATACAGGCATTTTCGGCATCTGTCAGCATATCAAAAGCGAATACCTGGGAGACGCAGGTTGTGAAGTTTCCAAAAGCTTTTGAGAAAGCACCGATTGTAATTGTGCAAGCACAGACAGGGCAAAGCGGTACCTTGGTATGGGCTGACGGTGCTACTACTACGCAGTTTACATTGCACAAGTACCGGCCTAGTACGACCGCTTTTGGAATTCAAATAATAGCTGTTTCTGATTAGGAGGATATATGAGAGTATTGCATTTCTCAGTGAATGAACAAAATATAAAAAAATCTGGAGATTTCTCCGGTATTGTAAAAGGTTCCAAAGGATACCTGAAAGCAGAATTTTCTTTCGGATCTGAATGGAGCCGTAGAAAGGCAGCCGCTTCCTTTTTTACACAGGGAAAAGAATATGCAGTCCCGATCATCCGGAACCGGTGCATAGTTCCGGACGATGTGACAGACGCAGACTATTTCCGTGTGCAGGTTGTCGGTCTGGAAAAAGGACAGATCACCAAAACAAATAAAGTATTGGTAAGACAGGAGGGATAAAGTGACAGCAGAAGAATTATTAAAACAAATGTCAGTCGAACCGTATGCGGAAGAGATGGTCTGTTGCGTTATTGATCCGGAAACAAGGGTCATTGATGTTCCAGCAGAATACCAACTTCTCGGTGTCGAATCTGACGAGAAAGTGGAGCGGATGTATTTCCAGTGCCCGAAGATTGTCGGAGACAATATTGACCTGTCCAAATTGGCTTTGCGTGTCAATTTCCGGAACGCAAACGATCAGAAAGATCAATACATTGTGGATGATGTAGAAATCTCTGGGGATAACATTACGTTTTCGTGGCTCCTTTCCAGACGAGTGACGCAGTATAAGGGTAACGTCAGCTTTATTGTGTGTGCGGTGAAAGCATCAGGGGAAGAGATTACAAATGAATGGAATACTACGCTTGCAACAGCCCAGGTTTTGGAAGGTCTGGAAGCAGATATTACACTTCCGGAAGAAGATACGGATGTGGTAAAACAGTTAATCGCTGTTGCGACACAGAAAATTACAGATGTACAAAATGCAACTTCTTCCGCCAATACCGCGGCCAGCAACGCAGATATAAAAGCACAGGAGGCCGCCAATGCCGCCGAGGATGCCCGTGGAGTGATAGACCAGATCACGAAAGACAGTTATCTCCACACGACTACGCAGACGTTTGTAGATACGGTGAAAGCGAGTCCTACCGCCTATGGAAACGCCATCCCGGAACAGATTGAGGGGTACATCAAACAGGATACGACAAAAGGGTTACAGTTGTTTGATGCGAAAACTGTTTTATCATCACAAATTCAATCTAAAGTACTCACGTGTAATAATGATGGAAGCGTAACGCTTGACGGAGAAATTACCGGTAGCAATCGTAATTTTACTATACAATTAAGCGCTGGAACATATTATTTTAATGAAAAAGATAAAATTTTTCACACATTAGTCAACGGCGACGATTTATGGAACAAACCATACACATTTGAAACAGATACTACTATAAAATGTTATATTGCCAACGGTGAGTATGGCAATATAAAGATTTATCCGATGATAAATAAAGGGGATTCTCCTCTTTCGATTGAACCCTACACTGGAGGACAGCCTTCCCCGAATCCTGACTATCCTCAGATTGTTCATGGTGTGGGGGATATGGGATTCTTTGATGGGGAGTTGTTGCAGGGATATTACCAGGTATCGGATGGAACGTTTAAGCCTGCCACCGTAGCACTTTGTAACAAAAATCCTATTCCATGTAAGCCGGGTGATAAAATAATATTTGAGTATGAAAATGTAATTAATGGATCAGGTATCTCGATATTTTTCTATAAATCCGATGGAACATTTATATCACGAGTAAATAAGGTTGGCGTCAGAAAAATTGAAGGCGTTGCTCCACAAGATACCACATATTGTAACATTGTAATTAATCCGGCTAGCGAGCCTATACCGGTTGCATCAGCCAAACACATTACCGTAACCATCAATGATAAATACGCCGTATGTGTCAAATCTAAGGGAAAGAATTTGCTTAATTTAACCGGAGAAATACTATACAGCTTCGGAAGAGAAACTATTTTTGACAACCAAGTAACAATACGGCCGACTACAGACGGCAGGTCAGCTCCCGGAGTTTGGTTCGTTTTAGGTGACATTAAAAAGTTTTTAGGAAAAACAATATACGTCAAAGCTGATGCTATCCAGCGATCCGGTAATTATAATCCCCGAATGTTGTTAATGACGATAAAGGGTAATACATCCGTGCGTACCTATTTAACATATTCGTATAGCAAGGCCGGACAGGTGATGAGTGTTAAAATACCAGATGACTTGGATACAAACGAAGCATCTGATTTGGCTTTAAATATGTATGTAAATGACGGATCGTCGCAGGTGGATGCTGACGCATATGCGATATTTACAAATGTCTATGCCGGGTTGTCGGAACCCACTAACGAATTCGTCCCTTATCAGTCCAATGTAACGTATATCCCTGTCGATTACCCGCTGTTTGAGGGGGATAAGATCGTAAGGCGTAATGGGGAGTATAAGCTGTTAAGGAAATGGAAACAGGAGGTTTTCGATGGTTCGGAAGATGAGGGTTGGGTGCAAGGTAAATCCAACACAAATCAATTTTATACTAGTCAATACAAAGAAAAGAAAGTAAATGCCGATATAGTATCAAATCGATTTAAACATGCTACCTCTGTTGAACCGCCATCGATATGGATTGGAAACGACATTAATATATATTTTGAATCTGGATACTTAGACAATAATACTATAGCCGGATTTCAAGAGTGGTTACAAGAGAATCCGGTTTCTTGTGTCTATGAACTAGCCACACCAACCGAAGAACCCCTTTCATCCGAAGCCATGAAAGCCCTATACAGCATCATGGCATGTGATGAGGAAACGGAGCTGACGATTGTCGGTGTTCCGTCGGATGCGGAAATCCAGAATCAGTTTTTATTGCCACGAAACGAGGACGGGGCTTTAAACACAACAGCGTATTGCACGGCCAAGAGGAATGAAATTGCATTGGAAGAGCTGGAAAACGCAACAGCCGCAAGATTGTCGGCATTGGAAACACAGGCATTGCAGGAGGTATAAAATATGTATGAGATTATCAAACAGGTTATCTTTTCCGGGGACTATGAGTTGTCGGACATGCTTAACAAGATTAAGAAGAATTGCGTCCGGGGAGATATCACGGACGAGCAGGAAACGGAATTGATCGCACTTGCAAGGGAAAAGGCGACACCGGAAAACAGCTATGCTGGATTGCCGTCTCAGGTTGACGAATTACGAGAGTTACTAGATGAGACGATCGGCACTGTCGCTATATTAAAGCAGGATGTTGACGCAATCAAGAAAGCTCTCGAAGAGGGCGGGACAGATATTCCAGAACCGGAGCCGGAACCAGAACCGGACAAGTACCCGGAATATAAACAGCCTACAGGAGCGCATGACGCTTATTACAAGGGTGATGGCATTACTTGGAAAGGCGAAAAATATGATTGTATCGCACCAGATGGAGTGGCAGTTGTTTGGAACCCTGACGAGTATCCGGCGTACTGGAAGAAAGTCGAAGAGTAGGAGGGCATTTATATGGAGATCAGAGCGAGACCGTGAACCGGTCTTATTTTTGTGCAAAAAATGATAGGAGAGAAGAGGGTATGAATACTCAGTGGATTGCGCTTATAATATCGCTGTTGGGATTTTTGGCATCAGTATATTATAGCAATAAAAACAGCAAAAAAACAGATATAGATGATGCAGTGAAACGAGCGGAACTGAATACTAAAATCAGTACAAAACTGGATAATATCGCCTCTGATGTACGGGAAACATCAAAAAATGTTGACAGACTGAGGGAGGAAATCGTGGAACATGGAAGCCGGATCACGGCTGTGGAGCAGTCCGTTAAATCAGCACATCACAGAATTGATAAGTTGGAAAAAAGTGAATAAAAGGAGGAGTGACTTATGGTAGAAGCGATGCAGTTGGATATTTTTAAAATGGTGATGGAGAATCTCAATCTCCTGATTTTTGTGGCAGGGGTCATCTGTTTCCTGACCGTCGTGATTACCCAAGTGACAAAGGGACTGCCGGGACTCCGCAGCATCCCGACGGATTTACAGGTTCTGGTGCTGTCTGTGGCGTTTACCCTGGTGGGGTACTTTGCCTATGTGGATATGACGGGCTTCCCGGTGACATGGTACTTTGTCATTGCCATGATCGTGATCGGATTTGTCCTGGCGCTGGTGGCAACAAAAGGCTGGACCTATGTGGCAGATCTGTTCTGGAGATTCCAGCACAAGGGGGATGATGCAGATGCGGACGAAGAAGAATAAATTACTGAAACGAGGAAGGGCGGTTGCGTTGGCAGCCGTCCTTTTCTGTACCCTAATTTTTGGGACAATGGTCGTGGTGCCGCCGATCCGGGCGGAGGCGGCGTCCATCAACGGATTGCCGATCAACCAGAAGCTTCAGACCATCAATGCGTCCAGCCGGTACGGGAACGGGATCAAGTACATCGTAGTGCATTATACCGGGGCTCCAGGAAGTGCCGCAAACAATGCGACCTATTTTTCAACTGGATACCGTGGGGCGTCCGCCCACTATTTTGTCGGGTACTCCGGAGAGGTCTGGCAGAGTGTGTCTGACAGTCTGGCGGCCTGGTCGGTAGGCGGCAACAAATACCCAGGCACAAAGGGAGGAAGCGTCTATGGGAAATGCACCAACTACAACAGCATCAATATTGAGATGTGTGTAAGGACGTCCGGGAGCCGGAGTGATACGTCCAAGGACTGGTACTTTGAAAACGCCACGATCAACAGCACAGTGAAGCTGGTGCAGGGGCTGATGAAGAAGTACAATGTTCCCCTGTCCCGTGTGGTTCGGCACTATGATGTGGTCGGGAAATACTGTCCGAATCCGTTTGTACTGAACGACGACCCGGTAACATGGAGCTCTTTCAAGAGCATGGTAGCCGGGGACAAAGATCTGCCGCCGGATACGGGAAGTTCCAGTACATCCGGCAAGCCGTCTGCTCCGTCCACTGGAGGATCTGTGTCCGCATCCGGAATCAATGTCCGGTATCAGGCATATGTGAATGGGCAATGGCTGCCGTGGGTGACAAACTATAATAATGTCAGTTCCGACGGCTACGCAGGGATTCCGTGCAGGGCGGTCACCGGACTGAAAGCGTATACAGTTGGCTCCCAGTCCGCAGTTGGAAATTTACAGTACCGGGTACACTTGAGGGGAGGCCAGTGGCTGCCGTGGGTGACGGACGCATCCGGAAAGACTCCGAATGATTACGCAGGAATCTATGGACACGTTATCGACGGAATCCAGGTAAAGCTTGTCAATAAACCGGGATATCATGCGGAAGTCAGAGTACAGCTCACCGACCGAACCGGATGGCTTTCCTGGTCCAGCCAGTACAGCACGGGCGCGGATGCCTACGCTGGGATCTATGGGATCGGGATTGATCGGGTACAGATCCGGATCGTGAAGAACTAAAGAAAATCCCTCCGGGGTGTAGACTCCGGAGGGAAAATATTGTATCATCTGTGTATTGGATAGGTTCAATTTTTGTGTTAAATGGCCGACTTTTTGTAGTAACTCAAAATCAAGAAATAGTACATGTACAACGGAAATCTGATCGGAGCTTCTCAAAAATCCATCTTTACGAGCTTTTGTTTTGCCGGCAATAAGACAAAGTAGGAATCATAGAATACAAGTCTGATTTTAATTCAAGGGGGGGTTGACAAATGATGGAAATTCGTAAGAAGAGCCGCGCCCGGGTCTGTCATCAGCCTACACAGAGCCCATGTAAAAATCCTTCTCCGGAACTGCGTGACAGAGATGAATGGATATGTGAAACTTGTACAGGATTTGTTTCCCCAAGCAAAGCCAACAAGGCGTATTATCGCATAATTCTTGAAACTTTGTGGCCGGTCGGACACGGGATACCTGGTCCTCTTGTTTCTGAAAAAGAAATAAGGAAAGCGATTGATGCATACAGAGGCAGCCCATACCGGGATCCCTTCCGACGGATGAGAGAGCTGCAAGGAGAAGAGGGGCTGCTCGGAATTGTGAAGAGTGGAAATAAGTATCAGCTAATTAGCCTTGAAATATCAGAAAAGCGGCATCCGAGGGGACATCTGAATGACTTGGAATGGGAAAGAATACGAAGACGGTATGGAGGGGTTTGTGCGGTATGCGGAAGAACTCCGGAGACAACTGGATTTCAGCAGGATCACAAGATTCCGAGGCTGAGAGGCGGAAGCGATGAAACGATAAACTGGCAGCCTCTTTGTGATGAGTGCAACAATTTCAAAAGTACTGCCTGTCGAAACTGCAGGCAGGATTGCAGGGCTTGCTGCTGGGCATTTCCGGAGAAATATAAGCCGATTATTATGGATGCTCCGACGATTCAAAGAATTAGAGATTATGCTGAAAAAAGAGGAGATAGCCCTGAGGAGGTGCTTCGGCGATTGGTTCACGAACATCTATCAGAGGAAACAGATAAAAATCAAGTATAAATATTGTATAGTAGAAGGACAGTTTTCTGATGGTA
>OLRQ01002581.1_pt1 | contig 10743 bp, 10 predicted proteins | sample 1671971 | NCBI WGS metagenome assembly OLRQ01 (sample SAMEA3136631, study PRJEB25190) | human gut metagenome | biome: human gut; feature: human-associated habitat; material: faeces | place: Austria | collected 2013 | reverse complement strand
CCCCCGGCGGCACGACCACGCCCGGCGGCACAACGAAGAACCCCTTTACTGACGTGGCTCAGGGGGCCTATTACTACGACGCGGTCCAGTGGGCCGTAGGCAAGAAGATCACTTCTGGCACCTCGGCCACTACCTTTACGCCCGACGGCATCTGCACCCGCGCCCAGACGGTCACCTTCCTCTGGCGCTCTCAGGGCAGCCCCAAGGCGGCCGGTGCGGAAAACCCCTTCACCGACGTATCCAAGGATGCCTATTATTACGACGCCGTCCTCTGGGCCGTGGCGCAGGGCATCACGAACGGCACCAGCGCCACGACCTTCAGCCCCGATGCTACCGTGACCCGCGGGCAGACAGCGGCCTTCCTCTGGCGGGTAGCCAAGCAGCCCCAGGTAGACCAGACAGCGAATCCCTTCGCCGACGTGACACAGAACGCCTATTACTACAACGCCGTCCTCTGGGCTGTGGCGAAGGAGATCACCAACGGTACCTCCTCCACGACTTTTTCTCCAGACCAGGGCTGTACTCGCGCCCAGATTGTCACCTTCCTTTGGCGAACCAATTCCAATTAACACACAAGGGATGCACTGCAGCTATATCGTTCAGACGATCGAAGAGGACTTGACCTATGACTATCTGCACTCATCCGAAGATAACCTATGGAGTATCCTGCGAGGAAATCCAATGAAGTATTTATAAAACTGTATATAAAAAGCATCAAGTATACAAAAAACGACACTGTTTGAAATAGTGTCGTTTTTTGCATTTCTAAACTAGGCCATGAGTGCCAATTAGGGGATCAAGCGGAAATTGCTGATCGTCATAGCAGCGATTCTGACTTGCATACGATTGAAGCAATGCAGCTTCAAAGGAGGCACTAACTATGACCATCACGCATACATATCGAGGCTCGTGGGAGCCCAATCTTGATCGCCAAAAGAGTCGAATGGCAGCCTGTCATCGGCGTTGTCTACTGCGGCTTCTCCAACTTCGAGCGGCCGAGACGCGGGCGGCGTGAGGTGGATTTATGGATGCCATTTACGCACGCCAGAGCGTGGAGAAGCTAGACAGCCTGTCTATTGAGGCGCAGATCGACCTCTGCCGAAAACTGTCCAGTGGGGAGGTACTGGTCTTTGAGGACCGCGGTTTCTCCGGAAAAAATACGAACCGTCCCGGCTTTCAATCGTTGATGGAAGGGGTTCAGAATGGAACAATCCAGCGCATTTTTGTCTACCGTTTGGACCGCTTCAGTCGCTCGATTGCGGACTTCGGCCGCGTGTGGGAGGTGCTGGAGAAGCACAGTGTTGCATTCGTTTCTGTGACAGAACAGTTCGACACTGGCTCCCCCATGGGGCGGGCGATGCTGAACATCATTATGACGTTTGCCCAGCTGGAGCGGGAGACGACTGCACAGCGGGTGAAGGATAACTACCACCATCGATTTTCTCTGGGGGCTTGGCCGGGCGGTCCGGCCCCCTACGGGTTTACGCTGGGGAAATGTGCAGGGCCACAGGGTGGGCAGGCCTCCACTTTGATCGTCAACGAAAAGGCGGACATTGTGCAAGAGATTTTTACACGTTACCGGGAGCCGGGCTTATCGCTGCGAGCCTTGGCCAGGGAGCTGACGGAGCGAGGCATCCCTGGGCCGCGACGTGTGGCTTGGGACAATGTGACACTCTCTCGCATGCTCCACAGCCCGCTTTATGTGAAGGCCAGCCCGGAGATTTATTGGTGGTACATGAGCAAGGGCGTGCAGCCCCAGCAGGAGATCGAAGCCTTCGATGGGGAACACGCCTGCAATGTGATCGGCCGGAGAGACCGGGCGAAGGGTATGTATTCTTCTGCGGAGCATCAGATGCTTACCGTCTCGAATCACCTCGGCTTCATTGCACCAGAGCTCTGGTTGGAGGTTCAGCAAAAGCTGGAAAAGAACCCGCAGATCCAGCGGAGCAACGCGGGAAAATACACCTGGCTTACGGGCCTGATGAAGTGCGCACGCTGTGGGTATTCCATCAAGGTGAACTACCGAAAGGCAGAGAGTCGGTATGTCCTCCTCTGCTCCGGCCGTTCTAATTTTGCGTCCTGCGATGCGTCGATCCAGATCGACCTTCGGGAGCTGGAGCGGGCGGTGCAGCAGGAGGTGGAACGGGTTCTTGCGGCGTGTCCGGAGGAACCGGTGGCCGCGGCGGACAGTCAAGTGTCCAAGGATATTTTGGCTGTGGAGGAGAAGATCCAGCGCTTGGTATCGGCCTTGGCCGAGAGCAGTGCCATCTCAGCTTCCTACATATCCCAAGAGATCGAACGCCTTCACAAGGAACGAGAGCGGCTGGCAGCCCAGGCTGCGCAGCAGAACAAGAAAACGGAGCGGATCGACTTTTCTTCCTTGTCCTTTGCAGAGAAGAAAGTAGTTGCCGCCGAGTTCATCCAACGGATCGAACTGGACGGCGAGAATGTGAACATTTGCTGGAATTTTTAAAGCCCCACACAGACCGGGTTTTATGGATCTGCGTGGGGCTTTCTGCATCATTGGGAGGGTGGGCGGAACATGATGCAAACTCTTTTTTGATTATATCTTTTTAAGATAACTTAACATTGAGGTAAGGGTTCCCTTGGGAAGGAGTAAAACTCCTTCCCCTTGCGACATCTATGGGAGCCTGAAGTACAATATTAAGGAGAAAATAAAGTCATGAAAAACGGGTATATTAAAATTAGCGTACAGATTACATGGGAACAGAATGATAGATTAGAGGAATTGGCAAAACAAAACAATCTGAAAAAGAGTGAACTCATCCGTCAGAGTATAGTAGCAAATTCGGCGCGTGAGGCATTCATGACGAAAGCGATTTGCCTGTTATGCCAGTTGGACAGTGCAGCGAAAAAGTGTGAAAACGAGAAGGATAAAGAACTGTTGGAGGAGGTTCATGACGTATTATGGCATTTTTTAAAGTCGTAAGCAATAATGCGGAAGGCCAGGGGCCCAAATATCACGATGACAACGCGATTCGTGATGTTCTGGGATATGTGCTGGCTGAGAAAATCAGACGATAAATGTATCCGATGGGAAAGTTGGTATAATCTCGTCTGAAAAATGTTCCAATTCGACCAGAAGATTACGAAAGGTGTCTGGGACAGATGGAACTGTTTCGGGAGGTGGGGATTCAGACGGTGCTGTGTCTTGCTTTACGTTCAAGCCTACGTAACACAATGCGGTGCCGTCTAGATCTTGGCGGTGAGCCACTTTGTACTCGACGTTTGGGAGGGATTCCGAAAGAAGAGCGCGAAGCTGCTTCCCGAAGCGAATAGGGGTTTCTACGGTAGAAGACAGACAAAAATTTTGGTAGGCTGCATAAACTTCGTCGCGTGTAGGCCGAGCGTTGGGGTCGTAGGAGCAACAATATTCGAGGAAACGGGGAAGGTCCCTTACGGGAAGAGGGGCCTTCTTTTCTTTCCTCTTTGCTTTTGAGTGCTTCAAACGGATCGAAGGATATTGCTGCCGAATACCGTGCAGAATCAAATTTCGTTGAAGCCAAGTGAGTTCTTGCGGAGTCAGATGGAAGCTGGAGGAGCAGGGCAGTTCCTGTATACTGAGATCCACTAAAGTTGCCCGATATTGCTGGGTCAAAGATTTGACAATTTTCGGCTGATCTGTAATACAAACAAAAACTTGACGGTTGTGAAAACTTTGATTTGGAATGTACTTATTTTTTAATGGGTATTTTTTCCCATGGATCAGAGAAAGGAACTTACCGACTTTTGTATCAGATGGAAGTTGATCATTCAAAAGAACGAGCATACCGCCTCGGACTTGATGCGCTAGAATCTCGGCTTCTCGACCCTGTTGAAGGATGCGAATGGCAGAACCAGCTTCTTTGCACTTTTGACGGAAGAGTTGAAGGAAGAAACGGCGAACTGCTTTTACATTTTTCTTTGTAAAAACAACAGCTAGGGATGGATATTTTGGAACTGGGGCAACGATTTTGGCGAGCAATTGGGCGAAGTCATCCAAAGCCTTCACGTTCCCACCAGTAATGCGGCAGAGAACCTCTGTTTTGTACTTGAGTAATGAGATGACCATCATCTAAAATTGGATTATATCGATAAACAATACCATAAGCATATGGATTTCTTGTTTGGAGATCATTCAAGAGAGCTTTCTGGGATATGGGATAGTAAAGGAGAAGCGTATAAAGGTCTGTTAGAAACTGTTCAGCGGGTTTTTCTTCGTAAGGAATCTGAAAGATTTCACAGAATATCTTTTTTTGGTATATTCGATGATCGCTTGCTTGGGGACACGCCAGACCCGACCGTTTCTCAGGGCTTTCAGCGTGCCAGAGTTTAAAAGTCGATATACTGCGTTATGTCCCATTTTTAAAAGTTCACAGGTTTCGTCTACTGTTAAGAAATCATCGCTGTTTTCAAACATAGTGTTTCTCCTTTCGACAAGATCCTTTTGGGCAGTTGTAGGGACAGCCTTTGCACTTGTGGATTTTCTTTCGAGGAGAGCGCTTTCTCCGAGAACGAGGGGGAATCAATCGATTCATACAGATTAGCTGGTTGACAATCCCATTCTCTGTCCGTACACCTACGTCCGATGAATATTGTCAAGGCGGTTTTTCAAATGAAACTGTAAACACTTTGCGAACGAGCCGGATTTGCAAGGATTTTCAGGCAAAACGAACTTGAAATCAGGCAGGGAAAATCAATGCTTGCCGGATTCATATAGAAAGATGCCATCAAATTCAAACTTGCAGCTTACCCGGCCGAAAACACAAAACACCCCGCACCATGCGTCCTGTAAACGCACGGTGCGGGGTGTTCGTTCTGTTATGCGGCTCTCGTCAGATACACGATCCCGGCGGCTAAATCCACGCGGTCAACGTCATATTCTGCGTTGTAGATGGTATTGGACAGCGGTCTGTCCTGCGCCGGATCGTCCTGCGGAGCTTCTGCGCGGTTTCCCATGTAGTCTTGTCAATGATGGCTTCGTGGGTGTTCTCAAAGATTTTCCAATCCTCTTTGGGAGCCTGCTTGCGGTGCTTGTCCCGGTAACAGGTCTTGAAATTGACGGTATGCCCCATATATTCCACACGGGCGAGAATGTAGCTCACTGTCGTACCCCACCAGCGGTAGGGATCTTCAAACTTGTTGTTCCTGCGGTTGCCCACGCCCTTTGCGGCAAGGTAGGCAGACGGTCAAACTGTAAATCTCGGTATCATTTTCGGGTTCTTTTCGCCCTGTGCGCCCCATTTATGGAACGGGTGGTATTGCGGTATGGGTAAGTCTCTTCGGCGCGTTCTGTGCGCTTTTGGGAGGGATATTCGCTCCATTTCGGTCACAGGAAGTTATCGGACGGTTCATAAAATATTTCGTACGAATCTGTTGCGTATTTCGTCCAATTCGGATATAATATAGATGAACCAAATCACGAAGGGAGGAACCAGATCATGTCGATTACTGCGACGGAACTGAAAAGCAATCTCGGAAAGTATCTTCTGCTTGCAGCGACGGAGGACATTTTCATCACCCGCAACGGCAAAGTTGTCGCCAAGCTCTCCAATCCCCATCAGGACAGAGTTGACATTGCCAAGTCCCTGTTCGGGATTCTTCCGGCTGATGTGACGTTGGAGGAAGCGAAGGAAGAAAGGCTAAACCGGATATGAGAGCTGTCATAGATACCTGCGTCATCGTGGACGCGCTACAAAGCCGCGAACCGTTCTGCAAGGATGCGCAGTCGATTTTCCTGCTCTGCGCCAACCGGCAGTTTGAAGGTTTCCTGACGGCGAAAGCCATCACGGACATTTACTACCTGACACACCGGCAGACCCACAGCGACAAAGCAACCCGCGACGTTCTGACAAAGCTCTGCGCGTTGTTCGGTTTGCTGGACACTACGGCGCTTGACATCCGCAAGGCGATTTCGGCAGAGATTTCCGATTTTGAGGATGCCGTGATGGTCGAGACGGCGGTGCGCTCCGGCGTGGACTGCATCGTGACGCGGAACACAAAGGATTACAGCAAAGCGCCGATCCCCGTGTACGCCCCGGCAGAGTTCATAGAGCTGCTGACCGAAACAAATAAAGATCAACCGGAATGACCGTCCGCAAATGCCGCCGTTTCTGGCGGCATTTTGCTTTTTATAACTCCTGCTCATGTTTCCGTTCGTGTTTCGGCTGCTGCGGCTGTATCGCCATCTGATAGTTGCGCTGCATGGTCATCAGCTCATGCAGGCGGTCGCTTTTCTCACGGTAATCGTTGTAGCACTCGTTTTTCTCAGAAATGATACCTACGAAAGAGTGCAGACCGTATTATGCGGAAGCAGGAATCAACTGACCGCCTATGGTTTCGTCAGGTTGTCCTCCGATGTACTGCCCTGCACCGTCTGGATCCTTCGACGGTCAAAGAGCATACAGCCGCAGTGCCCGGGAAAGGTTGGGAAACAGACGATTTTGAGTTCTGTGTCGATTTCCGGACTGTAGTCTGTAATCTCCAGCGTCTCGCCATAGAGCGCCGTGCGCTCATAGACCCGCAGCCATTTGGCGTCCATGTTGGGAAAGATGCTGCCGAAGGCGTGGTCGATGAGCTGCTCCAGAGGCGTTTTTTCTAGCTCCGCCAGCGCCTCGTTGCCATAGCGGAAAATCCAGTCCACTGCCGAATGAGCCTCGCTGAACACCATTTCAATGTCCGCAAAGGCGAAAGGCACATGGTCAAAGCTGGCGTAGTGACGGTGGTACGCCTCCCGCGAAGCGGGAGCGTCATTGCGCTCCAATGTCTGACCGATTTTCTGCCGTTCGATGCGCAGCTGCTCCACGATCTCCCGCTTGCGGCGGCGTGCGTAATCCAGCGATTCTCCGTTGATCAGATCGATCGTTTTCGTCACATTGTGGATCGCCTTGGCAGATACCAGGCAGCATCGATCCACGCGGAGAAAGGCGCTTCCAAGGTTTTTTGCCAGTTCATCAATAGGGGTATAGGTCTCATAAATTCGATTGCCGGTGACATGGATCACCGTCTTTCTGCCGCTCAGCGAGAGATAGAGAATATCCTCTGCCAGCAGCGTAATATGTGTGCGGTTAGAGATCACAGAAATTCCAATGGTATTCATAGCGCTTCCTCACAAACTGTTTTTCGTCAGTATAACACATTTCAGTCAAGAATGCCATCTATTCACGCAAAAACAGATGTATTTCGCGCAAGGTTTATTGAAAAGCCGGAAAGAGCGTGTTAAACTGCAAAACGAAAACAGAAAGGCATCGGAAACGGGGGTACCCCCGTTTCCCGTAGGGATATCCCTACGGGAAAGAGCCTTCCTATCCGAAGGGAGAAATGTCTATGAAAAAAAGAACACTCAGCCTGCTTCTGGCTGTCGTCCTCTGCCTGAGCCTGCTTCCCACGGCAGCGTTTGCAGAAGAAGGAACGGGAGCTGTGGCAGAGGTTACCATTAACGACGAAGTTCGCAGCTGCACTACGCTGCAGGAAGCCTTTGACGCGGTGAACAGCAGCATCGACTCTGTCATCAAGCTGCTGGCTGATATAGCATTGGAAAACGGACTGACCATCCATGGCGGTGTGTTCACGCTGGACTTGAACGGAAAGACAGTATACCACAGTGATGCGGATGTGAGTGCAGTTTCCATGACTAGCGGCAGAGTAACGCTGACCGACCATGGAACAGGCAGCGGAACAATCAGCCAGAAGTTCGTGGTGAACGGCGGTACGCTGAACGTGACCGGCGGCAATATCGCAGGGAGTCTGGTTCTCGGCAATCCAGCTGGCAAGATCAGTCTTTCCGGCGGCAGCTTTGATAGCATCCAGATCGATACCCCGGCAGAGGAAAAGCGTGGGCTCGCTGATTTGCTGGCAGAAGGTTACGCATTTCAGAAGAACGGCGAGCTTCAGTATCTGCAATCGCTCACAGGAGAGAGCACAATAGAAAATGTTGCCGTCGTAAAATGTACGCATCCCTATATCAGCATCGGCGAATGCCCGTACTGCGGCAGCACCGTAAAAATGGAAGAGATTAAGTCGATTACCGCTGTCGGCAATGGAAGTGGAAACTGGCTGAACCACGCAAACTGGGAGCCAGATAATGATTCCAATCACATGAAGGAAACCGCGGCCGGTTCCGGCGTTTATGAAATCACCTACACGGGCGTAGCAGCTGGCAAATATACGGTCAAATTTGTTGCAAATGACGCGTGGACGCACAACTGGGGCGCTGCTTACGACGACGAGTATAATCCTCGGCCTAACGTGGCTGCTTATAATAGTGAAGATAATATTCCTTTTTCCGTTGCCGAAAACAACTCCACAGTGAAGCTTGTTCTTGATCTTTCCAAGCTTGATCGCGCGACAGGCGACGGTGCGACCTATTCCATCACAATCACGCCACCGTCCGCTGCCGAAGCGTCTCCTGTTTATGTTGGCGGTGAGCAGCTTCTTTTGAACACAAAATATGTTAACGACAGCAGCGGCAGCGTTACGGTATCTGCGGACGATACCTGCAACGCAATCGTCACCGGCAATGAAACGGACGGCTATACGCTGACGCTGACTGATTATAAAATGACAGAACCTTGCAATGATACAGCTATTATTTTGCCTGATGGAGCAAAACTGGTATTGAGCGGCGAAAATATGCTCAACTCCAAGTATGGCGCACTGATCGATGCGAAGGGCACGCTTGAGATCAGCGGAACCGGCAGCCTGATCGGTTCGACGAGCGGTGAGGCTGCGCTAAACGCACAGGGCGCGCTAACCATCACGGATTGCAAACTTGATCTTACAAATCCAAGTCCTTGGAAGAATGTTATTTGCACTAATGGAAATGCGTTGACCATCACAGGCAGTGCCGATGTATCATTGCATACTGCGCAAAGCTCCGGCTTCGGTATTAAAACCGGTGATGGCGGAAATCTTACGCTGGACAGCAATGCAAAGCTGACTGTCAGCGGCGCAACGGGTATTTTTGTTGGTGCTGGTATTCCTAAAAAGGTTGCCACGGTCAAAATTGCCGGAACGCTGGATGTTTCCGGTTGCGCGAACCGCGGTGCCAACCTGTTGAACGTAACGCTCAATATGGAGGGCAGCTCGATTACAGCGGCTACCAAAGATAAAGGAGGAATTTATTTATATCAAAATGCAGCAGGTACATTGACCGGAGAGACTAACATCAAAGCATTTGTTGGTAACTTCGACGTCACCTCTCCCAACGCACCTATTGTGAAGTACTACAAGGTGCAGAAGGACGATACATTAGGACTTTACGAAAAAGGCAGCACCGTCACCTTTACCGCTGAAACAATAGAAGGCAAGCCGTTTGCAAGTTGGACGGCAACCGGCGTGATGCTTACCGATTCGACCAATGCCACGATCTCTTTTACCATGCCCGGCAACGATGTGACTTTGACCACAGCTTATGCTACTTTGGTCAACGAGGTTTCTCTGGATAAAACAGAACTGGCTCTGACAGTGGGCGATACGCAGACCTTGACAGCTACAATTACTCCTGACGACGCAAACAATAAAAATGTTTCTTGGAGCAGCGATAAGCCATCTGTCGCTACGGTCGATGAAAACGGTACTGTGACCGCTGTTGCGGCAGGAACGGCGAATATCACTGTGAAAACGGTAGACGGCGAGAAAACGGCTGTTTGCGCTGTGACCGTGACCGCAAAGAGCAGCGGCGGTGGGTCTACCGGCGGCGGTTCTTTCAGCTATTCCGTGACCACTCCCGGCAAAACAGAGAACGGCACCGTGACCGTCAGCCCGCGTTCTGCGGAAAAGGGCGATTCTGTGACCATCACGGTGAAGCCCGACAGCGGTTATCGGTTGGATGACCTCACCGTTACCGACAAGAATGGTAAGGAACTGGAGCTGACCGATAAGGGCAACGGCAAATATACCTTTACCATGCCTGCCAGCAAGGTTGAAATCAAGGCTGCCTTTGTCAAGGAAGTTGAGACAAGCCCGTTCAGCGATGTGTCCACCAGCGCCTATTACTATGAGGCTGTGAAGTGGGCGCAGGAAAAGGGCATCACCGGCGGTATCGGCAACGGCCTCTTTGGGCCCAACCAGCCCTGTACCCGAGGTCAGATCGTGACCTTCCTGTGGCGTGCTGCAGGCAGCCCCGCGCCCAAGTCCGCGAGCATGCCCTTTACCGATGTTCCTAAGGGCAGCTACTATGAGATGGCAGTTTTGTGGGCCGTGGAGAATGGCATTACCAAGGGAACCAGTGACACAACATTCAGCCCAGACGCCACTTGCAGCCGCGCACAGATCGTCACCTTCCTGTGGCGCAGCCAGAAGTCCCCTGCGGTGGGCAGCTTGAATCCTTTCACGGACGTTTCCGCTAATGCTTACTACACCGACGCGGTGCTTTGGGCCGTCGAGGAGAACATCACCAAGGGTACTACTGCCACGACGTTCAGTCCCGACACTGATTGCACCCGCGCACAGATCGTCACACTGCTCTATCGTGCGTACGTAAAATAAGTGAATACAGGGAAGCGGTCAGCATTACGCCGGACCGCTTCCCTCTGGTCATGTCACTTTACCACAAATGAGCTGACCATCGTTGTAATAGCGAGGACTTGAACGTACTCGCTATTGGCGTACATCGTCTATTGTTTTGCTTTGTCAGAAAAAATAAATGGGGGTGGACGCAGTGGCATCCACCCCTTGGTGTTCCTTAATACTCTTCACGAATGACCTGCATAATGGCAAAGGCCAACGCTGCACCTAACAGCT
>OLRQ01002579.1_pt1 | contig 10755 bp, 10 predicted proteins | sample 1671971 | NCBI WGS metagenome assembly OLRQ01 (sample SAMEA3136631, study PRJEB25190) | human gut metagenome | biome: human gut; feature: human-associated habitat; material: faeces | place: Austria | collected 2013 | reverse complement strand
AGTATGCAAGAAAATTGGCAAATGCTAAATCTGAAATTGAAGTGTTAAAGAATAAAAATAAAACATTGGATTCAGATATTGAAAATTTAATGAAACAAATAGAAGCCATAACTAAACAGGATAAAGAAAATGCTATAAGATTAAGAGCTTTGGAATATGCGAAGGCTATGTATGAAAGAGCCGAAAGAAATGTATCTGTAAGAAAAAATCAAAGCATGGAAAAGTTAAACGAAAAAATCAAAAATAATTTTGAAAAAATGTTTAATGGAAAAGAAAAATATGCAAAACTGGGTAAAGATTACAAAATGCATATGTACTACCAAAATGGAATGGAAGAGAGAACTCTTTCAGAAGGAGAAAATACAGCAATTAATTTTGTTTACATAGTAAGTATATTAGAACTGGCAAAAGAACAGGGAAAAGATGCTGAAAACAAAGACGTAATTTTGAATTTGCCATTAGTATTAGATGCACCATTTTCTAAACTTGGAAATGAGAATATTGAATTAATATCAAAGAAACTTCCTATGTTTGCAGAGCAGGTAATTATCTTTATGTTAGATAAAGACTGGGAGGCATCAAATCTTGAGAAATATACTTTGCCTGAATATTGCTATAGAGTAACAAGAGAATATTCAGACATTAGTTCATCAGTAGAAAATGTGGGAGGTAAGTTATAATGGCAGACGAAAAAACATATGAATATTTTAAAAATCATGATTTTATAATTAAAGGAAAATATGTAGGATATGTTGATGCTATGTGGTCTCAATCAGGTATAGGTGAAAGAGATTTGTTTGACAGATTAGTGGATTTGTATGCCGTTTCAGTTATAGTGGGACTTAGAACAGGACGAAGAAAACCTGAAGATAATAGCACTGATCAAAAAAGAACAGTTCAATTACAACAGATATCAAATTCCTACAAAAGATTCAGTACGCTAATGAAGATTGTATTGCTAATTGACGATAGCAGAGGCTTAACAACAGAAGAAAAAGTGAGAGAAGCTTTTGATACAAGTCCCAAAAGTGAATATAAGTATAACCAAAATATGGAGCTATTTAATTCGTATGCAAGAGGTGGCATAGAATATCTTTATGAAAAACTAGTAGTAAGACCAAGTAATTTAGATGATGAAGAATTTACAGATGCAAGAATGTCTAACATTATGGCATTGTTTAATGACGATATGCAGGAAATTTAGTTATACAATTACATAACCCCAAAATACCTTTAAAGCAGAAAAAACTGTTTTAAAGGTATTTTTCTTTCCATATCTAATTTAACCAACAATCATCAGAGAAAATAAACAAAATATTCTAAATTTCCCCAAATCTCTAGTTGAAACTACAAAACCTTTGACTTATAATTAATATTAATGCACTTTAATGCATTAACACGAAAAAATAGTAAAGAAGGAATAACAAATATGAAAGATACTCTTGAAATCAGATGGCATGGCCGAGGCGGTCAGGGTGCCAAAACAGCAGCCCTTCTTTTAGCAGAAGTGGCTTTCAAAACAGGAAAAAATGCACAGGGATTTCCAGAATATGGACCTGAAAGAATGGGAGCTCCAATCACTGCTTACGACAGAATCAGTGACCACCCAATTCGCGTACATTCAAACATTTATGATCCACAGTATGTAGTAGTTGTTGACGAAACTTTATTAGAAATTGTTGATGTTACTGCCGGATTAAGAGAAGATGGAGCAATACTTATTAATACATCAAGAAGTAAAGACGAGATTATTCCACACTTAAAAGGTTACAAAGGAAAAGTATACACAGTAGATGCAAAGAAAATCGCTATGGATACTTTAGGAAAGAACTTCCCTAACACACCAATGCTTGCTGCAATTGTAAAAGTTACAGGAGTTATTGAAGATGAAACATTCCTTAACGAAATGGAAGGCTCATTTAAGCACAAATTTGCCAAGAAGCCTGAAGTAATCAAAGGAAACATGGAAGCACTTAGAACAGCTTTAAGGGAGGTTAAATAATGGCAAAGACAGATATAACAAAATTAGGTCAGGACGTTGCCTGGCAGGATGTTACAAGAGGTAACACAATTGTCGGTTCAGGCACAACAAGAGAGTTTATTACAGGAGATTGGACAAGTGTAGCACCTGTAATTGACGAAGAAAAATGTAAACAATGTCTTTTATGTGTACCGGTTTGTCCGGACAGCTGTATTCCTGTAAAGGATTATAAGAGACAGGCAATAGATTTAGATCATTGCAAGGGTTGTGGAATATGCGTGAAGGCATGTCCATTTAATGCAATTAAGATGGAGGTGAAATAGTATGCATAAGAAAGTATTTTTATCAGGAAATGAAGCTGTAGCAACAGCACTTAGACAGATTAATCCTGATGTTTTTCCGGCATTCCCTATTACACCATCAACTGAAATTCCTCAGTATTTTTCAAACTATGTATCAAATGGTTTAGTTGACACAGAGTTTATTACTGTAGAATCTGAACATAGTTCAATGAGTGCAGCAATGGGAGCCTCAGCAGCAGGAGCAAGAGCTTTAACTGCTACATCATCAGCTGGTCTTGCATTTATGTGGGAAGTTTTAGGAGTTGCAGCATCAAGTAGATTACCTGTTGCTTTAGCAGCAGTTTGTAGAGCCTTAACAGGACCGTTGAACATTAACTGCGACCATTCGGATACAATGGGTGCAAGAGATTCAGGCTGGATTCAGTTATATGCAGAAGATAATCAGGAAGCTTACGACAACATGGTTATGGCATTTAACATCGCTGAAAATAAAGATGTTATGCTTCCAATTATGATTTGTCAGGACGGATTTATTACAAGCCACGCAGTTATGAACATGGAAATTTTAGACGACATGACTGTAAAAGAATTTGTTGGCGAAAGAGAACCTGTTGATTATCTTTTAAATCCTGAAGAAAAATTTGCAGTTGGACCTTATGCTGTATCTGATTACTATATGGAATCAAGAAAAGCACAGGCTCATGCAATGGAAAATGCAAAACAGGTTATTTTAGATGTAGCAAAAGATTTTGAAAAAATTTCAGGTCGTAAGTATGGCTTGATTGAAGAATATAAAATGGATGATGCTGAATATGCAATGGTTATTATTGGTTCAGCAGCAGGTACAGCAAAGGAAGCTGTAGATGAAATGAGAGAGGCTGGCAAAAAGGTTGGAATTATAAAAATAAGATCATTTAGACCATTCCCAGGAGAAGAAATTGCAACATCACTTAAGAAGTGTAAAGCTGTTGCAGTTATGGACAGATGTGAATCATTTTCAACAAACGGTGGTCCTGTAGGTGCTGAAACAATGCAGGCTATGTACACAAATGGCTGTACTGCAAAAGCTATCAATATTATGTATGGTATTGGTGGTAGAGATGTTACTGTAGGCGATATGAGAGGTGTTTATGATACTCTTGAAGAAATTGCAAAAACAGGTGAGACCGGTCCTACATACAGATATATGGGACTTAGAGATAAGGAGGCAAAATAATGGGTTACAATTTTAAAGAAACAATGAATAAGCCTGAACGTTTTGCTCCAGGTCACAGAATGTGTGCCGGTTGTGGAGCAACAATTTGTGCAAGAAATGTACTTCGTGGGCTTCATGAAGGCGACAAGGCAGTTATAGGATGTGCAACAGGATGCTTAAATGTATCATCATTCCAGTATCCATATGTAGCATGGGAAGACAGTTACATTCATAGTGCTTTTGAAAATGCAAGTTCAACAATGAGTGGTGTTGAAGGTGCATACAAGGCGATGAAAAGAAAAGGCAAGTTAAAAGATGATTATAAGTTTATCTGCTTTGGTGGTGATGGTGGTACTTATGATATAGGTATTCAGTCATTATCAGGAGCAATGGAACGTGGTACAAATTATACATACGTTTGTTATGACAACGGTGCTTATATGAATACAGGTACACAGCGTTCATCAGCTACACCAATGTACGCTGATACAACAACTACACCTGTTGGTAGTCAGTGTAATGGTAAGGAACAGTACAGAAAAGATTTAGCAGCAATTATCGCAGCACATGATGTTCCATATGCTGCACAGACTACATATTTCAAAGGCTTTAAGGATCTTCATACAAAAGCTGAAAGAGCTATTTATACAGAGGGTCCTGCATTCTTAAATGTATGTGCACCATGTCCAACAGGTTGGAAATATCAGAAAGATGATATTATGGAAATCTGCAGATTAGCTGTAGAAACAAATTATTGGCCTTTATATGAAGTTGTAGACGGCAAGTGGATTCTTAACTATGAACCAAAGAACAGACTTCCAATTGAAGACTTCTTGAGACCACAGGGCAGATTCAAACATTTATTTAAGCCTGAAAATGAACATCTTATTGAGAAATTCCAGAAGGAAGTTGATAGAAGATGGGAAGACTTATTATTTAAATGTAGCAGATAATGAATTTACTTAGAGATGTATTTTTAAAGCTTTAAATGGAAATATTTTTAATAATATTCTTTAAAATTTAAAACTAACAGGCAATAATAGGAGACAGATTGTGGATTTTAACTATAACCGAAACAGTGAAGGCACTGTTAAAGTAATGAAGTCCAAAGGAAAAAAGAACAATATAAAAGTAGTGCAGCAGGATAAAAAACATCCGGCTATAAAGTTAGAAATATCTTTAGGAGATGACGGGAAAAAGCAGGGCGAAGGGCTTGTTCCTGTTATCTTCAAGGGAAAAATTTCCGACAACGATAAAGGTAGCACACTAACAGGAAAGTTTACTTATGGCTTTTATTTGTATACTTTAGTAATAGTGGCGGCAATACTTATAGTTGTAAGATTTGGATTTTCGTTATATAATATGCAAAAAGATAATATGGTTCTATGCGGTATCGTTACAGTATTACTTATTATTTTAATAGCTGTAGTATTGGTAAAATCAAAACCCGACAGGGAACATATTACAGAGTTTTTAAATAACTTAAATAAAAAATAAATATCCTATGAAATCTTTTAATCAATGGCGAAACTAAAGGTGGAGGAATCTCTAGAGGACCCAAGGTTATATCTAATGCAGGCAAGGCATACATTAGATATGGGGAGAGTTTCAAATTGATTATGATTACGAATCTTTAGAGTTACTTTTTTAAGTAGCTCTTTTCTTTTTTTATAGTGATTAAAATGGTAAGTGTAAATTTCAAATTTGTATTAATAAAATATGGAGTTGGAATTTGGAAAAATAAAAAGCAGGAGGAAAAAATTATGGATTGGAAAAGTGTTGGTAACTGGATTTCAGACACACTTGTGAAAGTGGATGATTTTGTTTGGGGGCCGGTGATGTTGGTGCTACTTGTTGGAACAGGAATTTTTCTTACAATAAGATTAAAATTCAGACCATGGAGAAATCTTGGCTTTGCCATCAAAAGCACATTAAGTAAAGAGGCAAGAACAACCAAGAGAGGTGAAGGCGATGTATCCCCTTTTTCAGCGCTAACAACGGCTCTTGCGGCAACAATAGGAACAGGTAACATTGTAGGTGTTGCCACAGCCATGGTATCAGGTGGTCCGGGAGCTTTAGTGTGGATGTGGATTTCAGCATGCTTTGGCTTAACATCAAAATTCAGTGAATGTATGTTAGCCATAAAGTATCGAGAGGTTAATGAAAAGGGAGAAATGTCAGGTGGTCCAATGTACACCATGAAGAAAGGCTTCAAAAACAAAAAAATAGGGGCTTTTCTAGGAATGTTATTTGCAGTGTTTGCGGTTATAGCATCTTTCGGTATTGGAAACATGACACAGGCAAATTCAATTTCAGAATCATTAAAGAGTACATTTAATTTTGATGAGAAAATAGTGGGTGTGGTTTTAACAGTTTTAGCATTAGTAATTATCGTAGGCGGTATTAAGACTATCTCAAAGGTATCTTCAATTGTAGTTCCCCTGATGGCTATTTTTTACATAATTGCAGGTTTAATTGTTGTTGTTATGAATATACAGAACCTGCCATCAGGTATTGTAATGATATTTAAAATGGCATTTAGCTCACAGGCTGTAGCAGGTGGTGGAGCCGGCGTGATTACTGCGGGCGTAATGAATGCAATGAGATATGGTGTTGCAAGAGGTGTATTTTCAAATGAAGCAGGAATGGGTTCAGCAGCAATAACAGCTTCCGCAGCAACAACAGATGATCCTGTTCGTCAGGGTTACATTAACATGACAGGTACATTTTGGGACACAATTGTAGTTTGTACAATTACAGGTCTTTGTATTGCGTCATCAGGAGTTCTTGGAACTGTTGGAGATGACGGAAAATTAGTACAGGGTGCAGCTCTTACAATTTTGGCTTTCAAATCGGCTTTAGGTGAAGTTGGAGCCATACTTGTAACAATAGGAATCGCCCTTTTTGCATTTTCAACAATTTTAGGTTGGGAGTATCATGGAGAAAAGGCTTTTGAGTACATATTTGGAACACACAAATATAATATGGCGTACAGAATTATTTTCTCGTTAGTTGTATTTGTGGGGGCAACTACAACATTACAGGTTGTATGGAATTTCTCGGATATAGCAAATGCCTTAATGGCAATACCTAACCTGATTTGTCTTCTTGTAATGAGCAAGGTTATTGCAAAAGAAGTTGAACGATTCCAGCCTATTTTGGATAAAGAAAAGAAGGCGGCAAAAAAGAAAAAATAAAATCCTAAATCAAGGAATGAAAATAAAAAGCAGTTGAATCAATTTAAGAAATGTTTGTTAAACATAACTTATTTGATTTAACTGCTTTTTATGTTCCAAAGCTATTAACCCGCTATTATGCAGGCACAACCGGGGTATAACTTTTTGACAAAATGATTAACTAAAATGTTTCATATATTAAACTCTTGCAATCATTAGATTGTAAAAATTCCAAGTGCATCAAGAATTGAGCTGATTAAAATTAAAACAAGGCATATAGGTGATACCCATTTAATCACAACTACAAAAAGGTTTCTTGATTTGAATTTCTCGCCGTTTCTTGTAGCCTCGTCAATAACTGCTTTAGGTTTAACAACGAAGCCAATAAGTATACATGTAAACAATGCACAGATAGGCATTAAAATACTATTACTTACAAAGTCCATAATATCAAGTATTGTCATTGCACCAATGTGAATGAAATCTAAAACTCCAAAACCAAGACAAGGTAAAACGCCAATTGCAACTGCACAAATGAAAACAATCAATGTGGCTTTATGTCTTGACCAGCCAAGTTTATCACTGAAAATAGAAACGATAGTTTCCATAAGTGAAATAGCAGATGTTAATGCTGCAAATAAAACTAATACGAAAAATACTGTTCCAATAACGCTACCAAAAGGCATGCTGTCAAAAACTTTAGGTAATGTGACAAACATAAGTGATGGACCTTTTCCAAGAGCAGCCTTGTCGCCGCCTGAAAAAGCAAATACAGCAGGGATAATCGTTAATCCAGCAAGAAATGCAATTGCTGTATCAAAAATCTCAATTTGTCTTACTGAACTTTCAAGATTGTTTTCTTTTTTCATATAAGAACCATAAGTAATCATAATACCCATTGCAAGTGACATAGAGTAGAACAACTGCCCCATGGCGGCAATAACAGTTTTAAAAGTAAAATCACTTAAACGTGGTTTTATGTAATAAATAAGACCATCTTTTGCTCCGTCGATTGTTAGACCATAAATTGCAATAAATATTGTGAGAACAACCAAAATTGGCATCATAACTTTGCTTACTTTTTCAATACCTTTTTCAACACCGAACCAAACAACTAAAGCTGTAAAAGCAATGAATATGAAAAAGTATATAAGTGGTTCGGCGGTTCCTGCAGCAAATGTACCAAAGTAATTATCATTTGCAGCAGCCATTCCACCACCGCTACAAAATGTTACAAGATACTTAATTGCCCAACCACCAATTACTGAGTAGTATGGGAAAATAATAATTGGGATAATAGCTGCCAGATATCCCACTGCCCCAAAACGCTTGTCCAATGCCTTAAAAGCACCAATTGCACTTAAACCGGTTTTTCGACCGATTGCAATTTCAGCAATCATCAAAGAAAAACCAAAAGTTACTGCTAAAATAAGATATACTAGCAAAAATGTTCCACCACCGTATTTAGCTGCAAGGTATGGAAATCTCCAAATATTTCCAAGACCTACAGCGGAACCGGCAGCAGCCAGTACGAATCCTATTTTGTTTGAAAAGTTTCCTCTTTTTTCCATAATATAAACCCTCCACTTTAATTTACAAAAACTTAAAAACAATGTTAGAATTATACAACAAAAGAAGAAATGACACAACAATAAATAATATATGTTTACTATACATTGAAAATAATGTAAAATGTGTGCTGGTATATGCGTGAAAAACTTATTGCAAATAAAAACCTATAAAATGCGTGGAAAAAGTCATAGGTTATTTGCAAAATAATATATATAACGATATGTTTAATGCAAACAGAGAATATATTAGCAAAAAAAGAGTAATATACAATTTATATGGAAGAGAAAGGGCAAATAAAATGGTAGAAGTAAAAGAGTTATTTAAGAACACAGAAGAGTATATTAATAAGGAAGTTACAGTTGGTGGCTGGGTTAGAAGTATCAGAGATTCAAAAACTTTTGGCTTTATAGTTTTAAACGATGGTACATTTTTTCAGCCTGTACAGGTGGTTTACAATGACAAAATGAATAACTTTCAGGAAGTTTCAAAAGTAAATATTGGTGCAGCTTTAATTGTTAAAGGTATATTAGTTGAAACACCAAATGCAAAACAGCCTTTTGAAATTCAGGCAGATGAAGTTTTTATTGAAGGAGAAAGCACATCTGATTATCCATTACAAAAAAAGAGACATACTTTCGAGTACCTTAGAACAATTTCACATTTAAGACCTAGAACAAATACTTTTCAGGCAGTGTTTAGAGTGCGCTCTTTATGCGCTTATGCAATTCACAAGTTTTTTCAGGAGCAGGGCTTTGTTTACGTGCACACACCGTTAATTACAGGTAGTGACTGTGAAGGGGCAGGAGAAATGTTTCAGGTTACAACAATGGACTTAAATAATGTCCCAAAAACAGATCAGGGTGATGTGGACTTCTCAGAAGACTTTTTTGGCAAGCCAACAAACCTTACAGTTTCAGGTCAGTTAAATGGCGAAACATATGCTATGGCATTTAAGAAGATATATACATTTGGACCAACTTTTAGAGCAGAAAATTCAAATACAACAAGACATGCAGCAGAATTCTGGATGATAGAGCCGGAGATAGCTTTTGCAGATTTAGCAGACGATATGGAGCTTGCAGAGGCAATGATAAAATACATTATTAAATATGTACTTGAAAATGCACCTGAGGAAATGAATTTCTTTAATTCATTTGTGGACAAGGGACTGCTTGACAGATTAAATCATGTAATGAATTCTGATTTTGGTCGCGTAACTTACACAGAAGCAATTAAAATTTTAGAAGAACATAATGATAAGTTTGAATATAAAGTAAGCTGGGGAACAGATTTACAGACAGAACATGAAAGATATTTAACAGAGGAAGTATTTAAACGACCTGTTTTTGTAACTGATTATCCAAAGGAAATTAAGGCTTTCTATATGAAGTTAAATGAAGATGGAAAAACAGTGGCAGCAATGGATTGCTTAGTTCCAGGCATTGGCGAGATTATTGGTGGTAGCCAAAGAGAAGAAGACTTGGCTGTTCTTAAAAACAGAATGAAGGAATTAGGTCTTAATGAAGAAGACTATGGATTCTATTTAGATTTAAGAAAGTACGGCACAGCAAGACATGCAGGATTTGGACTTGGATTTGAGAGAATGATTATGTACTTAACAGGCATGTCAAATATCAGGGACGTAATTCCATTTCCACGTACAGTTAATAACTGTGAATTATAATCTTAAGAGAATCTTAAGAAATTTCCACAAAATATATTAAAAAATAAATTATATTCTTTATACACACAAAGAAATAGTGTAAAGGCGGAGGGCTTGAAAATGTACAACATACTAGTTTGCGATGATGACAGAGAAATAGTTGAGGCTATTGAAATTTATCTTTCCAAAGAAGGCTACAATGTAATCAAAGCCTATGATGGTTTGGAAGCAATTGAAATTCTCAAAAAAGAAGATGTTCAATTATTGTTAATTGATGTAATGATGCCAAAGCTTGATGGCTTAAGGGCAACATTAAAAATAAGAGAGAAAAGTGGTATACCAATCATTATTTTATCTGCAAAGTCAGAAGACTCAGATAAAGTTATAGGACTTGATGTTGGAGCTGACGATTACATTACAAAACCTTTTAACCCTTTAGAGTTAATAGCAAGAGTAAAATCACAACTTAGACGTTACACAAAACTTGGCACAATGGCAGGGCAAAAAAGTAATGTGTATACAGTAGGTGGACTTGAGGTAAACGATGACAGCAAGGAAGTTACCGTTGACGGGGAAAGTGTGAAACTAACACCTTATGAGTATAAGATTTTATTGCTTCTTGTGAAAAATCAGGGACGTGTTTTTACAATCGAACAAATTTATGAAAATGTTTGGGAAGAAGAAGCCATTGCAGCAGATAATACAGTAGCAGTACATATCAGGCATATCCGCGAAAAAATCGAAATTAATCCAAAGGAACCAAGATATCTGAAAGTAGTTTGGGGCGTTGGATATAAATTCGAGGTCTGACCCCGCGCGCATAAAAGTGTGAAAGAAGCGGAATGATCTGTATGCGCTGCATACAG
>OLRQ01002578.1_pt1 | contig 10760 bp, 7 predicted proteins | sample 1671971 | NCBI WGS metagenome assembly OLRQ01 (sample SAMEA3136631, study PRJEB25190) | human gut metagenome | biome: human gut; feature: human-associated habitat; material: faeces | place: Austria | collected 2013 | reverse complement strand
CATCCAGCGCAACCAGAACATGTCGGCGCAGGGCAAGTACTTCAATCCCCTGACGGCGGTCTACACCTTCCCCCGTGGCGAGGATTTCTCGACCGTGCAGGCTTACGAACGTTTCGACACGGGCCGCAACATGTTTCTCCAGTACTGGCCGTGGGGCGATCAGGCCATGAACATGCAGAACCCCTACTGGGTGCAGTACCGCAACATGCGCACCAACAAACGCGACCGCTACATGCTCAACCTCAATGCCAAATATCAGGTGAACGACTGGCTCGACATCGCGGGCCGCGTGCGCATCGACAACACCGTGGGCGAGAACGAAAAAAAGTACTGGGCCAGCACGATCCAGCTCTTCGCCGGCGAGAACGGCAGTTACTTCGCCAACAAACAGCATGTCAAGCTCTTCTACGGCGACGTGATCGCCAATGTGGACAAGCGTTTGGGCAAGGACTTCACGCTGGCGGCCAACGTGGGCGCTAGCTGGTCGCGCGAACGCTCCGATCTGGTGGGCGGCGGCGGTAAGCTCGACATTGCCAACTTCTTTACACTCAACAACATCATCAAGGAGTACCGCACGCTGGAACAGAATGCCGGGCGCATCTGGGTGCAGAATTTCCCGGAAATGTGGCGACTGACCTTCTCACAGGAAGAAGCAGCAGACCGGGATAAAGAATTGCAGCAGGAAAAGGCTGAATGGCTGGAATGTATGCCTGCGACCCGCTGGGTGAGCCGCCTGCCCCGGCGGGTGATGGAGCAGTTTCGGGTGGGACGCAACGAGTACGACTACGGCCTTATGATTGAGGCCGATGCCGCCCGCAGGCTGGGGCTGAAGCGCACAAAGCATGTGGAGGTGGTGTGCGGCGGAGATTATCTGACTACCATTTGGAAAAAGGATTATCGCGGGTCCTTTGGGTGGGACTCACTGGACGACCTGCATGCGGAGATCGTGCAGCGCGGGTTCCGTGCGGTGGGCGAGACCTTCAGCAGCATCGCTGCTAGCCGGGAGCAGCCCGATGGGAGCATCGTGAATTACCATCTGACGCGGACAAAAATATATACATAAAATTGCAATATCACGAGAATTTGTTAGATCAGACAAATTCTTGTGATATTTTTGTCAAAATAGCCCTTGACCTTCGCGCTGCTCTAACGTGTAAGCTTTGTTTATCCAGTAACAAAGTCTGCGGACTTTGCTGCCAAACACGGATCACACGAAGAAAAGGCAAGGAGAACGATTATGAGCGAAAAGATTTCCCGTCGCAACTTCCTGCGCACTGCTACCTTGGGTGCAGCTGCCGCAGGCCTGCTGGCTGGCTGCGGCAACAACGCAGCTTCTGGCAGCACCGCTGCCAGCACTGCTGCCGGTACCTATACCGCAGGCACCTACAGCGCCACTGCTACCGGTATCAACACCACAACGCCTGTCACTGTGACCATGACCTTCAATGCAGATACCATTACCGATGTGCAGATCGATGTGGCAAACGAAACCAAGGGTTACGGTGCCGATATCGCCGATGAGATGGTGAAGAAGATCTTGGATGCACAGTCCAGCGAGGTGGATGGCCACTCCGGCGCTACCATCACCTCCGACGCCATCAAAAAGGCTGCCGAGAGCTGCATCAATCAGGCCAAGGGCGTGGCCGTTGCCCCCACCGAGGCCAACAAAGCTGAGACCGTTGTGCCCGAAGGACTGACCACCGAGGAAGTGGAGTCCTCTGTGGTGGAGCTGGGCGACATCACCCCGGACGAGACCAAGGACTTTGACGTGGTCGTTGTGGGTGCCGGTGCAGCCGGTGTGCCCGCAGCAGGCTGGGCAGCCGAGCTGGGCGGCCATGTGGCCCTGCTGCAGAAGCAGAGCATCGTGGTGAGCCAGGGCAACTGCGGCTCCGCCATCATCAAGTCCAAGTCCACCGAGGCCGGCAAGAAGATGTGGGTGCACATGACCAACGGCCTGTGCGACTGGCGCGCCGACACCAGCCTGCTGAACGCCTACGTCGAGAACTCCGAAGAGGCCCTGATGTGGTATCTGAACCGCGCCGGTCTGACCGACCAGACCGAGTACGGCGACGGCAGCCTTGTGGACAGCGTGAAGGATCCCTCCAGCCTGCTGCACAACGACGAGAAGGAGATCTTTGCCTACATGTGCACCAGCCAGGACCTGACCGGTGTGTGGAAGGACCGCATGGACACCTACGACTTCGGCGATGAGCACTGCTACTTCTTTGCACCGTGGATCGGCCCCAAGCCCAAGAACGTGGGCGACGTGCTGGCCACCGTGCTGGAGAATGTGCAGGCTAAGAACTCCAATCTGGAGACCTTCTTCAACACCCCCGCCGTCAAGCTGGTGCACGCCGACGGCAAGGTGACCGGCGTCATCGCCAAGGATGAGAGCGGCAAGTACATCCAGTTCAACGCCTCCAAGGGCGTCATTCTGGCCACCGGCGACTACATGAACAACGAGGCCATGGTCAAGCGCTGGTGCCCGGACGTGGACGGCTACGACAAGAAGCAGTACCAGAAGACCGGCGACGGCCACATCATGGCCATCGACGCAGGCGCCAAGATGGAGAACCTGGGCCACACCAAGATGATGCACGACTTCGACTCCGGCCTGATGTACGAGGAGCCGTTCCTGTACGTCAACATGGAGGGCAAGCGCTTCTGCAACGAGGACACCGGCTTTGTCTACATGGGCAACATCACCAAGTATCTGCCCCGCTACAACGGTGCCAACGTGGATGCCAACCACCCGGACGGCTCTCTGGGCTGGTACTGCCAGGTCTACGACAGCGACTACATGAACTACGCCAACAGCCCCGTGCCGGAGCAGGTGATGACCAAGTACATCCCCGGTGCCGTGGAGAACCCGCAGGGCGTGTTCACCAACCTGATCGACACCTATAAGGCCGACACCATCGAGGAGCTGGCTGCTCTGCTGGACGTGCCCGCCGATGAGCTGCAAAAGACCATTGACCGCTACAACGAGCTGTGCGATCAGGGGACCGATGCGGACTTCGGCAAGAAGAGCGCCTACATGCACAAGATCGAGAAGGCTCCCTTCTGGGGCGTGCGCAAGCACATCCGCGTGTCCTCCATCGACAGCGGCGTGAACACCAACGCCAACGGCCAGGCTCTGGACGCTGACGGCAAGGTCATCGAGGGCCTGTACTGCGTGGGCAACGTGGGCGGCGTGTTCTACGGCGGCGCGGACTATCCGTTCCACCAGACCGGCCTGTCCCTGGGCCGCTGCTATACCTTCGGCATGCTGGCCGCAAAGCATGCTATGGGCCAGCTGTAATTAAGAAAAAGCTGATTTTGGGGCTGTTGCAAAATAGCATCCCTTTATCGCAAAGCTGATCAATCTGAATATTTTTGTACCGCCCCTCCGAAAATATCGTTGATGCGGATAGAAAGCTGTACAGAAGGACGTTCTCAGACCGCAGCATACCCAATAAGCGAATACCGTCGAGGACTCTTCCCATTGTGGAGGTGTCCTCGGCGGCTTTTTTGTATATAGGGCAGCAATTCTTGACCGTCTTTTGTGAAGGTGATGAGTTACGAGATGGAGCACAGCTTTCTCCGCAATGATCTCGATTGAAAACAACTGCACATATAAAGCAAAAAAGGAATATTCTTACTTGTCAATTTGCTGTAGAAAATCACCTGAGTTTGGGCAAAATTGATAAAGTGAAAAAGAAACCCGTTCCCATCTTGACACTCCGTAAAGAATATGGTATTGTAATCAAGCATAGAATAAATTTCCATTCAAGTGCTTAATTTGTTTGTGCCTTACAAAAAAGAAAATTGTACGTGAGCAGCGTCGTTGGATTGTTACCGTTTGGCGGGCTAGACCAACTCTGCATAGCACAAGCCGAAAGCGTGTTTCAGCCTTCGGTATGTTTGCTGTGTCAAGAGTGGTCTTTTTTTATTGCCTTTTTCAACCTGAGGAGGAGAAACAATGCAATATACCGTCAAAAAACCGATCAACAACAACATTCTGCGCGTGGTGGACCCCACGGGCTGTGAGCTGATCGTTACCGGGCGCGGTCTGGGCTTTGGTGTTAAGCCTGGCTATAAAATCGAGGCTGAAACCGTGGAGCGCAGCTACCGCATGACCAGCCCTGCCGTGCAGCAGAAGTTGGTGGAACTTCTGGAACAGATCCCGTATGAGCATCTGCTGCTCACCGATGAGCTGGTGGCAATGATCCGCAGCCGGGTGAACTACCCGCTGAACGAGAGCCTGCTCATCACGCTGGCAGACCACATCAGCTTTGCCATTCAGCGCAGCGAACAGGGGATTCGCTTTTCCAACCCGCTGATGGCTCCCATTCGGGAATTTTACCCGGAAGAGTATCGCCTTGGTATGGAGTGCCTTGCTGCCATCCGCCAGCACTGCCATGCAGACCTTTCGGACGACGAGGGCGGTTTCATTGCGCTGCACATCGTCAACGCAGAGCTCAACACCACCATGAGCGTGGTGAACGATGTCACTCGCTTTGTGGATGGCTGCGTGCAGGTGGTGGAATACTTTTACAACTGCCATTTTGACCGGGATGCACTGGATTTCAGCCGCTTTACAGTGCATTTGCGCTTTTTTGCGCAGCGCGTATTTCAAGGAAAACAGGAGCAGGAAAACGATACCCACGACGAAGTGTTCCGCGCCCTGATCGCCCGCAATTGCAGCGAACACTACAAATGCGCCTGCTGCATTGCGGAGTATGTCCGCAACACCTGGCACAAGGAGCTTTCGGACGAAGAACTGGTGTTCCTTACGATCCATCTGAAACGGATCCGGATGGGGAAATAAGCTTTCTTGCTTCACCTTTGATTCTCCACAGGTCTTTCCTGTGTGGATATATATGCTGGATACGAACTTGAGAAAAGGAGAACTGAAGATGAAAGACAAGATCTTTGGCGTGCTGCAGCGCGTGGGACGCAGCTTTATGCTGCCCATTGCACTGCTGCCTGTAGCGGGCCTGCTGCTGGGTATCGGCAGCTCGTTCACCAACGAAACCATGCTGGCGGCCTATGGCCTGAACAGCGTCATCCACCCCGGTACCCTGATTTACACCATTCTGGACGTGATGAGCCAGACCGGCAGCGCCGTGTTCAACAATCTGGCGCTGCTGTTCGCCATGGGCGTGGCCATCGGCATGGCCCGCAAGGAAAAAGAGGTGGCCGCCCTGTCCGGTGCAGTGGCCTATATCATTATGAATACAGCCATTCAGGCAATGATCAATGCGGCAGGCGGCGTAGAAGCGATGCCTGCCAACTCCACCACCACCATGCTGGGCATCACCACCCTGCAGATGGGTGTGTTCGGCGGCATCGTGGTTGGTCTGGGCGTGGCGGCGCTGCACAACAAGTTCTATAAGATCGAGCTGCCGCAGGTGCTGGCCTTCTTCGGCGGCACCCGCTTTGTGCCCATCGTCAGTTCTATTGTGTATCTGGTGGTCGGCATTGCCATGTTCTATATCTGGCCGGTGGTGCAGAGCGGCATTGCCGCGCTGGGTGCACTGGTGCTGGCTTCCGGCTACGCAGGCACCTTTATTTACGGCCTGCTGGAGCGTGCGCTGATTCCCTTTGGGCTGCATCATGTGTTCTATATGCCGTTCTGGCAGACCGCTGTGGGCGGCACCGCCATCATCGATGGCGTCACTGTGACCGGCGCACAGAACATCTTCTTTGCCGAGCTGGCTTCCAAGTCCACTACGGTGTTCTCGGTCAGCGCTACCCGTTTCATGGCCGGTAAATTCCCTTTTATGATGTTCGGTCTGCCCGGCGCGGCGCTGGCGATGTACCAGTGCGCCAAGCCAGAAAAGAAAAAGGTGGCAGGCGGCCTGCTGCTGTCTGCTGCGTTGACGGCTTTCCTCACCGGCATCACCGAGCCGCTGGAATTTACCTTTATCTTTGTGGCACTGCCCATGTACGCCGTGCACTGCGTGCTGGCCGGTCTGTCCTTCATGCTGATGCACATCCTGAATGTGGGCGTGGGCATGACCTTCTCCGGCGGTCTCATCGACCTGGTGCTGTTCGGTGCGATGCAGGGCAACGCCAAGACCCACTGGGTGTGGGTGGTCGTGGTCGGTGCGGTGTACTTTGTACTGTACTACATCATTTTCCGCTTTATGATCTCCAAGTTTGACTACAAGACCCCGGGCCGCGATGATGCCGAGGAAGTCAAGCTGTACACCCGTGCGGACGTGAATGCCCGCAGCGCCGCTTCCGGCAGCACCGCCCCCGCAGGGGATGATCCGGTCAGCGCCCTGATCGTAGAAGGTCTGGGCGGTGCCGCTAATCTGTCCGACGTGGACTGCTGCGCCACCCGCCTGCGCTGCACCGTCAAGGATGCTGCGCTGGTCCGGCAGGATGTGCTCAAGGCCTCCGGTGCCTCCGGCGTGATCTGCAAGGGCAACGGTGTGCAGGTGGTGTACGGCCCCAAGGTGGCCGTCATCAAGGCAAAGCTGGAAGACTATCTGGAAAATGCACCCAAGACCCCGGCGGCGACCGCAGCACCCGCCCCGGCAACGGCTCCCGCAGCCCCGGCAGCAGCCGCAAAGGATACCGTGCTTGCAGCCTGCCTCACCGGCACCGTTGTCCCGCTGGCTGAGGTGAAGGACGAAGCCTTTGCCAGCGGTGCGCTGGGCGACGGCATTGCCATTGAGCCCACCGATGGTGAACTGGTGGCACCTGCTGACGGTGAGATCTCTTCCACCTTTGAGACCCACCATGCCGTGGGCATGACCACGGCTGACGGTGCCGAACTGCTGATGCACATCGGCATCGATACGGTCAAGCTGGGCGGAAAGCACTTCACCTACCTCGTCAATGAGGGCGACAAGGTGCGCAAGGGCCAGCCGCTGATCCGCTTTGACATCGAGGCCATCAAGGCCGAGGGCTATCCCGTCACCACACCGCTCATTGTCTGCAATACTGATGACTATGCCGCTGTCGCGGCTAAAGCCAGTGGCACCGTAAAGCAGGGCGATGCGCTGCTGGAACTGAAGCACTAAGCGTTTCTCCCAAACTGTAAGGCAGGGTTGTTATAAAAGGGGGGCTGTTGCAAAATAGCCCCAACAAAAAAAAATGAGATAGACTTCCCCGAAAGGGGTGCCTATCTCATTTTTTGTTGTAAGCTGAAACTGCAATGAACCAACTACAACATGAACAGTATCGCAAAGTTAATCAATCGGAATATCCTTGTTCCGACCATCCGAAAATATTTTTGATGCGGACAGAAAGCTGTGCGGAAGGACGCTCGCAGACAGCAGAACACCCGCTAAACGAATACCTCCGAGGACTCTTCCCATTTGGGAGTTGTCCTCGGAGGCTTTTTTAGTTTATAAGCCATATACGTAATAATCTGTCTATTCTTAGCAGATGGCTTACAACGGCAAAGGCCGCAAGGGCGCATTGCCGATGAAGTTCTAAAACATATTTTCTCTGTCAAGAGGCACCTGCAAGCTGTGGGTGCCTCTTGATACATATTGACGGGTTGAAAAGTTCTGAATTTCGCCGACTGGAAATAGACTGAAGTGACACATATCACAATCAAGTGAACCGAAAAGGGGGATTCGATGGAAAAAACTCCTTTTATTCTGCACGAAAAATTTTGTTCGGACAACAACGAACAGCGCAAGGAACATTTCCAAAAGAAATTTGAACGATATATCGTCGATGAGCTGTCCGATACCGTTCCTTCAAAATCCTGCGCCTGATTTGGCATCCTTGAATTTGAGGGGAGAATGCAGTATGTTGCGCATGGACGATTGTGCACAAAAAGAAAGGTGCAAATCATGAAAGCAGCAATTTATTGCCGCCTGAGCAAAGAAGATGAAGATAAAATTGGCGAATCGGAGAGCATCCAGAATCAGAAATCCATGCTCATCCAGTACGCTGTGGAGAAAGGATTTGATATTTACCAGATCTATTCGGATGAGGATTATTCCGGCATCGACCGGAACCGTCCGGCTTTCAATTCGATGATACAAGCCGCAAGCGAACATAAATTCGATGTGGTGCTGGCCAAGACGCAATCCCGTTTTACCCGCGATATGGAGCTCGTGGAAAAATACCTGCACGGAGAGTTTATTGAGTGGGGCATTCGGTTCATTGCTGTCGTTGACCATGTGGATACAAACGATACTGCGAATAAAAAATCTCGTCAGATCAATGGCCTGATCAACGAGTGGTATCTGGAAGACTTGTCTACCAATGTCCGCTCGGTGCTTGACCACAAGCGGAAAGAGGGACTGTTCATCGGCTCTTTTGCACGGTATGGATACTGCAAAGACCCAAATGCAAAAGGAAAACTCATCATCGACCCAGAGGCAGCCGAAGTGGTAAGGCGGATTTTCTCTATGGCTCTTAGTGGAATCGGTGCGCATAAGATTGCGCGGATTCTGAATGATGAGAAAGTTCCAAGCCCAACTGCTTATAAACAGCAGCATGGCATCCATTACCATATTGCAGCGAAAAATCCCAATGCAGACCTTTGGAGTAGCCCCACGGTATACCAGATGCTGCACAATCAGCTTTATGTCGGAGATATGGTGCAGGGGCGGCATAAAAAGGTGAGTTATAAGTCCGAAAAGACGATTTGGCTTCCCCAGTCGCAGTGGATCGTTGTAGAAAACACCCATGAAGCCATCATTGACCGGGGGACGTTTGAAACAGTTCAGATGATGCTGAAAGAACGTACCCGGAGTGGTGAAAAAGGAACGATTCATCCGCTGGCGAAAAAAGTGGTTTGCGGATGCTGCGGCAGCTACATGGAACAAACTGGCCGTCAGCCAAAGGCGGATGGGACTCAAAGACGCTATGTTCGCTGCCGGATGCACCAGCGCGCACCGGAAGTGTGTGGCAACAAGACCTGTACAGATATGAACGCATTGGAGAATGCTGTGCTGGAACGTATCCGGGCGTATGTGGCAGATTATTTTGACCCTGAAAAAGTTACCCTTCCAGAACAGGATGACCCAATCCAGCAGCGAGAACATGCAAAGCGTGACGAGCTGAAACGGTTGAATAGCGAAGTAGACCGGCGGCGCAAAGCTATGCAGGAACTGTATCTGGATAAGGTGTCTGGTCTGATTGATACCGTCCAGTTTTCTGAAATGAACCAGACTTTTCTGGAAGATGTAAAAAACGCAGAAACGCGAATCAATATTTTGGAAGCGGAATTGGAACAACAGCAGGAAGAAACCAGCGTGGTTCAGACGCAGATGCAGCGTGTGCGGGAACTGGCACAGGTTTCCCATCTGACCCGTGAACTTGCTGTACTGCTGGTTCATCGTGTCGTTGTCGGAACGAAAGACCCACTCACTGGAGAGCAAAAAATCACGATTGAATGGAATTTCTAAGTCGGCAAGAAGTTTAGCTGCCCCGTTGGGTTATTTTCGTCAGCCCAGGTAGGGTAGACTTCGCTGGATGCAACATTGGCGATATAATCCCGGAAGGAGACAGTCACATTGCGGGCGGATGCCGCAGGCTTGCCCAGATGCACCGTGATGTTTTTGGGAATGATGACTCTGTCCAGCACCCGGGCACGCAGTTCTCCATGGGGTCCGGGCCGCTGCCGCCATCGCCGGTGAACAGTGAATGCTCCGGGATGACTATGGGCGGGTTTACCACGTCGCGATCCTCTTCGGTCTCAGGGATCATCTCCGGCTGGGCCAGTGTGACCTGCCCGGCAAAGATCTGCACACCCTGAATGCGCACGGTGCGGAAGCCTGCCTTTGCGGCAGTCAGGTCCACAACGGCATAGGGTCGGATGGTGTTGTCCTCCTGCAGGGACAGCGCACAGGAGGGGGCTTCAATGGAAAGGTCGGCAGCGGTGCCGGTCTCGTCGGTGATACGCTGAGCGGTAAAGCCGTTGCCGGACACGGTGACGAGAACACCCTCGATGGGCGAGGACTGACGGGCACCGAAAGCCTGAATGCGTAGAATGCCGGTGTTTTTCATAGGCGGATGCTCCTTTGCTGTAAAAGTGGTATCGCTTCTCTCACAGCGTATTCGGCTGCGCCGCCGGACGTGCATGGCAATGCACACCGCAAATAAAAAAGCCGCCCGAAGGCGGCAGGGGAGAAAGGTTTATTTGGCGCTGTCCTTGGCAAGGGCGGCGTCGATATTTTTTTGCAGAGCGGCAAGGTTTTCTTCCTTGTCGATGCCGCCAAGCAGGGGCTGCCCCACGACGTTGCCGTCCCGGTCAAAAACGTAAGTGGTGGGGAAGGCCATGATGTTCAGTGCAAACTTGCCGGCCTCACTGCCGGAGGCAAAGTAGATGTTGCGGTAGCTTGCGCCCGTTGTCTCCAGCAGTTTTTTGGCGGCATCAATGCCCTGCTGGTTGCCGTCCAGCGTCTCGGTGTTGATGCCGATGACCTCACCGCCCTGTGCCTTGACCTTCTCGTTCAGGGCGTTCAGGTCGTCCAACTCCTCCACGCAGGGCTTGCAGCCGTTGAACCAGAAATTCACCACCGTAAAGGCGTTGACCGCAAACAGGCTGTTGTCCACCGGGTTGCCCTCTAAATCGCTGCCCTCAAACTTGGGGAAGGCGGTGCCCTGTGCGGCGGCACTGGAAGCGGCATCCTCTGCGGGGGCAAGAGCGGCGATCTGCTCCTCGATGGCACGAATCTTTTCGGCATCTGCGGTCAGGGTCTTGTACTCCTCGTCCGAGAACTGATCTTTGGCCTTTTCCACAGCGCTGAGCAGAAAATCGCCGTAGTTCGTGCTGAGGGTGGTCTCAGTCACGTTTTTGT
>OLRQ01002570.1_pt1 | contig 10789 bp, 11 predicted proteins | sample 1671971 | NCBI WGS metagenome assembly OLRQ01 (sample SAMEA3136631, study PRJEB25190) | human gut metagenome | biome: human gut; feature: human-associated habitat; material: faeces | place: Austria | collected 2013 | reverse complement strand
CGCTCCGCAAGCAGTGGTTGTCACTACGGGCAATCCATGGCTCATCGCTTCAGGCACGACCAGCCCCCATGAATCGCCTCGAGTTGGAAGAACGAAGATATCGGCTGCCCGGTAATACCGGCTAAGTTCATCGTGCTTCACGTCGCGGACGAACAACACTTTATGCTGTGGGGCAGTGGCCGAGAGTACTTTTTCGAGTTCGATGGATTCTCCTCCGACAATCAAAAGGCAGACCGGCATAAAAATGAGGCGCAAGGCCTCAACAAGACAGTCAAACCCCTTTCTAGGAATCACCTGGCCCACACCAAGCAGCACAGGTACATCTCGTTCCAGTCCAAAGCAACTCTTTAACTCTGCTTTTTCTTCTTGCGATGCCGGCCTAGGATCAATTTCCTTGCGACTGAACGAAGAGAGCGGGTAACGGTAGATTGTTTTTCTTGATGAAGAGAGATCTCGTATGTAGTCATCCGTCATTTCGCTCGGACTCAAGCAAGCCTCTGCCGCTTCGATATATCGAGAATACGCGAAATCGACAAGTTGCGACCTTCTACCCACTCCATCAAGCGAAAGGAGGAAAGGCTTGTCCGATTCAATAAAATACTCCGCTACGCGAAGCGAGATGAGGTCATCCAAAAGACCGACCACTCTGCAATCAAATGCTGACGGGCAATCCAAGGAACATTGAAAGAAAATTTATACTTTCCTAGGCGGACTCCATGAGCAAATTCATAACTAAATTTGGCTTCTTTCATGTTGTAAAAAAAAGACGGCGGCCTATTGCACGCCTCTTCGCGTCGCTTCGTGAACAAAACATTCGTGTCAAAGACTTGTTCCAACGCGTTGAAAAATCCACAGCGATAAAAGTTTGGAAGGCTGTTAATGAACAAGATTTTAGGCTTCCCCATTGGCTTATCCGATCCCCAAAATGGCGCTTGTATACGGAATCGCACCGAACCAGTCAGGCCTGAAAACGCCTATGACGAGAAAATATGCGACAAAAAGCCCCGTTAGCAAGGTGAACATTATGTTTCGCTCGGCGGAGCTAACTCGTTTGAACAAGAGGGGTATAGCAACGCCGTAGAAAAAACAGGTATAGTAAATGAGTCTCAGGAAGAACGATGTCCTCAGCGCGAGCGCCGCCAAAGGTAGCGATAAAATGGATACCAGCTGCATCAATGTGTCTTGGCGGCCCTTTACAGGGCCGTAAGACGAGTTCGAGAAAAAGCCTTGAATGGTCGCCAGAAGCACAAATAAAGCCAGTGTCAAAACACTCGCCAAATTAGTCTCGCTTACGCTTCCATAAAGTAGATATTTTTCGTTGATAACTCTGCCGACAATATCGAACAAGATAGGCGACAGGACAGCTGCGCCAACCGCGATAGCAAAAACCCAAAGGGCTGTCTTAGATGAAAAGCTGCCCATCTTTATCAAAGGAAGCAGTACGAGAATGAAAAGTGCAGATACATGAAATTGAGCTGCAAGCACTACGGAAGCAACGAAGAGAACTATTTTTCTCTTCTCGAAAAAGCAATATGCAACAAGGATTATAGAGAACGCAACCGCTTGACGCATCGCCGACATATAGAGGGGGTAAAGTTGAATAAGAATTACAAACAAGGTGCTAAAAGTGCAGTTAGCCGATTTCCTGTACACGAACAAACCCATTGATCCAAAAACAGCGGCGCTGCATACAGCCAGCAAAAGTCTCGGGTCGTGAGAAATGAGGTTTAAGATCTTGCAGAGCAATACAAAACCCGGTTCATAACGCGATAATTCATAGGAATTCAAGCTAAGATAGCCTGCATTATGGTACAAAAGGAGATATTGCTTTGTATCATTACCGACAGAAAAATCGCGTAGCGAGGAGAGTGCGACCATTAGACCGAACGAGATGAGTATGAATGTGGCCTTCCCTCCCCCATCTTCGTCAGGACGAAGAATAAAAGAGAGGATAATAATCACGACGAGGAGAATGAGGTAGACCATCATGTGTTTCGCCCAATGATATGATCGTATTGGGACAAAAGAGACTCCGAATAGCGCTTTAAAGAGCGCTCACTCAGTAAAGGAGCCTCGGCTTTCACCTCTCGCTTCATGTTAAGTACAAGCTCATCGTCCATCAAAGATCGCAAGCATCTTCTCAACTGCGACCCATCTCCGGTTTGAAACAACAGCCCTGTCTTCCCATCGATTACAGAATCAGCTGCAGAGCAATCCGAGGAAACAATGGAAGGAAGACAAGCGAAGCATTTCGCTTCAAAAGGTGACAAAGGCGCTGCCTCGTAAAACAAAGAAGGGAAGACGAGAGCCCTGCAGCTTGCCATTGCCTCTTTGATCGTACTGGGATCCCCCCATCCCCTGAAATCTATTTTTGTAAACCTTGCTTTTAGATGCGGCTCGAGCTCTCCCGTGCCGTATACAATGCCATTAAGCCCTTCAGCTTCTACAGCTTCACAGAACAATTCGGCCCCTTTACCAGGAACCAGGCGTCCCACAAAAAGGAAGGCATTACCGGGTTCCAGATTCTTGCTGAATCTTTTATCAATATCGGGCAAGGGATTCTTGAGAACGAAGCTGCTAGCGATGCGCCGATGCACGAAGGGCTGCATTTTTGATTCTTGAAAAGCCGTCACATAGAGCATGTTTGGCTTCAGCTTCTCAAACTGTCTATTCTGGATAAGGCCCCGGATGAATCGGTATACACTTTGCAAATACCCTTCCTTGTCACATTGAGTAAGCAAGCAGCGCAGTGAATAGGGCCTAACATGGCAAATACAACTCTTTTGATAGTTGAAAAAACAGCTATTCGCGCAGGCGAGCAGGTAATCGTGTCCAGTTACAACGCAGTTCAAACCAGACCTTTTTATCGCCTTGAAAATCGACGGAGAAAGCGCCGAACCCCACGAATGGACATGGACGATCGTTTCGCCTTTTTCAAATGGCAATAACGTTTCAAGAAGCATCTGGTAGGCCTTCGCGTTCCAAAGACCTTGAACTGTTTTCGCCAAAGACACAGATCCGGTTCCAAATCGCTCCTGGCCAGTGGTAACAAGTCGAATGCGCGGATTATTCAGCATCTGATCAGGCGTTCCAGAAGCATAGAAAAAGACTACGTTAATACCAGCTTCAGCAGCAGTTTTTGCTGTTGTCAGGGCGATGTTTTCAGCGCCACCGCTCAGCGTTGCAAAATCGCACACCACGATAAGATTGCGAACGAGATGACTTACTGCCGTCTTACCCAAAATCAGAACCCATTTTCCGAGAAGGCCCTTAGCAAATCATCCCAACGATGCTTTCGCATTGCATACGCCTGACCGGCCATAGCTATGGTTTTGCGCATGTCGGGGTTGTCTAAAAGCTCATCCATCTTTTGGGCAAGCAATACCGGGTCATCTTCAATGACGATTTCCGCACCATTTCGCGCCTCTAGTCCTTCGGCTCCAATAGAGTTGGTGACCACGCACATTCCCATGGCCAAAGCCTCGACGATCTTTGTCTTGATGCCAGAGCCGTAAGCAATGGGCGCAAGAAAGACTTCGGAGCCTTTGACAGCTGTACGAAGATCTTCAACTCTTCCCAAAAGGTCAATGCAGCTTCTCTCAGAAAGATCCTGCTTCACTCTTTCCGGACACCCCCCGATGACCCTGAGCCTCATTGCGTGCTTCATCTTGGGAATTACGTCATCAACGACAAATTTGACACTCGCAACATTTGCATCAAATGCCAGATTGCCAACGAAAGCCGCCGTATCTGGCTGAGGAGACACCTGAACATTCTCCGAGAGATAATCAACATCTGCCCCCATACCAGCCGAAAAACAATGAGTAAGCCCCGTCGATTCGGAAAATGTTTCGGCATCTTTCGGCGATACAAAAAACACGCTATCGAACTGACGGGCGTAGGAGAATTCGGCTTTCTCCATACGCCTTGCCTCGGTTTTCAAGACCAGATTTCTGACAGGCGCAAGCGACAAAAGTCGATCGGTACCTTTGCTCGCCATGGAAGAATAGGAGCCGAGAAAGCTCCTGCTTTCAATCCGACCCATTTGACGTTTATACCGCCTAGACAGAAGATCGTCTATATCGAGGCTCTTCATACAGTCGATATCCGAGAACCAGCAGATATACGGCGCAAGCCTGACCATGTCGACGATCAATGCATCAGGATGAACTCGATCGGCAAACTTACGAATTGCGTTTGCGTTCGCTTTGCTGAAATACAAGCAGTTTTGCCAAGGTTCCGAAGGCTTGAAAAGGGCTTTTGCGACGTTTGCAAACTTCTCGGCTTTCCCTATAGGCAAAGCGATCTCAACTTCAGCGATAAAGGGCGGCTTATCGCGTGGATCGTAGTTTTGATCCGCGTCAAGGAATGAGTAGAGAAAAATCTCATAGCCGCACAGTTCATGAAGGCCCCTGCAATAGTTATAGAGTGTTACCTTGCGTCCATTGTCTTGCGGCCATGGAAGACGCGTTGTGATGTAGATCAGCTTCTTCGACACCGAATGCTACCTCGTTAAAAACTCGTGGCCCTTGGCGATACGTTCCCGCCAGTAATCGAGCAGGTCGTGCATGGTCTTCTCATAGGGGATTTCGGGCTCCCAACCGGTGTGCGCCTTGAATTTTCGGCAATCGGGCACCTGCAAGTCCGCATCGATGGGGCGCAGGCGAGCCGGGTCGACTACGATTTCAATCTCATTTTTCTTTGAAGAATAGGAGATGAGCGTATTGAGGGTTTCTCCTACCTCACAGGTATAGGTGCCGCCGATATTGTAGTACTCGCCAGGAACAGGGTCTATCGAAACGAGCATGTAATAAGCGCGCACGGCATCGCGAACGTCGGCATAGGTTCGAAGCGACTTGAGATTGCCTACCATGACTTTGGGTTCAATAAGTCCTGCTTCGATCATGGCAACCTGCTTAGCGAAGGTGGACTCATGGAACACGTCTCCACGTCGCGGTCCGGTATGGGTGAACATGCGCGTAGTCATGACCGTCATACCGTACGCCTCAGCATAATACCGTCCGAGAAGATCCGTTCCCACTTTGGAGATGGCATAAGGCGAGGCGGGATGAAACGGACACTCTTCATCAATACCGCTATCGGGCTTTTTATCTGCAGGAATTTTGCCGAAAACCTCAGATGATGCGCAGACATGGATAACCGGTTCGTAAGCCGGATCGTTGTCGCGAGCATTGCGTAGAGCTTCCAGTAGACGGGCCGTACCATTGATATTTGTTTCTAGGGTATCCAGCGGTGCAGTAAAGCTGGTAAGAGGATAGCTCTGCGCGGCGAGATGAAATACGTAGTCGGGTTTAATCTTATCAATGAGGCGGATAAGAGAAACGGCGTCGTTAAGGTCGGCGTATTCAAAAAAGACGCGATCTTTTCTGTTTGCGCGATCAAGTAAATGCTCCACATTATCGAGAGGGCTGCGCCACCGACATACACCATAAACAGCCCAATCGGTATGGGAGAGGAGGAAATCGGCGAGGTGGGAACCAACCATACCCGTCACGCCAGTGATCAAAGCTTTAGTCATAAGTTATAATTCCCTTCATTTCCTGTTGGAATTTTTTCGTAAAACACTCGTCTCGACAGATACCGAAGCGGTAGAGATACTTACTCTGCATCTGGGTAACGCGAGGGCGGACATCATAGAAGCTTTCCGGGGGCTCCACGACGGAGTAATCGAATCCTGCAAGAAGCTGCTTGAGCTCGTCGGCAACGCGGATACGGCTCACGAGTTCAGTGCCAGCCAGATTCAACCTCCAGTCAGGCAGAGCGCTCCAGTTTTCTTCAAGGAATAAAACCGTTTTGACCACATCAGATAACGGAATGTAGCTGCGATAATAGGGGTGGAATATTTCTGCTTTTATGCCGCGTCCAGCGCACCCGAGCATATATCTCATTGCCTTGTCGTGGTCAGAATAGACATACGAAAGCCGAAGTGCCTTAAAATGCCCATCCCCGCTGAAATCACCCTCGACTTCGGCTTTCATTTTGCCGTAGGCAAACTGAGGATCCATAGGGGAATCTTCATCGTAGATAACACCGGGTTCGGACGAAAAGACAGCATCGCTCGACAGGAATACAACATCGCATCCTTGGTCAACAGCGTGGGAGACAAGAGCTCGCGTGCCCGTGACATTGACGCGGTAAGCGCTGTCGTAGTCCCGTTCGCAAACATCTGGGCTGGAAATCGCAGCAGCTACCAACAGGAAAGAACCCGGCTCAATGCTATCTAAAGAATCCGAATCAAACGATGACAGGTCAAAATACAGATCGGCAGCAACGCCACGACCCATTGCCACCACCTCTTTGCCGGCTTCGCGCATAGCATCGGCCGCTGCGCTTCCTATGTAGCCATCCGCTCCGATAATGTACGCCCTTCTCAACGGCCGTCCCCCTTAACAGGATAGAACTCGACACCCGCAGCTCTTGCAGCCAGCATGTCCTTTTCCGAGTCGCCATACATGGTGCACTCGGAAGGCTCTGCGCGAAAATCTCGTATGGCGTGCCGAATCAAGCCAGGCTCGGGTTTGCGACATTCGCACTCGCCCGTAAAACTAGGATGATGAGGGCAGAAATACCAAGCGTCCACTCGCGCGCCCGCCTTAGCCAACATCTCAGCCATAAAGCGGTGGAGCGCCCGCATGTCATTCACCCCGTACATACCCTTGGCGATGCCAGCTTGGTTCGTAACCACAGCAACGCGCCAAGACGGATCAGACGAGTATCGACATATGAGCTCCACTGTTTCCGCAATAAGCTCGCATTCCTCAGCCTTGTAAAGATGACCCGTATTTACATTTATCGTGCCGTCGCGATCAAACAGGGCTAAGCGGATACGCCCGCGCTCTCCGCCGAACATATATTGGGCCCGTGCATAATCCTCGGGAACTCCGATGTCGATGAAGCCGCCATCGGCTTCATAAGAGACAAGCACGCCGTCAGCCACTACACGAGAAAACCAGTCATCTTCCAGAGAGAAAACGTCCGGCTCCGAGACAAGGGCTTCGCGACGAATGAGGTACACTCCGCCGTTGATGATGCCTTCGGCGCAGGGTGCCTTCTCGCGGAAGCCGCAGATCAAACCATCCTCTCGCACATCGAGCGTGCCGTAGCGATCGAAGCGCTCTTTACGCTTTGCCGCAATGCAACATTGCGCCTTGCAGTGTTCAGCTAAGACTTTTTCCATGCTTGAAAAGTCCACATCAAACCACGTGTCACCGTTGAGCACAAAAACTTCGGAACAGATACAGAAGGAGAGTGCCTTTTTGACCGCCCCACCTGTAAGCAGAGGGTCATCTTCCGAACTGTAGTCAATCTCAATCCCGCGATATGCCCCCATGAAGTACGATTCGATCTGCTCGCGCCGATATCCGTCGGCTATAATCACATGAGCGAATCCGGCGGCATCCAGTAGATCAAGGACGCGGCACAGAAAGGGCACATCCGCCACCGGAGCCATGGGTTTGCATATGCCAGGAGCCACCTGCGCCAGACGTGTACCGTAGCCGCCGGCGAGTATAACGGCCTCGCGCACTCTTCCAGCGGTACCCAGAAAGGTAGTTCCGCTCATTCGCCGCCGCCAAAAAACTCAGCTTCAACGGCAGCACACAGGCAATGGTAAACCGGCAGGTGCAGTTCCTGCACCTGAAACGTCTCATTGCGCGGTACTCGAATACACACATCGGAACGTCGGGAAAGGTCAGACTCTTTATACCCCGTGAGTCCAACCACCTTAACGCCCCTTGCACGGGCAACCTTCGCCGCCTCGACAACGTTAGCGGAGTTGCCGGAACAAGAAATGGCGAGCAGCACGTCGCCTGGCGCCCCATAACAGTAAACCTGTTGGGAGAAAACGCCCACCGCCGCTTCATCGTTGCTGAAAGCAGTAGTAAATGCAGTTTGGGAAACGAGCGAAATCGCCGGAAGTGCACCCTCAAGCCAGCTAGGAGCCTCCTCGCCATTGATCTCTCGGTACGCCTCCAGAAACGCCCCATCCACCGATCGCTTGAAGCGGAAACTTTTTACAAGTTCGCCCACAACATGCTCCGAATCGGCCGCCGAGCCGCCATTGCCGCAAACAAGAAGCTTACCGCCCTTACGGAAGCATTCGGCAAGCAACTCGACAACAAACCGCACCTCGGTGTCACAAGACACCAATTCAGGGTACCGTAACGTGAGAGAGCTGAGGATTTCTTCGTGGGTCTGAGAGCATTTCGCGTCCATCAGCGTTCCTCTTTAAGTTCGTAGTCTTCCGGTGCGAAATAAACAACCTGCGCGCCTTTATCCTCAAGAAGGAAAGGAATGTAAAGAAGGTTCGACAGAGCTTCTGTGACCGATTTTTTCGCATCAGGTTCGACGTAGAATAAGAGGAATCCGCCTCCACCGGCTCCCAAAAGTTTCCCACCAACTGCGCCAGCCGAGATACCCCGCGCATAGAGATCATCAATAGAATGGGTTGACACGCTGTCGCCCATCGCTTTCTTCAACCGCCAAGTAGCATCGAGCAATTCCCCGAATCGACGAAGCGGCGTGCGCTTATCCGTAAGTGCCGCTTCAGCTTCGTCAACTAGGCTAAGCATCTCTTTGAGACAGGAGGATTTGCACGCAACACGGTTCTTCTTTTGCATGTCAGACGAGAAGCGGGTGAAGCCCGTGAAAAACATCATCAGGTTGCCTTCAAGTTCACGGCGCCGCTCATTCGAAATGACAATTGGCCTCACAGAGAAACCTTCGGACGAGAAATCAATTCTATTGAGGCCGCCATAGGCTGCGGCAATCTGGTCTTGCCAGCCACCCACCTCACCACATAGCTCTCGTTCAAGCCAAATGGCTTCCTTGGCCAATCGCTCTTTCGAGGTGTGAGCACCTTTTATGCAATGAAAGGCATTGAGCATCCCCACGGCAAACGATGATGACGTCCCAAGCCCCGAACGCGCCGGTAGATCCGCTTCGTAGGTGACTCGAAGCTCGCGCATATCCAGCATCTCCATGGCATTTCGCACAGCCGGATGCTCAAAGTCCGCAGGATCCACAACACGCTCTATCTTCGAATAAACAAGCTCGTTTGCGTAATCAAAAAAACGAGGCAAATGGCGAGCGGTAACATAGCAGTATTTGTCAAACGTAGTCGATAACACAGCACCACCGTATTCGTTGAAAAACTCCGGAATATCAGTACCACCGCCAAAAAAGGACATACGGAAAGGAGTCTTGGTAATTACCATTTCTTCGATCACCTTCCCGTCTTCTCGCCGAACATGGCACCAAAAGTTTTAGCGAAAATATGCATATCGATTGAAAACCCGGCGTTTTTCACATACTCAAGTTCTAGTCTCTGGCGCTCCCCACTTTCAAACGTTGCGTCATTTCTCTCCGAAACTTGCCACCAACCGGTAATGCCGCAGGGAACAGAGAGGAGCACCTTGCGCTCATTGGGTGTAAAGTGCTGGTTTAACTCATCTTTCGAAATGGCACGTGGACCAATGACGCTCATCTGGCCAATTAAAGCATTGAGGAATTGAGGGAGCTCATCGAGCGAGAACTTTCGCAAAAGGGAGCCTAGCTTCGTAATGCGTGGATCGTTGTCGACCTTGCGCTCACGCACCCATGCCTCTAACTGTTCGGAAGTAAAATACTTCTCTACATCATCCGAATCGGCTACCATCGTGCGAAATTTCAGGATACGAAATGTTTTACCACCCATTCCGACTCGCTCCTGTGAGTACAAGGGGGTACCGTGAGTGTCGAGGGCAACGAGAACACAAAGGACCAAACCTGGCATAAATGCCACAGCGATAACGCATGCGGAGAATACGACGTCGAAAGCGCGCTTGGCGGCCCGGTAGGCCAGGCGAGAGAAAGTGCGTGCGCCATCTGAGCAGCATAGGGCGGATCCTTCGATTCCCTTCGCTTGCTCAGGATGATGGGCAGGATCAGATCGATTCGCATAAGAGGCTTCCAAGGTCTCGTCCCTCTCGACTACTACGGTATTCTCTTCTGCGGTCATGCGACCGCCCTCTGGCAGGCTTTGTGGCGCTTGCAGCTCACAGCTACTCCGTTGAGGTCGACGAGTTGAGACGCAACGGACGAGACGCTAGGATCAACGCCCCCCCCCCGTTGAGGGAATGACAGGGATGTTGCTATTCTTTCTCAAGCCGGCGGCCGACAATCGCTAGTCCTATCTCTACGTTGATGGTTCTTCCGAACATGTTCACTTCGATGTGGGCGGTTCCTTTGCGGCGGTTGACCTCGGTGATCCAGCCTTCGCGGTTGATCATGGGGCCTTCGGTTACCACCACCTTGTCACCTTCGTACACGGCCTTCGACAGGCTGATGGTGCGGTGCTTCTCGGTGGTGAAGGCGTTGATGAGGGCCTTCTCGGACCGATCGAGGGGGATGAATGATTTCTCGCTGCCGAGCATGCGGGTGAACGTGGGGATCCTGACCAGACGGTCATTCAGCTCGTCCACACGATTGGTGACGGCTATCACGTAGCCGGGGAACAGGTTGCGCGTGAGGGTGCGGTACTGGCCGTGGAACTTGCGTTCCACCTGGTAGCGCGGAACGAAGCACTCTTTGAGAACGGGTCTGTTGTCCTTCGAGCGCTGCCCCGCCGCATGCAGGTTGATGAGCTCGCACGCCTTGTCCTCCTGCCCGGAAAGAACCTGGATCACATACCACATGGAGGGCCTCCTCGCTCAGGCGGACATAGCTTCGCCATTCGGGCCTAGGGCCCGCGGCATCGAGAGTATTCATTCCCCTGGTTCCGCTTGGCCCG
>OLRQ01002564.1_pt1 | contig 10815 bp, 9 predicted proteins | sample 1671971 | NCBI WGS metagenome assembly OLRQ01 (sample SAMEA3136631, study PRJEB25190) | human gut metagenome | biome: human gut; feature: human-associated habitat; material: faeces | place: Austria | collected 2013 | reverse complement strand
CGGAAACCCAGGCCTTGCCCGGGGCGGCAGCGGAGATGTACTGGCCGGTATGACGGCGGCCCTGCTGGCCTGCGGCCTGCCTGCATACGAAGCTGCGGCCTGCGCGGTGTATCTGCACGGTGCCGCTGCCGACCGTGCCGCTGCTGCGCTTGGCGAGTACGGAATGCTGCCGCATGATATCTTGTCCCAGCTGGGCCGGATATTTGCGGAAAACCACAGATAAAAAGAAAAGGGGTGTCTCTCTGTCTGCCGAAGAGACACCCCTTTTAACATTGCATCACATCGCCAGCACTTCGGCCCACTTTTCCTCGGCTACCGGGATGCCAAGCTCCATGTTTTCCTTGCGGCTGCGGTGCTCACCCATGCCGGGGCAGCGCACCTCACGGCCCGGCTCTGCAGGCTCACTGGATGCCACATCGGCGGCAATGGCATCAATGACGGCATCGGTGAGGTCGGCGGACTGGAACTTTGCAGGATCAATGGCGATCATGATCTGGGTCAGGCCCACTTCATCGCCAAAGGTGCCGATCGTTGCCACCGAGTTTGCGCCCGTCAGGATAGTACCGATCATATCCAGCAGGATGGAAAGACCGCTGCCCTTCCAGTAGCCAATGGGGATCATGCGGCGGGTCTCTTCAATGGCAGCGGGGTCGGTGGTCAGGCTGCCGTCTGCATCGTAGCCGCCTACCACAGGCAGCTGTTTGCCGGCCAGACGCATCGTTTCCAGCTTGCCGTAGCTGAACTGGCTCAGGGCACAATCCACCATGATGTGCTCCCCGTTCGAGCGCGGCACGGCCAGAATGAGCGGGTTGTTGCCGATGTGGTTGTCCTTTGCGCCCCATGCAGGCATGTTGGGGCAGGTGTTGGACCAGCAGATGCCGATGCAGCCCGCGTCTGCGGCCTGCCAGCCGTAGGTGCCGCCGCGCATCCAGTGGTTGTTGTTGCCCAGCGCCACCATGCCAATACCGAACTGATGTGCCAGCTCTACGGCACGGTCCATGGCGTGCTTGGCGTTCAGAGGGCCAAAGCCGCGCTTGCCGTCCCAGCGCTCCATGGCACCAAAGCTGGCAATGCACTCGGCCTCAGCGGCGGGATCAATCTCGCCCTTGCGCAGGTATTCCACCACGCGGGGGAAGCGGTTCAGCCCGTGGCTGAACACGCCAGCCAGACTGTTCTGGGCAAAGATCTCGGCCGCTTCATGGGCACGCTTTGGGCTGAAACCGTATTTGGTCAGGACCCGCTCAAATTCGGCCAGCATCGTCTCGTAAGCAATGCGCATGGATTGTACCTCCTGTATGTAAAAAGTAATAAACAGATCGTTACACTTATTATAACAAGCGGCGGCGCGGTGCGCAAGATGTGCGGCCGGCATCAGTGCAGGCGGTGAAAGGAGTACACGAGCACACACCGACAGCTATGTGAAAAAACAAATGAATATACGAACTTCATAATTTTTTAAGATTTATTTTGTGAAAAAGTCATATTGAAAAACGAAAAGAGGATTGATATACTAATACCACAATATCCAGTTGGACATGTTACTGGTAATGCAGGCAGGATCTGATGGAATGACGAATACCTTTTCTTTTGGGTGAATTGTAGCCAGATACTATGATTCCGGGAGAAATTGTACACGGGGTCATTCTGTTGGGTCTTTTTTCTTTTGTCCGCTTCGGCCGGGCGGCAGGGAAATGCCACCACACACAAGATAAAGGAGAACAAAATGAAGAACTACAAGCAGACTGCCTCCGACGTGCTGCGTCTGGTTGGCGGCGAGAAGAACGTTGTGCAGGTCGAGCACTGCTCCACCCGCCTGCGCTTCACTCTGGCAGACGCCTCCAAGGTGGATGCTGCAGCCCTGAAAAAGACTGCCGGTGTTATGGGCGTTATTTCCAGCGGCCCGCAGTGTCAGGTGGTCATCGGCAACGATGTCATCGAAGTGTACGATGAGCTGCTCAAGCTGGGCACCTTCAATGCAGGTCAGGCTGCAGCTCCCGCTGCCCCCAAGGGCAAAAAAGAGATCGGCGGCATTATTCTGGACTACATGGTCGGCATCTTCCAGCCGCTGGTCCCCGCCATTGCAGGTGCAGGCGTTCTGAAGGCTCTGATGGTGCTGCTGAGCACTCTGGGCCTGATGAGCAGCGGAGATATCGCCTATAAGGTGTTTGTCGGCGTGGCAGATGCAGCTCTGTACTACCTGCCCGTCATGGTCGCCTTCACCACTGCAACCAAGTTCAACTGCAACAAGCTGGTGTCGGTGGCTCTGGCTGCTGCCATGATCCACCCCAGCGTTTCCGCTCTGCTGGCTACCGAGGGCGGTGCTTACTTCCTCGGCATCAAGCTGCAGAATATCGCTTATGGCGGACAGGTATTCCCGGCCATTCTGACCGTCATTTTCATGTCCTTTATTGAAAAGTGGGCCAACAAGTGGTGCCCCAAGGCCATCCGCGTGTTCTTTGTGCCCATGCTGTGCTTCGGCATCGGCTTCCCTGTGGCACTGGTCGTCCTCGGACCTCTGGGCTACAACATCGGTGCTCTGCTGACCACCGTGATCCTGGCTCTGTACAACACGCTGGGCTGGCTGGCCGTTGCTCTGCTGGCTGCCGTGCTGCCCTTCATGATCTCCATGGGCATGCATAAGGCTCTGGTCCCCTACGCAGTTGCTTCTATTTCTGACCCCGGCTTTGAAATGCTGTACATGCCCGCTTCTCTGGCACACAACATTTCCGAGGGCGGTGCCTGCCTGGGTGTTGCTCTGAAAACTAAGGACGAAAACCTGCGCGCCACCGCAATTTCCGCTGGTATCTCCGGCCTGTTCGGCATCACCGAGCCTGCCCTGTACGGCGTTACCCTGCAGCACAAGAAGGTCATGATGTCCGTTGTGATCTCCAGCTTCATCGGCGGTCTGTTCGTTGGCCTGATGAAGGTCAAGGCATTCGTTGCCATGGGCCCCGGTCTGGCTGGCATGGCCATGTTCGTTGACCCGGATAACTCCAAGAACATCCTGTGGGCTGCAGTTGGTCTGGTGATCTCCGTTGTTGTTTCCTTCGCACTGTCCTTCTTCCTGTATAAGGACGAGACCCCCGCAGAGGATGAGACCGCTGCTCCCGCTCCCGAGACTGCTGCAGACGCAGCAGCTGCGGATTCCACCATCAGCAGCCCCCTGCAGGGCAAGGCCATTGCTCTGGAAGAGGTCAAGGATGAAGTTTTCTCCCAGAAGATCCTGGGCGACGGCATTGCCGTGGTGCCCGAGAAGGGTGAGCTGTACGCTCCCGCAGACGGCGTGATCGAGTCCGTGTTCGGCACCAAGCACGCTATTTCCATGAAGACCGCTGCCGGTGCTGAACTGCTCATGCACATCGGCATGGACACCGTCAAGCGCGACGGCAAGGGCTTTGACCCGCAGGTCAAGGACGGCGAGACTGTCAAGAAGGGCCAGCTGCTGATGAAGTTTGACCTTGACGGAATCAAAGCAGACGGTTATGATGTAACTACCCCCATCGTCGTGACCAACGCCGATGAGTTCACCATCAAGACTGTGGCCGAGGGCGCTGTGGTGCCCGGTGCCGCACTGCTGAAACTGGAGGCAAATAAATGAGTTTCCCCAAAGGCTTTTTCTGGGGCGGCGCTGTTGCCGCGAACCAGGTAGAGGGCGCATGGAACGTGGATGGCAAAGGCCCCAGCGTGGCCGATGTTGCCACCTACAAGCCCAACACCGACGTGAAGGATTACAAGTCCCATGTTGCCATGGACGACGCACACATTGCTGCCGCCATGGCCGACCCGGATGATACCTATTATCCCAAGCGCCGCGGCATCGACTTCTACCATCATTACAAAGAAGACCTGAAGCTGTTTGCCGAGATGGGCTTTACCATGCTGCGCGTTTCCATTGCATGGACCCGCATCTTCCCCACCGGCGAGGAAGCAGAGCCGAACGAAAAGGGCCTGCAGTTCTACAGCGACCTGTTCGCTGAGATGCACAAAAACGGCATCGAGCCGCTGGTCACGCTGAGCCACTACGAAATGCCGCTGGCACTGGCCACCAAGTACAATGGCTGGGTGGATCGCCGCGTGATCGACTGCTTTGCAAAGTTCTGCCATGCGTGCTTTGAGCGCTACAAGGATCAGGTCAAGTACTGGCTCACCTTCAACGAGGTGGACAGCGTCATCCGTCACCCCTTCACCACCGCCGGCATCATCCCCAGCCGCGTGCCCGAGGATAAGATGCTGGAGACCTGCTATCAGGCCCTGCACCACCAGCTGGTGGCCAGCGCTATGGTAGTAAAGGACTGCCACGAGATCATCCCCGGCAGCAAGGTGGGCTGCATGCTGACCAAGCTCACCACCTATGCCCGCACCTGCGCACCCGATGATGAGCTGGCTACTCAGGCAAAGAATCTGGAAAACCTGTTCTACGCCGATGTGCATGTCTGGGGCGAGTACCCCCGCCTGATCCTCAAGATGTTCGAGCACAAGGGCATCCACGTGGAAATGCTGCCTGAGGATGCCGCCACCCTGAAGGCAGGCTGTGTGGACTTTGTTTCCTGCAGCTACTATATGACCATGACCGAGTCTGTGGACCCGAACGCAGAGCGTACCCCTGGCAACACCGTGCTGGGTGTCAAGAACCCGTATCTGCCCTCCACCGACTGGGGCTGGCAGATCGACCCCAAGGGCCTGCGCTACAGCCTGATCGAGCTGTACGACCGTTACCGCAAGCCGCTGATGGTGGTGGAGAACGGCATGGGTGCCAAGGACGTGGTGGAGGCCGACGGCTCCATCCACGACCCCTACCGTGTAGAGTACTTCCGCCAGCACATCAGCGAAATGGGCAAGGCCATCGATGAGGGTGTTGAGATGTGGGGCTACACCACATGGGCACCCATCGACCTGATCTCTGCATCCACCAACCAGATGTCCAAACGCTATGGCTTTATCTATGTGGATCAGGATGATATGGGCAACGGTACTCTGGCCCGCAGCCGTAAGGACAGCTTCTACTGGTACAAGAAGGTCATTGCTTCCAACGGCGAAGATCTGGACTAAGCGGCAGTCTTAAGGTTTCAACGGAAGGAGGAGGGACCGATGCACATTCAGAAGGTGCTGAACAGCAGTGTTGTGCTGGTGCAGGATGACAGCGGCGAGGAATCCATCCTGCTGGGCAAGGGCATCGGCTATGGCCGTAAGGCGGGCGAGCCCATTGAACGGCAGCCCTCAGACCGCGTGTTCCTTCCATTGTCCAACCCGGACGCACAGCCTATGCTGGAGCTGTTTTCCAGCATTCCGGCATCCTATCTGGAACTGACGCAGGATATTGTGGACGACGCAGAGCAGTCGCTGGGAGTCAAGCTTTCGGCGCACATCTATCTGCTGCTGACCGACCACCTGCATTTTGCAGTGGAGCGCCAGCAAAAGGGTCTTGTGGTGACCAACCGCATCTTCTGGGAAATCAAGCATTTTTATCCCAAGGAGTACGCGGTGGGCCAGCGCGGCCTGCAGAAGGTAAAGGCAAAGCTTGGCATTGAGCTGCCGGACGAAGAGGCAGGCAACATCGCCTTCCATATCGTCAACGCCCGGCAGGACCCGCAGGCCGGCTACGATGCCATGCGGGCAGCGCAGCTGATCGGTGAGCTGTCCAACATTGTCACCTACAGTATGCACTGCCCGGTGAGCACCGAGAGCATCCACTATGCGCGGTTCGTGAGCCACCTGCAGTATTTTGCCGAGCGGTTCTTCTCCGGCAAACTGATGGACAGCGAAGACGACTTTTTGTTCCAGCAGATGCAGCAGAATTATCCGGCAGCGGTGACTTGCGCGGAAAAAATACGCACCTTTGTGCTGCGCAAGTACGGCGTGTTTTTGCCCAACGAGGAAACCGCCTATCTGGCGTTGCATGTGGCGCGGCTGACGAGCGGCAAATAAAATCAGAAAAAGGGGAGAGCTGCCTTGCGGAAGGCGGCTCTCCCTTTGGGTTTTGAAAAAGGGAAGGGGAAAGGAAAAAACAATGGAGATAAGTCTGTTATTGATGCAGCAGATCGCACAGCTGTTCCTCATTCTGATCATGGGCTATGCTGTGGTCAAGGCAGGGCTGCTGAAGGCCAGCGACAGCCGGGTGCTCTCGGTGGTCATGGTGTATCTGGTCACGCCCTGCGTGATCATCAACGCATTCCAGATCGACGATACGCCGGAGATCCGCAAGGGACTTTTGTACTCCATGGCTATTGCGGCGGCTATCCATGTAGTGCTGCTGGTGCTCAGCGCCCTGCTGAGCCGCCCGCTCAAGCTGGATGCCGTGGAACAGGTGAATGTGATCTACAGCAACGCCGCTGCACTGGTGATCCCGTTGGTCAAGGCTCTGATGGGCGATGCGTATGTCATTTACTCCTGCGCATTCATCATTGTGCAGCTGGTGCTGCTGTGGACCCACGCCAGTTCCCTTTTGCAGGGCAGCAGTGCGCTGGACTGGAAAAAGGTGCTCACTAATATCAACATGATCGCCATTGCAGCCGGTGCACTGCTGTACTGGTTCCGTGTGGTGCTGCCTGCACCGCTGCAGAATACCATGAGCACAGTGGGCAACATGATGGGACCGATGGGCATGCTGCTGGCCGGTATGGCCATTGCAGAAAAGCCGCTGCGGGAGGTGTTCTGCACCCGCCGCAACTATCTGCCCACAGTGCTGCGTCTGGTGGTATGCCCGCTGGTGGTTCTGGTGCTGCTGTGGGTCTGCCATGCATCCAGCTGGGTGGCCGACGGCAAGAACATCCTGATGACGGTCTACCTTGCCGCCATCACCCCTGCCTGTGCTACTGTTACCTCCATGGCTCAGCTCTATGACCGCGATGCGGCGCATTCCAGCGCGCTGTATGTGCTGACCACTCTGCTTTCCATTGTGTCTATGCCGGTAATGATCGGCCTGTTCGATCTGCTGCTGTGATGAGCTGCGCTTATTCCCTCTGCCAAAATACAATAGAAAGGAACCAACCTCAATGAATCAACCCAGAGACAAGGGCCTGAACGGCAACGAAAAGATCGAGCAGGCGGTAGCCGCCCTGCAGCAGGAGCCCACACAGGAACAGCTGGCCCACACCCTTACCGTGATCCGGCGGCGCATAAAGGAGCATGGCCAGCTTGTCGTGGCGGTGGAGCCCAATTTGGGCAGTGAACAGATGCAGCTGCGGGCCATCCGGACGGCCGATGGCGCAAGCTGGTGGTATGCATTCACCAGCTTTGACGAGGAAATGAAGGGAGCCGAGCCGGTGCAGTCCACCTTTCTTGTGGATATAGACAAGCTGTTTGATGCAGCACTTGCCGTGCCGGAGATCAGCGGCATCATCCTGAACCCGTGGAACCGCACCATCCAGCTGGATAAGACCCTCATCCGCATTATCAAGGGTGCATGAGTGCGCACCGCAAACCTGCGATACATGGAGGAAACAAAAATGTTCAGACCCATGAGAAGAGCCAGCCGCGCCATCCCGGAAGAAGCTGCAAAGCACCTGTTGCAGCAGTCCCGGCGGGGCGTGCTGGCAGTGAACGGCGACAACGGCTATCCCTTTGCGATCCCGGTAAATTATTACTACGATCAGGAGCACGACAAAATCTACTTCCACGGTGCAAAGTCCGGCCAGAAGGTGGACGCGCTGAAACAGAATGATAAGGTATGCTTTACCGTTTACGGCAACGAACACTTTGAGCCGGGCGACTGGGCACCTTATGTGCAGAGCACCGTGGTGTTTGGCCGCTGCCATCTGATCGACGATGCCGCTGCTACCGAGGCCCGCGTGCGGGAGCTTGGCATGAAGTATTACCCCGGCAAGGAAGAGGTAGAAAAGGAAATTGCGCTGAACATCAAGGCTGTGCAGCTTTACGAGATCACCATTGAACACCTCACCGGCAAACAGATCCAGGAAAAGTAAAAATAAAACAGGGGACTGTTGCAAAATAAAAATGCGATAGCAACTTGCACAAAGAAATAGCACAAAATCAAAAACCCGGAGCCTTTTTTAAGCCGTTTTGGCTGTGAAAAGGTTTCGGGTTTTGTGCATTGTTTTTTCAGAGAGCTATTTTGCAACAGTCCCGTATAGATCAGTTTGCAGGGAAAGGCCCGGCGGTTATCTGTGTTCCGGGCATTTGGGAACCGCCTTGGTCAGCATCTGCTGGAACTTGCGGGCTGCCGTGTTCAGCGGGCGGTGATGGTCGTACACAAGGCAGATGGAGCGCTGAGGGATGATCTCCTGCAGATGCAGCTGCACGATCTCACCGCGGGCCAGTGCATCCTGTGCCATGGGCTGGGGCAGGAATGCAATGCCCAGCTCACTTTTGACAAGGGTCAGCATCTGGTCGGTGGTGGCAGCCTCGGTATCCGGCTTCAGCACCGCACCGTGATCCAGAAAGAACTGCCGGTAAAAGGCGCGGGTCATGCTTTCGTCGCTCAGGGAGATCAGCGGATAATTGTTCAGCTCCTTCAGCGAAAGGTTCTGGCTGGAAAGGGCAGTAAAGGTCCTGCCGCCCACAAGCACCTCATAAAAGGGCTTCAGCTCCACCATTTTCAGGCCGCTTTCCACCTCGGCAGGGGTGGTGATGATGGCAAAATCCACCTCGCCGTTTTTCACGGCCTGCAAAGCCTGCGGCGTGGAGTGGTTGGAGATGCGCAGGCGGATGCCGGGGTAGTCCGTGTGGAAGGCGCGCAGCTTTTCTGCAAGGTAGATGTTCAGCGCAGTTTCGGTAGCGCTGATGCTGATCGCACCGTGTTCCAGCGTGGCGCTGGCGCTCAGCTCTTCTTCTGCATCCTGAATCTGCACCGCCGCAGATGCAATGCGGGAGTAAAGCAGTTCACCCTCCGGGGTAAGGGTAACGCCGCGGTTGGAGCGGATGAACAGCACACAATTCAGCTGGCTTTCCAGCCGGTTCATCGAGTGGGTGATGTTGGGCTGGTTGTTGCCCAGCACCCGCGCGGCTTTGGTGAAATTCTGATATTTCGCGACATAATAAAAGATTTTGTAATATTCCCAGTCCACATACATGGCGACGTGCCCTCTTTCATGTCAATTTTGTATCGTGATCATGTGCAGGATACTTTTTACACATTCTCTTCTTGCTAGTATAATAGCACCGCAATCAAAAATTGCAAGAGGAAATTCAAAAGTATAAAGTGGTTTGAACGGAGGCGGTTCTTGTGTCTGAGATCAAAAAGGTCGTGCTGGCCTATTCCGGCGGTCTGGATACTTCCATTATCATCCCATGGCTGAAAGAGCATTACAACAACTGCGAGGTCATTGCAGTGTGCGGCAATGTGGGCCAGAAGGGCGAGCTGGAAGGTCTGGAAGAGCGCGCCAAGGCAAGCGGTGCTTCCAAGCTGTACGTAGAAGATCTGACCGATGAATTTGTGGAGGATTACGTCATCCCCACCATGCAGGCCGGGGCCGATTACGAGGGCTATCTGCTGGGCACCAGCTTTGCACGACCCATTCTGGCAAAGCGTGTGGTGGAGATCGCCCGTGCCGAGGGTGCAGATGCCGTGTGCCACGGCAGCACCGGCAAGGGCAACGATCAGGTGCGCTTTGAACTGGCCATCATGCACTTTGCACCGGACCTGAAGATCATCACTCCGTGGCGTGAGTGGGATATCCAGAGCCGTGACGAAGAGATCGACTATGCCGAGGCACATCACATCCCGCTGAAGATCAACCGCGAGACCAACTACTCCAAGGATAAGAACCTGTGGCACCTGAGCCATGAGGGCCTTGACCTTGAGGACCCGGGCAACGAGCCGCAGTACGATAAGCCGGGCTTTTTGGAGCTGGGTGTCAGCCCCAAGACCGCACCGGACAAGTCCGAGTTCGTGGAGCTGGCATTTGAAAAGGGCGTGCCGGTGAGCCTGAACGGCGAAAAGATGAAGCCCGCCGTCCTCATTGCCAAGCTGAATGAGATCGGCGGCCGCAATGGCATCGGCCTGTACGATGTGGTGGAGAACCGTCTGGTGGGCATGAAGAGCCGCGGTGTGTACGAGACGCCCGGTGGTACCATTCTCTATAAGGCTCATGAGGTGCTGGAAACTCTGACTCTGGATAAGCTCACTGCCCACAAAAAGCGCGAGCTGGCCATCACATTTGGTGAGCTGGTCTATGACGGCCAGTGGTTCAGCCCCCTGCGCAAAGCTCTGAGCGCCTTCGTCACCTCCACGCAGGAAAACGTTACCGGTAAGGTGCGTCTGGAGTTGTACAAGGGTAACATGATCAATGCCGGTGTCTGGTCTCCGTATTCCCTCTACCGTGAGGACATTGCAACTTTTGCCGCCGGCGGCGACTACAAGCAGAGTGATGCTACCGGTTTTATCAGCATCTATGGTCTGCCCACCAAGGTACAGGCTATTGTAAATAACGAAAAAGAAGGTAAATAAGAAGTTATGCTTACCGCAGTTACTGGTATCAATTGGGGCGATGAGGGCAAGGGCCGCGTCATCGATCTGTTAGCCGAACATGCCGATGTTGTTGCCCGCTATCAGGGCGGCAACAATGCCGGCCACACCGTTGTAACGGAGCAGGGCAAGTTCATCCTGAACCTGCCGGCATCCTGCACCCGGACGTTGTCTGTGTGCTGGGTGCGGGCATGGTGATCGACCTCGACCATCTGGCCGGAGAAATGGATGCCATTGAGGAGCGCGGCGTAAAGGTAGGCTCAGAAAACCTGAAACTTTCAGATAAGGCCACCATCTCCATGCCGTGGCACAAGGTGCAGGACGGCTTGGAAGAGGACCGCCTTGCCCAGAAGGGTGCGGCCTTTGGTTCTACCCGCCGCGGCATTGCCTAC
>OLRQ01002563.1_pt1 | contig 10824 bp, 9 predicted proteins | sample 1671971 | NCBI WGS metagenome assembly OLRQ01 (sample SAMEA3136631, study PRJEB25190) | human gut metagenome | biome: human gut; feature: human-associated habitat; material: faeces | place: Austria | collected 2013 | reverse complement strand
GCAAGGATGTAGCCAAGTCGCCAGCCGGTGATGGTGGAGGCCTCCGCCCCGCAGGTTTCCGACAGCCGCTTTGCCGCCCGCCCGGTGGGGGCGGTCAGGGCCGTCCGCAGGCCCAGGTGGTCAAACAGCGCTAAGATCCCCCGCAGGGAGGTGGTCTTGCCGGTGCCCGGTCCGCCGGTGAGCAGGAGCATCTGCCGCTGGGCGGCGGTCTTTACGGCCTCGGCCTGGAGGGGAGCATATTGGATGCCCTGCTCGGTTTGGATCCGTTCCAACAGCCCGTCCAGATCCTCCGGGGGACAGAGGGCTTCCCCGTCCATACCCAGCAGGTAGTTGGCGACGTAGACCTCGCAGTCATAGAGTTTGGCCAGGTAGCAGGCGTCCTGCCCGGCGATGCTCTCCCGCACGACCTTGCGCTGGTCCAGCAGTGCGGCAAAGCACCGGGCCAGGTCCTCCGGCTGGGCGCTGAGCAGCCGCTGGGCGGCGTCCATGAGCTTGGAGTAGGGGAGGAAGACGTGGCCGTTGTCCAGGTTGTGGCTCAGGGTGTGCAGCAGCCCGGCCTCCAGGCGCAGGGAGGCGTCGGGGGCGATGCCCAGGGCCAGGGCCAGCTGATCCACCGTGGGAAAGGGGACATAGAGAGGGTCCTCCAGGAGTAAGTAGGGGTCGTTTCGCAGGACGGTCAAGGCCAGGTCCCCGTAGCGCTGGTAGAGGGGCATGCCGATCTGCAAGGGCAGCCCGTGCTCGGCCAGAAAGTCCAGCAGCCGCCGCATGGCCAGCTGCATGCACAGGGACTGGTGCATGGTCTCCGCCCGCTTGGGGGTGATGCCCTTGACCTCGGTCAGGCGCTGGGGCGTCTCCTCGATCACGGTGAGCACATCTGCCCCGAAGGCGTCGAAGAGCCGCCGGGCGGTCACACCGCCCACGCCCTTCACGGCCCCGGACATGAGGTACTCTAAGATGGCCTTTTCCCCCACGGGCATCCGCCGCTCCACGATCTCGGCCTTAAACTGGGGGCCGTAGGTGCTGTGGTGGGTCCACTGGCCCTGGACGGAGAGCCCCTCGCCGGGGTTGATGCCCGGCATGGTGCCCACGACGGTCACGTCCTCCTCTTCCTGGTCCGATTCCAGGCGCAGGATCGTGTAGCCGTTTTCCTCGTTGCGGTAGATCACCGCCGAGACGGTGCCCTCCAGCAAGATGAGTTCCGTGGGTTCCATGGTCATCCCTCCTTTGGCCCGACGGCAATTATTTCAAGAGTTTTTTCAGGTAGCGCCCCGTGTAGGAAGCCTCGCACTGGGCCACTTCTTCCGGGGTACCGGTGCAGACGATGTGTCCGCCGCCGCTGCCCCCTTCGGGGCCCAGGTCGATGACGTGGTCGGCGGACTTGATGACGTCGAGGTTGTGCTCGATGACGACGACGGTGTTGCCCCCCTGGACCAGACGGTCCAGCACTTCCAGGAGCTTATGGACGTCGTAGATGTGCAGGCCGGTGGTGGGTTCATCCAGGATATAGATGGTCTTGCCCGTGGAGCGCTTGGAAAGCTCCGTGGCCAGCTTTACCCGCTGGGCCTCGCCGCCGGAGAGGGTGGTGGAGGGCTGGCCGATCTTCAGATAGCCCAGGCCGACCGAAGCCAGGGTCTCCAGCTTCCGGCGGAGCTTGGGCAGGTTGGCAAAGAACGCCACGCCCTCGTCCACGGTCATGTCCAGGACGTCGTGGATGTTTTTCCCCTTGTATTTCACTTCCAGGGTCTCCCGGTTGTAGCGCTTGCCCTTGCAGACCTCGCAGGGGACGTAAATATCCGGCAGGAAGTGCATTTCGATTTTCAATAAGCCGTCGCCCGCGCAGGACTCGCAGCGGCCCCCCTTCACATTGAAGGAAAACCGCCCCGGCCCATAGCCCCGCGCCTTGGCGTCGGGGGTGGAGGCGAACAGCTCCCGAATGTCCCCGAAGAGCCCCGTGTAGGTGGCGGGGTTCGAGCGGGGGCTGCGGCCGATGGGGGACTGGTCGATGGCAATGACCTTGTCCAAAAATTCCTCGCCCTCGATGCCCTTGTGCTTGCCGGGGCGGACCTTCATGCGGTTGAGGTCCATGCCCAGGCGCTTGTATAAGATCTCATTGATGAGGGAGGACTTGCCCGACCCGGACACGCCGGTGACGCAGGTGAAGGTCCCCAGGGGGAAGGTCACGTCCAGCCCGTCGAGATTGTTCTCCGCTGCGCCGCGGATCACCAGGCTGTGGCCGTTGCCCGCCCGCCGCTGGGCGGGGACGGGGATGCTTCTGGCTCCGGAGAGGTACTGGCCGGTGATGGACTCCGGCACAGCCATGATCTCCTCGGCCGTGCCGGCGGCCACCACTTCGCCGCCGTGGACCCCGGCCTTGGGGCCGATGTCGATGATATAGTCCGCGGCCCGCATCGTATCCTCGTCGTGCTCCACGACGAGCAGGGTGTTGCCCAGATCCCGCAGGTGCTTGAGGGTCTCCAGCAGCATGTCGTTGTCCCGCTGGTGCAGGCCGATGGACGGCTCGTCCAGAATATACAGTACGCCCATGAGGGACGAGCCGATCTGCGTGGCCAGCCGGATGCGCTGGCTCTCGCCGCCGGAGAGGGTGCCTGCCTGCCGGCTCAGGGTCAGGTAGGACAGGCCCACGCTCTGCAAAAAGGCCAGGCGGGAGCGGATCTCCTTCAGGATCTGCTGGGCGATCTGGGCCTGGGTCTCGGTCAACGTGAGCTCATTGACGAAGGTGATGGCGTCCGTCACGGGCTTGTGGCAAAATTCGTCGATGTTCAGCCCGCCCACGGTGACGGCCAGCGCCTCCTTTTTCAGCCGCCGGCCCCGGCAGGTGGGGCAGGGGCACTGGCTCATGCAGTCCTCCAGCTCTTTTCGGGAGGCCTCGGACTGGGTCTCCTGGAAGCGCCGCTCCACGTTGTGGAGGATGCCTTCAAAGGCCTGGGAAAACGTGCCCCGGCCGTCGGCCCTTTGATAACTGAGCTTGAGCTTCTCCCCCTTGGTGCCGTTCAGGATCACGTCCTGGGCCTCGGCGGGGAGGTCCTGGAAGGGGGTGGTCAGGTCGAAGTCATATTTTTTTGCCAGGGCGTCGAAGTACATCCGGGCGATGGAATCCCCCTTCACGTTCTGCCAGCCGGAGACGGTGATGGCCCCGTCCAGGATCGACAGGGCGGGGTTGGGGATGATGAGCTGGGGGTCGGCCTTCATCTGGCTGCCCAGTCCCGTGCAGGTGGGGCAGGCCCCGAAGGGGCTGTTGAAGGAGAACATGCGGGGGGCCAGCTCTTCGATGGAAATGCCGCAGTCCTCGCAGGCGTAGTTCTGGGAGAAGGAGAGGTCCTTGTCCTCTTTCACCAGGTTAATGAGCAGCAGGCCGCCGCCCAGGGAGGCCGCCGTCTCCACGGAGTCGGTCAGGCGGCGGGTGATGTCCGGGCGGATGACCAGACGGTCCACCACGATCTCGATGGAGTGCTTCTTGTTCTTTTCCAGGGGGATCTCCTCGGTCAGCTCATACAGAACGCCGTCGGCCCGGCAGCGGACGTAGCCGGACTTCCGGGCGTTCTCCAGGACCTTGACATGCTCGCCCTTCTTCCCCCGGACCACGGGGGCCAGCACCTGGATGCGGGTCCCCTCCGGCAGGGCCAGGATCTGGTCGATGATCTGGTCGATGGACTGCTGCTTGATCTCCTTTCCGCACTTGGGGCAGTGGGGCGTGCCGACTCTGGCCCAGAGCAGGCGGAGGTAGTCATAGATCTCCGTCACCGTGCCCACGGTGGACCGGGGGTTCCGGCTGGTGGTTTTCTGGTCGATGGAGATGGCGGGGGAGAGGCCGTCGATGTGATCCACATCGGGCTTTTCCATCTGGCCCAGGAACATCCGGGCGTAGGAGGAGAGGGACTCCACATACCGCCGCTGGCCTTCGGCATAGATGGTGTCGAAGGCCAGGGAGGACTTGCCCGACCCGGACAGGCCGGTGATGACCACCAGCTTGTCTCTGGGGATGGACACGTCGATATTTTTTAAGTTGTTGGCGCGGGCGCCTTTTACGTCAATGTGTGTTTGCATCAGTTTGGGTTCTCCAATGTTATTGTACGGTCAGGTCGGCGACCTGACCGTCTACTAAGGCGATGAGGGCGTCGGGGGCCACCTCGACCTGGTGTCCGACCTTTCCGGCGGAGCAGATCATGGTGTCGACTAAGATCACCTCTTCGGCAAAGTAGGTGGGAAAGTGCTTGCTCATGCCCACGGGGGAGCAGCCGCCGTGGACGTAGCCCGTCAGCGGCAGCAGCTTCTTCTGGGGCAGCATGGCGATGGACTTGACCCCGGCGGCGCGGGCGGCCTTCTTCAGGTCCAGGGTCTCTGCCACGGGGATGACAAAGACGAAGTGCTCCCCCTTCGGCCCCTCGGCCACCAGGGTCTTAAAGACCTGCTCCGGGGGCTTGCCGATGAGTCTGGCGGCGGTGACGCCGTCGGGGACCTGTCCCTTTTCCAGGGGGACTTCATAGGCTGCGCAGGGGATGCCTGCGGCCTCTAAGATACGAACGACATTGGTCTTTTCTTCTTTATGCTTGGCCATGAATTTTCACCTCAGAATATAGATCGAGACCAGGATACACACCAGGCCCACCAGCGTGCCGATGCCCATCGGCTCCCCGAAGACCAGGATGCCCACCAGGGATGCCACCACCGGCTCGACGGAGGCCAGGATCGACGCCTTGCCGCCGTCACCCAGGTCGTTGAGACCCTTGGTGTAGAAGAGATAGGGCAGGACCGTGCTGATCAGGATGAGGCCCAGGGCCAACAAAAGCCCACGGCCGGAGCCGGTCACGATGGCCAGCTCCTGGGGACGGATCAAAAACAAGGACCCGATCCCGGCCACGAGAAACGTATAAAAGGTCACGGTAAAGGGTGGGTAGTGGCTGAGTGCGACCCGGCCAAAGAGCGTATAGGAGCTGTAAAACAGGCCGCTGCCGATGCCCAGCAGCAGGCCCTTGGGCGTCACCGCCAGGGACCCGCCCAGCAGCCCCGCCACGCAGCAGCAGCCGAAGAAGGCGATGATAAGGGCCAGGAGCTTCTGCTTTGTGATCTTCTCCCGCCAGAACAGGGCCGAGAGCAGCACGACGAAGGTCGGGGCCGTGTAGAGCAGAATGGCCGACACGGCCAGGGAAGAGACCTGCTGGCTGTTGAAATAGCACAGGGTAAAGAAGAGGATACTCACGATGCCCGTCCCCAGGAAAATGGGGAAGTGCCGCAGCTGGATGCGGAAGATGCTCCGGTCATAGACCAGAAACAGCACCGCCAGGACCACGCAGGCCCCCGCGTTGCGGAGAATGACGATGCTCTCCGGTCCCACGCCCAGGGCGGAGAGGGTCCGGCTGAACAGGCCGATACAGCCCCAGAGGGAACCGGCCAGCAGGACCAGGAAAATGGCCCTGGCCTGGGTGCGTTTGGCGAGGGTGAGAGCGGTCTGTGCGGTGTCTTTCATGGATGGGATGCTCCTTCTTTTAGGGATTGCTTAGTCGGCGGTCTCTTTGCCGCGCAGCTCGATGATCTGGTCCCGCAGGACGGCGGCGTACTCGAACTCCAGGCGGCGGCTGGCCTCCTTCATCTCCTTCTCCAAATTGGCGATGAGAGCGGCCTTTTCCTTGGCGGAGAGCTTCTGCTTGCGCTTGCCGTCCTTGCCGTCGGCGGCGTGAGAGATCTCGATGATGTCCCGGACGGATTTGACGATGGTCTTGGGGACGATGCCATGGGCCTCGTTGTAGGCGTTCTGAAGTTCTCTTCGGCGGCTGGTCTCCTCCATGGCAGCCGACATGGACGGGGTGATCTTGTCGGCGTAGAGGATGACCAGGCCCTCGGCGTTTCGGGCCGCGCGGCCGATGGTCTGGATGAGGGAGGTCTCCGAGCGGAGAAAGCCCTCCTTGTCGGCGTCCAGAATGGCGACCAGGGAGACCTCCGGCAGGTCCAGGCCCTCCCGCAGGAGGTTGATGCCCACCAGCACGTCGAAGTTCCCTAGGCGCAGGTCCCGGATGATCTCCATGCGCTCGATGGTGTCGATGTCGTGGTGCATATATCGCACGCGGATGCCTGCGCCTTGCAGATAGTTGGTCAGGTCCTCCGCCATTTTTTTGGTCAGGGTCGTGACCAGGACCCGCTCCTGCCGGGCAGTCCGGGCGTTGATCTCGCCGATGAGGTCGTCGATCTGCCCCTCCACCGGGCGGACCTGCACGAGGGGGTCCAGCAGTCCTGTCGGACGGATGACCTGCTCCACGATCTGGCCCGAACGGGTGCGCTCATATTCGCCGGGGGTGGCGGAGACATAAATGACCTGGTTCAGCCGCTGGGAGAACTCCTCAAAGTTCAAAGGCCGGTTGTCAAAGGCGCAGGGCAGGCGGAAGCCGTAGTCCACCAGGGTCGTCTTTCGCGCCCGGTCCCCGGCGTACATGGCCCGGACCTGGGGGAGGGTGACATGGCTCTCGTCAATGAACATCAGGAAATCTTTCGGGAAGTAGTCCAGTAAGGTCATGGGCGGCGACCCGGCGGGGCGGCCTGCGATGACCCGGCTGTAATTCTCGATGCCGGAGCAGTAGCCCAGCTCCTGCATCATCTCAATATCATATAAGGTACGCTGGGAGATGCGCTGGGCCTCGATGAGCTGGTCGTTGGCCTTGAAGTATTCGACCCGCTCCTCCATCTCCCGGTAGATCTCCTGGATGGCCGCCGCCATTTTCTCTTTGGACGCGACGTAGTGGGAGGCGGGATAGATGGCCACGTGGTCCAGCACGCGGGTGGGGGTGCCGGTGACGACATTGATCTCGCTGATGCGGTCAATCTCGTCCCCGAAAAACTCCACCCGGATGGCGTGGTCCTTGGCGTAGACGGGGAAAATCTCCACCGTGTCCCCCCGGACCCGGAAGCGGTTGCGGTCAAAGGCCACGTCGTTGCGCTCGTAGCGGATCTCGGTGAGCTTACTGAGCAGGCTCTCGATGGTCCGCTCCTGCCCGGTGCGCAGCGAAATGACCATGTTGGCGTAATCAATGGGGTCGCCCAGGCCGTAGATGCAGGAGACGGAGGCCACGACAATGACGTCCCGCCGCTCGAAGAGGGCGGAGGTGGCAGAGTGGCGCAGGCGCTCGATCTCGTCGTTGATGGCGCTGTCCTTCTCAATAAATGTGTCCGTGTGGGGAATATAGGCTTCGGGCTGGTAGTAGTCGTAGTAGCTGACGAAATACTCCACGGCGTTGTTGGGGAAAAACTCCCGGAACTCCGCGCAGAGCTGGGCGGCCAGGGTCTTGTTGTGGGCCAGGACCAGGGTGGGGCGCTGGACCTTTTCGATGACCTTGGCCATGGTAAAGGTCTTGCCGGAGCCGGTCACGCCCAGAAGCGTCTGCTCGTCCAGCCCCAGCTCGACCCCTTGGGCCAGGGCTTCGATGGCCTCCGGCTGGTCCCCGGAGGGCGTGTAGTCGCTGACGACCTGAAAACTTGGCATAGGGAAAACCTCCTTCTTAAAAGGCGGACGGCGGCGTCAAGTGGCGGCTGTCTCGCAGGGAGACCATGTCGTCGTCCGTGAGGATGACATGATCGTACAGCGTAATGCCCAGGGGCTGCAGTGACTGCTGCACATAATGGGTGAGAAAAATATCTTCCTGGGAGGGCGTGGCCACCCCGCTGGGGTGGTTGTGGGCCAGGACCACGGCGGTGGCGTTGAGGGAGAGGGCGATGGTCGTGATCTTTCGCAGGTTGATCTCGTTGGCCGTGGGCGTACCCTCGCTGAGCTGCTTCACGCCCAGGAGCTTGAGCTTCCCGTCGAAGCAGGCCACGAACGAAAGCTCGTTTCTCGCCCCGAAGAAATAGGGGACGAAAAGCGCTTGCAGGCTGGCGCTGTCGGAAATGATCACGTCCGCGTTGGTGCGGGAGGCCAGGTAGCGGGCGGCGATGGCGGGGATGAGCTTGAGCAGCGCCACGGTGTTCTCCCCCATGCCGGGGACTTGGGCCAAGTCTGTGGGGGAGGCATCCAGGACGCCCGCCAGCGACCCGAAGGTCTCCAAAAGCTGGTGGGCCAGGGGATTGACATCCCCGCGGGGCCGGGAGTAAAACAGCAGCAGCTCCAGCACCCTCGGCTCGGAAAAATGCGCCAGACCGCCGCTCAAAAATTCCTGGCGCATCCGCTCCCGGTGGCCGTTGTGTACGCTCATGGATCGCCCTCCCTTCTCCCGCCGGGCGGGTGGATTCAGTACCCCTTATCATACCGCTTTTTTGGCCCCTCGACAAGGGGATTCTGCCCAAGGCGGGGACAAAAAAGGGGCAAGACCGCTGACAAAGGGGGAAAACTGTGGTATGATAGCCCCAAAACGTCAACAACGACCAAAGGAGAGTTTCCCCATGCGAATGAGAAGAAAGAAGAATCTCGTGCCACGGATGGAGGCCTGCGGCCAGTGGCTCATCCGGGACCCCAAGGCCCAGCGGGGCCACTGGCGGGAGCTGATGCCCGGCGCGAAGGAGCTGCGCCTGGAGCTGGGCTGCGGCAAGGGCCGCTTCACCTGCCAGACGGCGGCGGCTGACCCGGACGTGCTGTTCATCGCCGTGGAGCGGGTGCCGGACGCGATGGTCATGGCCATGGAAAAGGCCCGCAGCCTGGCGCTGACCAACGTGTTTTTCGTGGATGCCGACGCGGCGGAGCTGCCGGAATTTTTCGCCCCCGATGAGGTAGACCTTATCTATATCAATTTCTGTGACCCCTGGCCCCCCAAGCGCCACGCCAAGCGCCGCCTGACCCACCGGGACTTTTTGCTGCGCTACCGCCAGGTCCTGCGGGATGGGGGAGAGATCCATTTTAAGACGGACAACGTGGGCCTGTTTGCCTTTTCCGTCACGGAGTTCCCCTTCGGCGGCTTCACGCCCACGCAGGTCACCCACGACCTGCACAAGGACGGCATCTGCGGCATCATGACCGATTACGAGGAGAAGTTCCACAACCAGGGGACGAAGATCAACCGGTGCGTGGCCGTCAAGACCGAGCTGCCCCCGCAGCCTGCCGCGCCGGAGCAGCCCGACGGGGCCGAAGAAAACGACGCAACGGACCAGGAGGCGTGACCCATGCCCAAGGCGATCTTTTTTGATTTGGACGGGACCCTGACCGACTCCGGTCCCGGTATTATGAACTGCGCCGAGCCGGCCCTGGCGCACTTTGGCATCCAGGTCAGGCACCGGGACGAGCTGCGGGTCTTTGTCGGCCCGCCCCTGCGGCAGAGCTTCGCCCGCTTCGGCGTGCCGGAGGAGGGCATCGACGAGGCCATCCGGGTCTTCCGGGAGCGCTATGTCCCCATCGGGAAATTTGAAAACACTCCCTACGACGGCATCGACGGCCTGCTGGCCCAGCTGAAGGCCGAGGGATATGCCCTCTATGTGGCCACGTCCAAGCCGGAGGTCACGGCCATGGAAGTTCTGGAGCATTTTGACCTGGCAGAGTATTTTGACCGCATCTGCGGCGCGTCTCTCTCCCAGGGTCGGGAGACGAAGGAGGATGTCATCACCTATCTCCTGGACCAGATCGGGGACCCCGGCCAGGTGGTCATGGTGGGGGACACGGATTATGACGTGATCGGGGCCAAGGCCCACGGCATCGACACCATCGGCGTGACCTGGGGCTACGGCCAGCGGGAGAGCATGCAGCAGGCCGGGGCCGTCGCCCTGGCGGACACCCCGGAGGCCCTGCACGCCCTGCTGACCCAACGCTTTGGGGAACATGTATAAATTCTGCATACTTGATGAATATACAAAGACTCTCTTCCTGCTTCTGTCGAGCTTGACAGCGCGGGAAGAGAGTCTTTGTTTCGGCGGCGGCCCGGTGCACATCAGGAGCGGACAAAGCCGGTGGCCGGGTTCATGAGGTCGAAGATCACGAGGAAGACAAAGATGGAGGCCAGCAGGCAGGAGAGCACGAAGAGGCGGTGGATCCACAGGTTTTTGTTCTCGATCATCTTTTCATAGAGCAGGATCAAGTCGTGCCGGATATGGGACTTGTCCTCTTCCTTTGCCTCGTCCTTCTCGATCCCGGCCAGCTCGTCCAGGGAGCCGTCCATGGCCATGACGAGGTCACAGATGGTCTGGAAACTGGGGTTGTCTGTCTGGCCGGAGAGGATGCGGTTGACCGTGCCGACCGGCACGCCGGACAGGTCGGCCAGCTGCTGGTTGGTCAGACCTCGTTTTTCCTTCAAGAGCTTCAGTTGGGTGGCTAACATCATATTTTATCACCTATGCGCATGGATTTTATCAAATTTGGGGGCCGTACAACGGCGGGAATTAACGGTGAGATTGACGAATCTCGTCAGGCTCGGTAGGATAGAGCCATCTTGATCAGACGGCGCGGCGACCACTTGGAAGAGGGTTACAGTATACCATTCCGAGCCGCGCTCTGTAAATGGTGAATTTCGATGAAAGGAGCAGATCGCATGACAGAAAATAGAGGACATTCGGGAGGACGCGCCAGAACCCGCTCCGCCGCTGTGCGTTATCAGGCCGTCTGCTCCCTGGTGCAGAACGATCCGAACGGCACGTGCACGTATGGATTAGAATGTCTCACCGACCGTCAGGGCGCTTGGGTCCAGTGGGACCTGATCGAGGACGTCTCCCCCAGCCGGGAGAGCGTGCTGTCCCTGGCCGCCCGCTGCAACGCCCTGGGCCTGTCTCCCCTCCACTTCCGGGATGTGGTCCTGGACAGCATCAACACCTGATTATTCGTTTCTTATCTGATCCTGTATGCAGTGGATAAGATGGATAATAAAACACATTCTCTCATTCTCTCATCTCACAAGGGAACGGCCG
>OLRQ01002557.1_pt1 | contig 10855 bp, 9 predicted proteins | sample 1671971 | NCBI WGS metagenome assembly OLRQ01 (sample SAMEA3136631, study PRJEB25190) | human gut metagenome | biome: human gut; feature: human-associated habitat; material: faeces | place: Austria | collected 2013 | reverse complement strand
GCCTGCATGACTTAATGCAACACTATTGCGTTTTGAAATTCAATTCACCGGAATCACTTATTGACCTTGAGAGATATTTTCTCCCAAGGTCTTTCTTATTATTCGCAAACTACACCAATCCCGATTTTCTCAATATAATTGGGATAATCACAAAGGAAGGGGTGGTTGTACTATGACGGGCAGTTTAGCAAGCGTTCATCCGGAGCTTATTCCTGAATGGTCAGAGAAGAATTTACCGCTGACGCCGGATAAGATAACCTTCGGTTCAAATAAAAGAGTGTGGTGGAAAGGTGCTTGCGGACACGAGTGGGAAACGAGCGTCAAAGCTCGCTCAAAGGGCGAGAAATGCCCGATATGCTCAGGAGCGAGAGTAATAGAGGGTATCAATGATTTAGCCACATTGAAGCCCCTGCTGGCTCAGGAGTGGTCTGAAAAGAACGAATTAAAGCCTACTGAGGTTTCTGTCGCTTCTCATAAGAAGATTATTTGGAAATGCAAACACGGACACGAATGGGAAGCAAGCGTTAAAAGCAGAACGGTAAACGGCACAGGCTGTCCATACTGCTCACATAATAAAGTCCTTGCAGGATTCAATGACCTTGCTTCACAGTATCCTGATATTGCTGCTGAATGGTCTGACAGAAATCTTCCGTTGCAGCCTACAATGGTAACAGCCTTTGCAAACAGTAAGGCTTGGTGGAAATGCAGAGATTGCGGAAACGAGTGGTACACTCTTATTTCAACCCGTTCCGGTGGGAGCAGATGTCCGTATTGTAGTGGATATACATTGCTCAAAGGATTTAATGACTTGGCGACTACGCACCCTGACCTTGCCGCCGAGTGGTCAGAAAGAAATTATCCTCTATTACCTGATGAGGTAAACGCAAAATCAAGACGCAATGTTTGGTGGAAGTGTAAGACCTGCGGCAATGAGTGGAAGTCCGTAATAAATGCCCGTGTAAAAGGAACGGTATGCCCGGTCTGTGCGGACAGAGCGGTTCTTGCAGGGTACAATGATTTAGCCACAACGGACAGGAAACTGCTTGCTGAATGGGATTATGAAAAAAACTCTCTGCTCCCGACACAAGTATCAAATCTGCTGCAGGCGAGCAGCCCGTCCAGGACGACGCCTCTTCGAGCGTATATGCGCCCAACAAGGTTCCGACTGTCGATTACTCCAAGATTGCCGTCGAGCCCCTGTTCGAGGAGTTTGTCGATTTCGACACGTTCTGCAAGTCCGATTTCCGTGCCGTGAAGGTGAAAGAGTGCGTCGCGGTGCCCAAGAGCAAGAAGCTTCTGCAGTTCACCTTGGATGACGGCACGGGCGAAGACCGCACGATTCTTTCCGGAATCCATGCGTATTACGAGCCGGAGGATCTGTTGGGCCGTACGCTTATCGCCATCACCAATCTGCCTCCGCGCAAGATGATGGGCATCGAATCCTGCGGCATGATTATCAGCGCCGTGCACGAAGAAACCGTTGGCGAGGAGTCCGAAGAGCGTCTGAACGTGCTTATGGTCGATGATTCCATTCCCGCCGGCGCGAAGCTGTACTAGGCTTGTCCGAGCCGCGAATGCGCATGGCATGCTGCATGCTGCGACGGGAATCGTGACGAGTGGGCGCTTGTTCCAACGCGCATAGAGTGTTTTTCAAAAGGCCTGGCGTTTCGTTCGCCGGGCCTTTTGAGTGCAACGCCATTTCGAAATACGACATACACGCCTCGTTCTAAAAGAAAAGGAAAGCATGTGAATGCGGTGTAACGAAATGGCATCGACGCGCTTGCGTATTGGCACTCGTTCAGCATGAGTGCTAGGATTACGTAGAATTACGTTAGAGTTTCACCGAGCTGTACAGCGAGGGCGTTCGGGGTCGTTCGTTGCGGACGATTGCTCGAGCGCAGCACGTTTGAGAAACGGGGCCGTTTATGGCATTCGAAAAATTTACCGATAAAGCGCGCCATGTGCTCGTGCTTGCCCAAGAGGAGGCTCGTTCTTTGAACCAGCCCCATGTGGGCAGCGAGCATCTGCTGCTTGGCTTGGCCAAAGAACCCGAAGGCATGGCGTCGCAAGCGCTTGAGCATGTCGGCGTGACCTACGAAGGAGCTCTCAAGGTCATTCGCGAGATGAACGAGTCGACCAGGGCATCCAGCCCGGTCGATCATCTTTCGTTCAGCCCGCGCGTCAAAAGAATCCTGGAGCATTCTCTGCGCGAGGCCATGCAGATGGGGCAGAGCTATATTTCAACCGAGCATTTGCTGCTGGGCATCATTCGCGAAGGCGAAGGCGGTGCGATAGACGCGCTTGCCAAGCTCGATGTTTCGGTTGACAAGGTTCGTTCCGCGCTGAATGACCTTGTGGGACAGCCCACGCCGGTTGCCGCAGGCCTGCCGTTCTTCGGTGGTGGTGAGCCTCAGGCGGAATCCAGCATGCTGGAGGAATTCGGCACTGACCTGACTGAAAAGGCGCGCAAGGGCAAGCTCGATCCGGTCATCGGGCGTGCGGCTGAAATCGAGCGCGTGATGCAGGTGCTTTCGCGCCGTCAAAAGAACAATCCTTTGCTCATTGGCGAGCCGGGCGTTGGCAAGACGGCGGTTGTTGAGGGTCTGGCGCAGTTGATCGTAGCCGATCAGGTCCCGGATATCATTCGCGGTAAGCGTGTAGTGACGCTTGATGTTTCGGCGCTGGTCGCCGGCAGCAAATATCGCGGCGAATTCGAGGAACGTCTGAAGAAGGTTATCAAAGAAGTCGTCAAAGACGGCAACACCATTCTTTTCATTGACGAGATGCATACTATTATCGGCGCAGGTTCGGCCGAAGGCTCCATCGATGCTGCCGCTATTCTGAAGCCGCCTCTGTCGCGCGGCGAGATTCAGGTCATTGGCGCCACCACCATCGAGGAATATCGCAAGCACCTTGAGAAAGATTCGGCGCTCGAACGACGCTTCCAGACCATCGTAGTGGGCGAGCCGAACGAAGAGCAGGCCATTCGCATCCTCGACGGTTTGCGAGATCGCTACGAGGCGCATCATCATGTGCGCTTTTCTGATGAAGCCCTTCATGCCGCAGTGAAGCTTTCCAATCGCTACATCCAAGATCGCTTCCTGCCGGACAAGGCCATCGACGTTCTTGACGAAGCGGGCGCGCGCATGCGCATTCGCAATCGTGTGCTTCCCGATGAGGTTCGCGCCATCGACGACGAGCTTCGCGCGCTGCGCACGGAGAAGGAAGGAGCCATTTCCGCGCAAGATTACGAACGCGCCGCATCGCTGCGCGACAAGGAAAAGGACATTCTTGCCCGTCGCGAGGAGGCCGAAAAGAAACTTTCCGAAGAGGCGGATCGCGCGACCTCCGAGGTCACTGAGGCGGAGATCGCCGACGTGGTGAGCATGTCCACGGGTGTTCCTGTCAGCAATCTCACCGAGGCCGAGACTGAGAAGCTTCTGCGTATGGAAGGCGTTTTGCACGAACGCATCATCGGCCAGGAAGAGGCGGTCACGGCGCTTTCGAAGGCCATCCGCCGCAGCCGAAGCGGTCTGAAGGACCCCAAGCGTCCTGCTGGCTCCTTCATCTTCCTGGGCCCGTCTGGCGTGGGCAAGACGGAACTTTCCAAGGCGCTTGCCGAGTTTCTCTTCAATAGCGAAGAGGCGCTCATTTCGTTCGACATGTCCGAGTACATGGAGAAGCACAGCGTCAGCCGCCTGGTCGGTTCTCCTCCGGGCTATGTGGGCTTCGACGAAGGCGGCCAGCTTACCAAGGCTGTGCGTCAGCGTCCGTATTCGGTGGTGCTCTTTGACGAAATCGAGAAGGCGCATCCCGATGTCTTCAATATCTTGCTGCAGATTCTTGAAGAGGGTCGCTTGACCGACTCTCAGGGTCGTTCGGTGGACTTCCGCAACACGGTCATCATCATGACGTCGAACGTGGGTGCTCGCGAAATCGCGCAGGGCGCCCCACTTGGTTTCGCGCCTGATTCTCAGGCCGGCCTTTCCGATAAGGAAATCAAGAGCCGCGTCATGAGCGAGATGAAGAAGCTTTTCCGTCCCGAGTTCCTGAACCGCCTTGATGAAATCATCGTGTTCAAGAGCCTGACGGCTGAAGAAATCGGTCAGATCGTCGACCTTATGGTTGCCGACCTGCGCGATCGCTTGATTGCTCAGGATATGACGATCAACCTCACGCCTGCTGCGCGCAAGCATATTGCCGAAGAGGGCACCGATACCTCCATGGGTGCTCGTCCGCTTCGTCGCGCCATTCAGCGTCTGCTCGAGGATGAGATTGCCGAGCAGATTCTTGAAGGAAGGTGGCATGCGGGGTCTGTCATCGACGTGGACTTCGTCGACGGCAAGCTGGTGTTCTCGGAAGGCGAGGGAGAGATTCCCGCGCCGCGCAAACGCGACAGCATTGCGCGAGAGGCCGAAAGCCTGCTTCCGCAGTTCGACCTTGGTTATGCCGGCTATTCGGGGTCGGGCGCTTCAAGCGGCGGTGCGGCTGATTAGCGAATCGTGCCGTTCTTACAACTGAAACCTACATGATGGAAAGGGGCGTAAGGCCCCTTTCCTTGTTGCTCTAATCCAGCTCGTCTGCAAAGCTTGCAAAAGTTTGCAAAAGATGCAAAAGTTTGCAAAAGATGCAAAAGCCATTGTGGGCATGCATGAAAGGGGCGAGGTTCATGGGCATGGCGAATCCGTTTACTCCGACGTTCGGCATCATTCCGCCTTTTATGGCCGGACGCGAAGCGCTTATCGAAGAGCTTTCGAGCGCTTTTTCCAACGGCTTGGGCGATCCGAATCTATGCACTATCGTTTCCGGCGCTCGAGGCGCCGGGAAAACAGCGCTGCTTTCGTTCATGGCCTCCGAAGCCGAATCGCAGGGGTGGATAACCGCTCGTACCACTGCTGCGGAAGGTATGCTCGAAGACATTCTTGACCAGGCGCTGGTGTCGGCGCGCAACTTCCTCGATGCGTTGGACGGTCGCAAGCTTTCGGGCGTTTCTATCGGGCAGTTCGTCAGCTTCGAATGGGATAACGAAGCGCCGCGCGTGGGCAATTGGCGTACGCAGATGAATGCGCTGCTCGACCAATTGGCCGAACAAGACATCGGCCTGCTTATCACGGTGGACGAAGTGAAGGTGACCGTCCCCGAGATGAAGAGGCTTGCCCAGGTGTATCAGCATTTCGTCACCGAGGGCCGCAAGGTGGCGTTGCTTATGGCCGGCCTGCCTCAGGCGGTGTCGGCCCTGTTCGGCGACGACGACGTGTCGTTTCTGCGCCGCGCGCGAAAGCATGTGCTGGGGCGCATCCCCGACGGCGAGATTCGCGATGCCTTACTGCTTACCGTCAACGAAGGCGGGAGAAGCATTTCCGCCGAAGCGCTGGATGAGGCGGTTGGGGTTATCGACGGTTTTCCTTATATGATGCAGCTCGTGGGCTATCGCATGTGGGCGGAAAACCCGCGCAGCGAACAGATCGCGCTCGCGGACGCGCGCCATGGTATCGAGCTTGCGAAACGCGAGATGATTGAAGGCATCCTGGAATACACGTATCGCGAACTGTCCGACGGAGACAAGCGTTTTCTTGCAGCCATGCTGCCCGATTCGCAGGACAGCTCTCTTGCCGCGATATCCCGGCGCATGGGCGTGAAAAGCAACTATGCGTCGCAGTACAAGCGCCGCCTGCTAGCCCAGGGCGTCATCGGCGAATACAGCAAAGGATACGTGCGCTTCGACATGCCGGTGTTTCGAGATTATCTCGAGCAGAGGCTGAAAGAAGAGCAGGAGTAGCGAAAAAACGTTCGTGGGCAGAAATCGAACGTTCGGATGAACTTGCAAATTGACGAAGAAGACATCCGTGCAGTTCGTTTGCTGCTTCTTGCGTTTGTCGCTTCGCGATACTGCTCGATGGGATAAGATAATTACTTTATAAACGGTGTTCGGTCTACGGGTTTCGGGTTTGCTACGGCTCGATGCGTGCGACGGAGGAAAGCAATGAACAATTTCAGCGACGGAAAAATCTATCCTGAAGATCCTGTCTTTCTGCCTTCTGTGTTGGTGGATGTGGCGTCCGCTATGACACTTGGGGGAGATGCTTCCGAAACCGCATCTTCCCAATTCCGCGGTGTTGTAGGAAAGAAGCCCAAGACGGCCGCTATTATTCTTGCAGGCGGCTCGGGAGAGCGCTTCGGTCACGAAGGCGGCAAGCAGCTGGTGGAAATTGCAGGTCGTCCTATTCTTTCGTGGTCCGTCGCGGCATTTGACGCCGTGGAGGATATCGGCATGATCGTGGTGGTGTGTCCGCCCGATCGCACGGACGAATACCGCGAGCGCGCCATCGATCCGTTTGAGTTCGTGACGCCGCTTATCATGGCTCCCTCGGGAAGCTCTCGTCAGGAGAGCGCGTTTTCCGGCCTTGAATTCGTTCCCGAAGAGTACGAATACGTCATTTTGCATGACGGCGCACGTCCGCTTGTTTCCCCCGATCTGATCGCTCATACAATCAACACGCTCAAGGGCATGGTGGATGCGGACGGAGCCATTGTGGCGACGCCTGCCGTGGACACGCTGAAGGTTGTCGAGAACAATTGCATCGTGGGAACGCCCGACCGTCGTGTGTTCTGGAATGCCCAGACGCCGCAGGTTTTCCGCAGCGGCGTGTATCGCCGTGCTCATGCATCCGCCCTGCGCGATGGATTCGTGGGCACTGACGACGCCTCCTTGATTGAACGTTTGGGCGGCAAAGTGCTCGTGGTCGAGGGCAAGCGCGACAACATCAAGCTTACCGTGCCCGAGGATTACCTTATGCTCGCGGCGGCGGTCGATTCCTCCGGCCTTATGAAAGGATAGGGTGGCATGGTGACGAATGTTTCGCAGATGCGCGTTGGCTTGGGCTACGACGTCCATGCGTTCGCCGAAGGCCGCAAGCTCATTTTGGGCGGAGTCGAAATTCCCCATCACAAGGGACTGCTCGGGCACTCCGATGCCGATGTGCTTGCGCATGCTATTTCTGACGCTATTCTCGGTGCTGCGCGCGCAGGCGATATCGGCAAGTTTTTCCCGGATACCGACCCGGCGTATGCCGGTGCGGATTCGCTGAAACTTTTGGCTGAAGTCGCAGCGCACGTGCGCGGTCTTGGCTTCGATATCGTGGACGTCGACAGCGTGATCGCCGCGCAGGCCCCCAAGCTTTCGCCCCATCGCGATGCCATGCGGGAAAACCTGGCGTGCGCCATGGGCATTTCCGTGGACGCAGTGGGCGTGAAGGCTACCACTACGGAGCGTCTTGGCTTCGAGGGTCGCGAAGAGGGCATCTCGGCGCAGGCCGTGTGCCTTTTGGCGAAGAAGTGTAGCGAGCCGGCGGGATAAGCCGGCGCATTTCATCGCATCCAAGAGCGATGCACGGTTCGTTGAGCAATGACGCTTCGGCGTTTGAGAAGAAGAGGATTCCATCTATGATTCGCATTTACGATACGCAGGCGCGCGCCAAGCGCGATTTCGTTCCCGTGCGCGAGGGCAAAGTGGGCATGTACGTATGCGGTCCCACGGTCTATAACTACATTCATATCGGCAACGCCCGCACATTCATCAGCTTCGATACGGTTCGCCGCTACCTGGAGTGGAGCGGCTACGACGTGACCTTCGTGCAAAACGTCACCGATGTCGATGACAAGATCATCACGAAGGCGAACGAAGAGGGACGTACCGCCGCCGAAGTCGCTGCCGAATACACCGAGGCGTTCATTGCCGACATGCGTGCGGCCGGCGTTAAAGACCCCGATATCCGTCCGAAAGCCACCGAAGAAATCGACGAGATGATTAAGCTCGTGGAAACCCTCATCGAGAAAGGCCACGCCTACGAGGTTGAGGGAGACGTATATTTCAGCGTCCGTTCGTTCCCCGAATACGGCAAGCTTTCCAATCGCAACATCGACGAGATGGAGGGCGGCCACCGCGAACTGCGCGCCGACGGCAAGGGTCTTGAAGACCGCAAACGCGATCCCCTTGACTTCGCCGTGTGGAAGGCTGCCAAGCCGGGCGAGCCGAGCTGGGAAAGCCCCTGGGGCCAAGGTCGTCCGGGCTGGCATATCGAGTGCAGCGCAATGAGCCGCAAGTACCTGGGTATGCCGCTCGATATTCACGGCGGCGGTGCCGACCTGGCGTTCCCGCACCACGAGAACGAAATCGCCCAGAGCGAGGCGGCATGCGGTTGCACATTCTCCAACTATTGGATGCACGGCGGCATGCTGCAGATCAACTCAGAGAAGATGTCCAAGAGCCTGGGCAACTTCCTTTTGCTGCGCGACGTGCTCAAGGAATGCGACGCGCGTGTTTTGCGCATGCTCATGATGCAGACGCACTATCGCAGCCCGCTCGATTTCAGCAAAGAGCGCCTCGACGAGGCGGGTGCGTCGTTGGGTCGTCTGTGCTGCTGCATCGATCGCATGGACTGGCTTGCCTCTCATCCTGACGAGAGCGCTCCGGTGTTTGTCCCTGAAACCGAAGGTTTCACGTTCGAGGAGGCCGTGAGGAATGTCCGTGAGGCATTCGCTGCTTCCATGGATGACGACTTCAATACCGCTGGCGCCTTGGGCGCCATCTTCGGTTTCGTCGGCGAAGTGAACGCGGCGCTCGGTACGGCGACGTTCGGACCTGCCGATGTCGCCAATCTCGAATCCGTACGCGATGTGATTGTCGAGCTCATGGGCGTGCTGGGCATCGATGTGGCGCCTGCCAAGGAGGAGGTCGCGTATCCCGCCGAGGTTGTAGACCTCGCTCGCGAGGTTGCGGGCTTCGAGGGCGAAGATGCCGCGGAGGCGGTGGATGCTCTGCTCGAAGCACGAGCCAACGCACGTGCTGAGAAGAACTGGGCGGTGGCCGATGCCGTGCGCGACGGTTTGTGCGGCTTGGGCTTCACAATCGAGGACACCCCTCAGGGCGCGAAGGTTTCGTATAGCTGCTAGACGGCGCGGCGTTTGTTGCCGCGATCGTCTTATCGGATGCGGGACAGCGGGCAAAAGCCCCTGCCCCGTTTTTTACGTGCGGTCTGAGGACGAGTACAATGGTGCAGCATAAAGAAAGGGGGTGCCATGTCTCGTCCGCAGCGAATGGTTAGTGAAGAGCGTGCAGTAGAGATTCTCGAAAAGACCCATTGGGGCGTTCTTTCTATGGTCGACGCTCAGGGAAGGCCGTACTCGACGGCGGTGAATGCCGTGTACAGCCCGAAGGAGCACTGCCTGTATTTTCATTGTGCGCGCGAAGGAATGCGCTGGAAATGCTTGCATGACAACCCGTTCGTCAGGTACTTTGCCGTAGCAAACGAAACGATTGACGGCTCGCGCATCACCACGTATTACGAAAGCGTCGCCGTTGACGGCAGGGCGCGTTTCCTCGAAGACGAGGACGAGGTTCGTCGCACGATTGCTTTTCTGACGGAGCGTCTTGCTCCTGGGGAAATCGAGCGTCAACCGAACATCCTGGGGGCATGCGTCAAGCAGGTTGCCATGGTGCGTATTGATATCGAATCGCTCAGTGCGAAAGTGAATGAGAGACAAAAGAATGGCTGATTACATAGAAGGAAAACGTCCGGTCATCGAGGCGCTTCGTGCGCAGATGCCCATGAAGTGCGTCATGTTGGCGGATAATCTCCAGCAAGACGGACAGGTCAAAGACATCCTGCGCAAGGCACGCCAGTTCAACGTGCCGGTGAAAACCGTCACGCGTCGTAAGCTCGACGACATGAGCGAGCGCGGCAGCCACCAGGGCGTCATGGCCCAGGCGCTTCCGTACCCGTATTCCAGCTTCAAAGAGATTCTGCGCGGTGCGGAGAAACATGCTGAAGAGCACGACGGCAATGCGCTCATTATGGTGCTTGACCATATCACCGATGCAGGAAACCTCGGCGCCATCGCTCGATCGGCGGAAATCGTAGGCGCGTCGGGCGTCATCATCCCGAACAAGCGCAGCGCCCATGTTACGGCGGCTACGTACAAAAGCTCGGCGGGAGCCATCAACCATATCAAGTGCGCCCAGGTTTCCAATATTGCCCAGACGCTCGAGCGTCTGAAGACCGAGGGTTATTGGGTTGCAGGAGCGAGCGAAGAGGCGCACTACACGGTCTGGGAAGCTCCGCTGCATGGCAAGATCGCCCTGGTCATGGGTAACGAAGGCGAGGGCTTGTCCCGCCTGACTCTTGAAAGCTGCGATTTTCTGACCAGGCTTCCGCAGGAGGGCAAGGTCGGCTCCCTCAACGTGGCGCAGGCTGCTACGGCCATCATGTACGAATGGATGCGCCAGAGCACGGTCAAAGCGCAGGGCTAGGCGCATTCAGATGGCTCGTGCAAGAAGGAAAGCCCTGCTGTTAGTCGGCTGCAATTATCGCTCCCTCCTATTTACGAACCCCCTGTTCAGGGGGCTTTTTCATTTTTAGGGTGTGGAAACCTTCGGGCCCCATGGCTCAGAATCCGCCCCATAGCCGACTATTCCCATGGGCGATTGCCGAAAATGTTCCCGATCGAGTTGTGTTTTTCTCTCCATATGGACCGTTTATGGAGAAAAGCGCCTTCGTTTGCCGTAAATCGCGCAACCCGCGTGTTGAAACTCCCCCTCAGTGGGCATAAAGACCTCCAGGCCGCCGCTGGCGGCGGCTTACCCTCCGAGACGGATGGCTTGGGAAGGAAGGAGCGGGGTTTGGAAACGGTCAACAGGATCGTGGTGTCGGGGCTCGTGTTCGGGCCCGTGGAGTTCACGGAGCCGTACAGAGGGCCCGCGCACGCGCGCTTCTGCCTGTCCCAGGAGAAGGCGGCGGGCTCGCGCCGCGTGGAGCATAGGTTCCACTGCGTCGCGTTCGGCCCGGTGGCGATGGCC
>OLRQ01002556.1_pt1 | contig 10855 bp, 10 predicted proteins | sample 1671971 | NCBI WGS metagenome assembly OLRQ01 (sample SAMEA3136631, study PRJEB25190) | human gut metagenome | biome: human gut; feature: human-associated habitat; material: faeces | place: Austria | collected 2013 | reverse complement strand
AACGCAATGTTGCATTTACCTTTGCAGCGTTGCGTTTAGTTTTTCGAGTGACCCGGTATTGTTGCGCCTCTTATTCGGTCGGTAGGTCTTCTCCAGTCCTGTGCTTATCGAGTACAATAGCGGGGTTTTTCGCAAGCGCGGGATGCGTTCATGCATTGCCTGCGCCTTGTCGTGTAGGTCAAAACCGACCGCTGATTATTGGAGGATTGTTGGCACAGAAGGCGGCACATACCCTGTCTCGTAGCGCGATTGTCGCGCTGGTCGTTTGCTGCGCCGTCATTGCGGTTGTTGCTGTGTCGGTCCTCGCTCTGACTCCCGCAATTGCTTCCTATGATGTTGATTCGGACACGATTGGCATCGGCGTGCAGAAAAATACCGTCTCCAAGGACGACAAGATTGAGCCGTCGGAGCGAATAGAAACGTCTGCTACTAACACGTCGTCGGCTTCTTCTTCCGCCGCTCGTTCTATTACGGTGAAAGACCCCGATCCCGTCATTGTTCTTTCCGGCTATGACGTAACCAACGAAAACACGGTTGCGGCGGCCCTTGCGCTGGGCACGATGGATCCGCTTCCTACCGCGCCTCATGTCCTTCCCGACGAAAGCGACGGGTGGACTCTCGGGTCTGCTTCGGCGTATAGCTATGCGGACAATGACGACGGTAAGGGCAATTTCGGAACCGATGTGACGGCTTCCGGCGTCCCCCTTACATGGGACGGCCTGACGGTTGCCGTGCCGGAGTCGCAGTCGCACCTTCTGGGGCATCCTGTAGCCATCCGCTATGGTGAGACGATTATCGTTGCAACGGTGACCGATACCGGAGGCTTCGCCGGCTATGGCAGGGCGATTGATCTTGCCCCGGGCTGCTGGAGGCTCTTTGGGGTGTCGGATGTTCACGATTGGGGCGTTCGAGACGTATACTATAAATTCCTATAAAGATCGGGTTTACCAAGATGCGCATTTCGCGCATCTTTTGTTTCGGGAAGGTGCGATATGGCTAACATCATTATTGTCGGATGCGGCCGTGTTGGCTCGGAGCTTGCAACGTTGCTTTCTCAGAATGATGGCAACGTGTGCGTCGTCGATCGCAACGCCGAAGCGTTTTCCAATCTGAGCAGAAATTTCAACGGGACAACGTTGCAAGGTCTCGGATTCGACGAAGATGTGCTGATTCGCGCCGGCGTCGAAGAGGCGGACGTTGTTGCGGCGGTTACCCAGTCGGACAATTCCAACCTTATGGTGGTAGAGGTTGCCCGGCGAATCTTCCATGTCCCTCATGTTATTGCCCGCCTGTACAATCCCGCGCGCGAACGCGCGTACATGCAGCTCGGTCTTGACTACGTATGCGGCACTTCCCTTGTCGCCGAGGAGCTCTTTTCCAAGATTCTCTCTGGCCACGGTAGCCATCTGGATACGTTCGGGGATTTCGAGATTCTTCGTTTTTCCCTCGATCTGTCGGTCGTAGGAATGAAGTTTGCGCGCGTTTCGGAGCTCGAACGCAGCCATGGCATTCGTATTGTCGCTTTCGAGCGCCGCGATGGTAGCGCGAGTTCCATTCCCACGAAAGATAGCGTTCTGTATCACGGCGATAGCGTTTTGGCTTGCGTGCGCCATGATTTGCTCGGTTCGTTTTCGAAATACATGCAGATGTAACATACAGCGGGTACACTTTAATTTGGCGCAGACGTTTTTGGCGGGAGGCGAGCGCGCCTCGAGCGTCGTTTTTCGTTTTGGCACGGGTTTTGCTCGCATGCATTGTTCGATGGCGACCGCGTTCGGTTAAGTTTGGTAAACGGCCTATTCGTAGGAGGAAGCAGTGTACATCGTAATCATGGGGGGCGGTAAGGTAGGAAGCTACCTTGCGGGCGTCTTGCTCGACCAGCGCCACGAGGTTGCTGTGCTCGAGGCGAACCGTGCGCAGGCTGACCGCCTGTCCATAGAGCTGCAGGGTCAGTACCTCATCATCAACGGCGACGGGTGCGACTCCGACTTTCAGGAGGATGCGGGGATCAGGAATGCTGACGTGTTCGTTGCTGCAACGGGGCGTGACGACGACAATCTGGTTGCATGCGAGATTGCAACTCGCGTGTTCAACGTTCCGCGATGCATCGCCCGTGTGAACAATCCCAAAAACCGCCGTATTTTCCGCGAGGTGGGAATAGAGAGCGTTTCTTCCACCATGCTTATTGCAAATATGATCGAAGAAGAGGCGCTTTTGGGAAGTGTGGGCGTCGTGTCGGCCCTCTCACGCGGCGATATCGTCCTCATCGAGCTGGGAATTCCTTCTCGCATGAAGCATTTCGACCCAGAGGCGGGTGTTCCCGCCTACATGATAGCCCTGCCGGAGGGCGCTCTTCTTGCCGCAATCGACCGTCGCGAAGACGGCGATGCCGAGATCGCCTCGGTCGATGCCGTTCTTTATCCCGGAGACAAGGCTGTTGTTGTCGCAGAACACGATGTCGTCGACGACGTTCGAGCCCTTTTCGCTAATCTGTAAGTCTGCTTATCACGGAAGGTGGAGAAATGATTTCTCGTTATACTCGTCCCGCCATGGGAAAGATATGGGAGCCAGAAAACAAGTTTGCTATCTGGAAAGAGATAGAGATTCTGGCGTGCGAGGCTCAGGCCGAGCTTGGTCAATGCGGCATAACCAAAGAGGAGGCCGCTTGGATTCGCCGCCACGCCGATTTCAAGGTCGAGCGCATTGACGAAATCGAGTCGGTTACGAATCATGACGTCATCGCGTTTTTGACATGCATGGCGGAATATATCGATGCCGAGGTTCCCGAAGGGGAGGAGAAGCCGAGCCGCTGGGTCCACTACGGCATGACTTCGTCCGACTTGGGCGATACGGCTCTTTCGTATCAGGTTACTCAGGCTATCGATATCATTCTCGAGGACGTTAAAGCGCTCGGCGAGACCTGCAAGCGCCGCGCGTTCGAGTTTGAAGACACGCTCTGCGTCGGCAGGACGCACGGTATCCATGCCGAGCCTATGACGTTTGGCATGAAGTTCGGCAGCTGGGCATGGGCCCTCAAGCGTGCGCAAGACCGTCTGTTGCAGGCGCGTGAGGTTGCGGCGACGGGAGCCATATCCGGCGCCGTGGGCACGTATTCGAGCATTGATCCTTTCGTCGAGCAGTACGTGTGCGAGAAGATGGGGCTCGCCGCAGATCCCCTTTCTACCCAGGTGCTTGCTCGTGATCGCCATGCTCAGGTGCTTTCCGCCCTTGCCGTGACCGCCTCTACGCTCGAAAGCATTGCTCTCCAGGTGCGTCTCATGCAGGAAAGCGACGTCATCGAAGCCGAGGAGCCTTTCAAAAAGGGCCAGAAGGGCAGCTCCGCCATGCCTCATAAGCGCAATCCCATCACGGCCGAGCGCGTATGCGGTCTTGCCCGCGTAGTGAAGGCGTACGCCCAGGTAGGGTTCGATAATGTCGCCTTGTGGTTCGAGCGCGACATCTCCCATTCGGGCGCGGAACGAGTCGTTCTCGCGGATAGCTTCACGGCGCTCGACTATATGTTCGGCAAGATGCAGTGGATGCTTGACGGCTTGCAGCTCTATCCCGAGAGGATGATTCACAATATCAACCGTACGCGCGGTCTGATTTACTCGTCCAAGGTTCTTCTTGCCCTGGTAGATACGGGCATTACGCGTGAGGATGCATATGTGATTGTGCAGCGCAACGCCATGGCCGTATGGAGCGATATCCAGAATGCAGTTGACGGCCCGACGTATCGGGAGCGTCTCGAGGCCGATTCTGAAGCTGATCTTTCGAAGAAGACGCTTGACGAAATCTTCGACCCCTGGGCATTCCTTGGGCGCAAGGGCGAAGTATTCCGCAGGCTCAAGGAGCTTGAATTCTAATCACGAAGCAAAAGCGGCATAGCGCTTCGAACGCATTTGCGTTATCGCTGCTGAGCCGTGTTTTCTTCGACATATCTGACATTTAAAGCCGGGTCTCGCACATTGTGCGGGCCCGGTTTTTTGCGCTATCGATTTTTGCTCACATGCGCGTAGCCGCGCCAAGGCAACTGTTCGTTTTTTTGTACCGTGGCAATGCTTCCATTCTTGAGTATTAAATAAAAGTTAATGCTGAAGAATATAAATACCTAAATAAGAGCTAAAAGAGAGAAAAGTTATTAACAAATTCCTAATACTAAGTGGAAAACTTTTTGGTCAAAAGTATTAGGGCCTAAAGCCCACTGCTTGGCTCGACTGACCCGCTGCGGCCTTGTGTAGTCGAAAAGCGTTGTGTGTGAGAATGAGGCTGGGAGATTGCGGTCGGAAACTTGAATCCGCAGGGCTCGAACGGGGCCCGCATGCATGACGGGAGACAATGGATCTGGAGACTGCGACTCGTGGTCAAAAAGGATGCATTAGGAGAAAGGGAGAAACCGTTCGCATTGAAATACATACCGTTTATCGGCCGCAAGAATCATATAAGAGAGTTAAAAGCCCCATTGCATTGGAAAACCGTTGGTTTTGAGCTGCAAATTGTCTCCCTATAGGCCCATTTTGGCCACGGCCGTCGTCTGGCGCGTTTGAGGTTCTCCAAATGCGCCTCTTTTGACCACGAGAGGACCTCGGCCTTTGCATGCCAGGGTATGCTAAGGCCGTGCGTTTTCAGTCGCGGAGTATGAGAGGGCTTGCGCTCTCGGACGCAGGGCATGCGAGGGCTTGTACCCTCGAACGCAGGGCATACTAAGACTAGGTTCCTCGGGCACAGGGCATGTTAAGACTAGGCGCCCTCAGACGCAGGTTGTGCTAAAGGTTACGCCTTCCAGACGCGCACAAGCGTATGGGCGTCGTCGTCCGAGGGCATGCCAAGGTAGGTGACGATGACATCGCGGGTGCCCGTGGATGCGAGGAAATCCCCGTAGTCGTCGCATCCGTCGGGGCATGGCAGGGTAAAGTAGGTTCGCGCGGCAAAGTCTATCCCGCTGACCGTACGGGTTGATTTGACCATGAAATAGGATCCGGACCATGCGGGAGCCGCAGTGGGGTTTCGGTCGAAGCAGAACCACTCCGATCCGCTTGAGCCGCCGCGATCAATGGGGGCAAACGTTCCGATTCCGCTGAGTCCTCCCTGGTCTTGATAGGAGGCATCGAACGAGAACGTGAACCGTCCATCCACGTATCCCGCATCAAGAGGCTTCATGGGGGTGGGTAGCGTGAGCTCGTCTTTCTTTGATCCGCTGTCAGCGTCGAGAAGCGTCATCTGGTAATACACGCCCGTCGTGTCAACGCGGGGCGTTATAACCACTTCGTCTCCGGTGGAATAGGGTGCGGTTCCCATGCGTCCCTTTGATCGCCAGTCTTCGCGGACGTCGGACGACCCGAATGAGGCCGATTTCAGAAGAGAGTCTTCGGCGCTTGCGTTGCCCGAAGCTGCGGGCACGACCTGCCAAAAAGCTCGATTGCCGGCGGTGCACAGATAGGGTATCTCATAATCCGATGTTCCGGTTTCCACCAGCACGGGGGACCCGATTGACGTTCCCGAGGTGCTTGCCTGATAGACGCGCCATTCGTCCGAGAGGCAGTTTGACTCGGTCCAGACGACGCCATGTTCGTTGCAGCGTATGTCGCAGATGTCGAACCCTCGCTCAGTGCTGACGGGCGCCTCCAGGATGGTGGTAAGCGTTCCGTCCGATAGATTGAGGATGGCTCCTTGGCAGAGAGGGTCTGCCCCTTCGGTGGGAAGAAGGCATGCGGCGTAAGAGTCTGAGTTCGCCCAGACCAAAGACCCGTAGGGAAGCTTGTATTCGCCGGACAGAGCCAACGGCGCATCGCCCTCAATGGCGGAGAGCGCACCTTCGTCGCTCAAAGAGACGACGGCGTCTTCCGACACTTCGAGCGTTGCGACCGTGCTGCTCGCTTCTTTTGCTGTTGTGGCCACTTGCGCGCCGGCTCCTATGGCGAAAAGCGCACCTATTCCCGCTGCACCGACGATGAGCTGTCGGCGCGTGAGCGTGGTGTGCTTGCCTTCGGGCAGGGGGATGCGGACTTGTTCGTTGAGGGCGTTTGGCGCCTGCCTCATTTTCGGACGTGAGGCATTGGCTGCGCGCGCGGTTGCGGCGTGGCTGGCTTTGAAAGCTGCGCTCGAGGCGCCTTTCGCCAACGGGCCGAGGCCTACGCTTGCGGGACGCGTGTCTCGAACGCGTCCGCCTGTAGTATGCCTCGACGCCCTGCTTGAGGAAATGCCAACAGAAGCCCTGCGTGCGCGCGAGGGCGAAGAGCCTCCGACAGGGCGCGCTGTCCTTGCATGAGGAGAGCGCGTGGAGGGCGTACGTCGTGGTGTTGGTTTTCTTTCAGCCATAGACGCTTATTGTGTCATTTTGTTACCAGGAAGCGTGCATGGCATTGCGAATCGTTACAATAAACGCAAACCGGGCTTGGCGAAGTCTAAGACAAAAGCCAAGGGACGCCCCCGAGACTGTATGAGGAGTGCTAATTATGAGTAATGAAACTCGTCGCATCCTACTTGTAGAAGACGAAAAGGCCATTCGCGACGCTGTCGCTGGCTTTCTTGAGCGTGACAATTATTGGGTTACCGCCGTCGGCGACGGTCAGGAAGCCTTGGAAGAATTCGGTAGGCATCATTTCGACCTGGTCGTTTTGGACCTCATGCTTCCGCGCGTTCCGGGCGAGAACGTATGCCGTGCGATTCGCGACAACTCCGACGTACCCATCATTATGCTGACTGCGAAGGGCGATGTGGGAGACCGCATCATCGGCCTTGAGCTTGGTGCCGACGACTACCTCGTCAAGCCGTTTTCTCCGCGCGAGCTGGTTGCGCGCGTGCGCGCTCTTCTGCGCCGCGCTCATGTGGATTCCGAACCTCAGCGCGAAGTGCTTGAATTCGGCGAGCTGACCATCGACGTTTCCGGCCACAAAGTCCTGGTCAACGGCGAAGAGGTCGATCTTACCGCGAGCGAATTCAAGCTGCTCACCACGTTGTCCCGCTATCCCGGCCATGTGTATACGCGCATGGAGCTTGTGGAGAAGGTCCTCGGCTATGACTTCGAGGGCTATGAGCGCACCATCGACTCTCACGTTAAGAATCTGCGTGCCAAGATCGGTGACAACCCTCGCAATCCGAAATGGCTGCACACGGTTCACGGCGTCGGATATCGCTTCGAAGACCCCACGAAGCAGCAGGGATAATTTCATATTAGAATTGGGCACGGCAAGGCCCGGCTCTTTGGGCCGGGCCTTGTTTGATGATGCCGCATATCGCGAGGAGGTGGCGTCTGCGCCATGGTGTCTTCGTCCGAGAAACCCAGCAAAGAGCATAAGGGCGCGTTCGCGCGCGTTCGTGACAGAATCTTCGAGTGTTCGTACACAACACGTGTCACGTGCACATTCGCGCTCGTGGCCATGATGACCGTTGTCGTGGCCATGGGCGTGCTTTCGTATGTATGGGAGCAGCATTTCCAGGCGTATACGAGAGAGAACGTTCAAGAGCTTGCGGATGCGACGGCGAAAAGCGTTGCGAGCCTCTACGAAGCGAATCACGAAACCGCTATAGAGGAAATCCGCGAAGCGGGGGGAGGAACGTATCCGGCAATAGGGATTGACGATGTCCAGCCTGCTCAGTCGGCGCATGCGCTGCAGCCTGGCATGGGCATTCAGGTTTCAAGCATGCAGACGGGCCAGGTTGTCTACGACTCGTCCCTTCCTAATAGCGGGTCATCTGACGGTTTTGGCCCCAATATCCTTAACGAAGAATCCTTCGCCCCGAACGGCAACGACAAAATGGCCACGTCGTCTATCGTCTTGAGCAACGGCAAGGTTGTCGGATCGGTCCATATGTGGGTTTACGGCTCGGAGGTTCTTCTTTCGAAAGCCGACCAGACGTTCAGAAACCAGAGTTACCAGGCCATGGCCTTCGCTGCCGTACTTTCGGTTTTGCTTGCGTCGTGCATAGGCTTCTTGTTTGCGCGCGGTCTGGTGGATCCCATCAACCGCATGACGCGTACTGCTGCGGCCATCAAAGAAGGAGACCTGTCGGCGCGTACGAATCTCGAAGGCGATGACGAAATCGCCGAATTGGGAAAGACGTTCGACGCCATGGCGGAAAGCGTCGAGAAGAATCAGCAGCTCGAGCGCAGGCTTACGATGGATGTTGCCCATGAATTGCGCACGCCGCTTATGGCGATCCAGTCCACGGTCGAGGCCATCGTCGACGGTGTGTTCGAGCCGAACGAGGAGCGCCTCGGCACTATCAACCTCGAAGTGAGGAGGCTGGGGAGGCTGGTTGATGCTCTTCTGCGCCTTTCGCGCCTTGAGAGCCGCTCCACTCCCATGAATGAAGAGGTCATCAACGTCGGTGAGCTCATCAGGCCATTGGCCCTCTCTCACGAGGCGTTCGTCAACGATGCCGGTCTTACTCTCGAGTTCGACGCCGAAGACGAGGTCATGGTGTATGGCGATCGCGATATGCTCAGGCAGGCCACGGCCAACCTCATCTCGAATGCGGTGCGCTACACCCCTGCTCCTGGAAAGATTACGGTCAAGGTCCGCAAGGGCGACATCATGGCTTCCATTTCGGTGAAGGATACGGGCATCGGCCTTTCGCCCGAGGAATGCAAAATGGTCTTCAACCGATTCTGGCGTGCTGAGGAAAGCCGCCAACGTCAAAGCGGCGGTCTTGGCGTCGGCCTGGCTGTCGTCAAAGAGATCGTCGATCGTCATGGAGGCTGGATTCAGGTCGAGGGCAAGAAGGGCGAAGGCGCCTGTTTCACCATCCATATTCCTTTGTACGACTTTGAGCGCATCAAGGCGCAGAAGGAGAAGGAGCAGAAAGGCAAGGGGCAGGGTCATAGGCAAAAAGGCCGCAGGTAGCGCGCGAACCGCATCTCTCTTTGAGGATTGAGGGCGGTTCATATTGCGGCGATTCGCCTGCTTGGTGCGCAAAAGCTTGCGATATGCGCGGTTGTTGCAGGTTACAGCGGCTAAACGGCGGGTCTTAAGACTTGCGGTGCGCTGCTTGCTTTGGCATTATTCCTTGTTACGAAAAAAATGCGCTTAAGCGTCTGGAAAGGACGAATCCTAGTGTCTCAACGTAACCCGATGAACGACCGCTACCAGAGCGATATCAAGGGGCAGACCAAGAAGTCTGCCGCATCCGCAAAGCCCAAGAGCAAAGCCGCCGCGAGCGTCTACATCAAGCCGAGCGGCCACACCCCTCAGGAGAAGAAGGCCATCAAGAAGCAGCAGCGCGCAAAACAGGCCGAACTCGACCGCATGTTCTACAATCCCCCTACCGAGCGCTATAAAAAACTGCGCCGCATCTGGTGGTTCTGCCTGATTGCCGCTATTGTTTTGACGGTGCTTGGCATGGTCTTGCCTAACCTGTTCCCCGGTGTGATTTGGGTTTCGTGGGGCTGCATCATTCCCGCCTACGCCTTCATCATCGCGGCCGTCTGGCTTGATTTCTCCAAGATTCGTAAGGTTCGTCGCGAATACCAGATGGAAATGATGAAGAAGCACCCGAAGCAGGTGAAAGAGCACCTCGTCACCAACGCGAACAACCAGCGTGCTGCCGAGAAGGAAGCGGCTCGAGAAGAAAAGAAGAAGGCGCGTTCGAAGCGCTTCTTCGGCAAGAAGGAAGAAGAGCCGCAGGTTTCCACCGAAGAGGCTCAGAAGCAGGCTGAGGAAGAGGCGGCGAAAGCCAAGGAGCGCGAAGACGCCTCCAAGCCCATTGCCCAGCTGAAGGCTGAGCGCGAAGCGGCGAAAAAAGCCGATCAGGCGAAATAGCGCTTATCGAAACGTTTGAAAACGACCCCGAAGCTGAATGCTCGGGGTCGTTTGCTGTTCTCCTTTGAAGCGCGTCATCTGCTATACTGCGCATTCGCGAGGTGCATCGTTGGGCCCTGTGCTTCGCTTGCTTATTCGTTGCCCATAGCCCGTGCGGTTTTTCCCGCACGCGGAACAAAGGAGAATCACATGGAAAAAGCTGCCGTTAAAGGCGCGTCTTCGGCGCGCACGTCTTACGTTGCTGAGGCGGGCATGATCGCTGCCGTGTATGCGGCGTGCACGCTCGCTGCACTCGTGCTCTTGCAGGGTCTTGCATGGGGGCCGGTTCAGTTCCGCATTTCTGAGGCACTTGTCGTTCTTGCGGTCTTGACCCCCGCCGCCGTTCCAGGACTTACCATCGGATGCATCGTGGCGAATGTTGCCAACATGGTTATTGCAGGCACGGGCGCGCTCGGCTTGCTCGACGTGGTGTTCGGCTCGCTCGCTACGTTGGTCGGGGCGTTGTGGTGCCGCAAATTCGCCTCGCGTCCGGCAATTGCGCTGCTGGGTCCGGTGATTGCCAACGCCGTCATCGTCCCCGCCTACCTCCCCATCCTCCTGCAGGGCCTGGGCTTCTATACCATTCCCTTCACGACGATTAGCCTGGACGGCGCATATATTCCCATGTATCTGTTCGGCCTTGTCGCCACGGGCATAGGTGAGGCGGTCGTGGTCTATGCCCTGGGCATGCCGCTTCTGAAGGCTCTTGGCAAGGCGAACATTTTCAAGCATCTTTCCTAGGGATCTGCTTCCCGATAGGTTGAGCCTCTTTTCAAAGACTCTGTCTCTTGACGGGTCGCGCCTTCTCGAAGGCTGCGCCCTTTGACGGGTCCGAAAATAGTCCTTGATTTTGCCCGCGCTCCCCAACGGCGCGGGTTTTTTTATGTCCGAAGCCGTCGAAGGCCTTCGAACCATGGCTTTTCCTGGGCATCGTGAATTCCAAGACGGCATCGCAGGCGCTTGGGCGAAGTTGCGGGCAAACGGCTGCCGCGCAAGGCAGTGCGGGTGAATTGAATTTCAAAACGCAATAGTGTTGCATTAAGTCATGCAGGCGC
>OLRQ01002553.1_pt1 | contig 10858 bp, 10 predicted proteins | sample 1671971 | NCBI WGS metagenome assembly OLRQ01 (sample SAMEA3136631, study PRJEB25190) | human gut metagenome | biome: human gut; feature: human-associated habitat; material: faeces | place: Austria | collected 2013 | reverse complement strand
CTGGATTGGAGACTGAATCTGAAATGAGAGTCATCGCAGGAAAAGCAAGACGACTAAACCTTAAAACCGTGCCGGGCATGGAAACACGCCCCACCACGGACCGCATCAAAGAAACTCTTTTTAATATTCTTCAGCCTGAACTTCTGGACTGTCGTTTTCTTGATCTGTTCAGCGGAAGCGGAGCCATCGGCATTGAAGCACTCAGCCGCGGAGCTGCTCAGGCTGTTTTTGTTGAGAAAAATCCCAAGGCATGTGCCTGCATAAAAGAAAATCTTACATTTACAAAACTTGCAGATAGTGGTAAACTGCTGAACATGGATGTGCTGCAGGCCCTTCGTTCCCTGGAGGGGAAGGGCGTTTTCGACTGCATATTCATGGATCCGCCATATAATCACGAACTGGAGCGCCAGGTTCTGGAGTATCTTCAGGACAGCACCATCCTTGATGAGAATACACTGATCATCATCGAAGCTGATTTGGCTACAGATTTCGGATATGTGGAGGATCTTGGATATCGGCAGCTGCGTTCCAAAGAATATAAGACCAACAAGCATATATTTTTATGCCGGGGAAAGTGAGAAAAATACATGGTAATAGCTGTTTATCCTGGAAGTTTTGATCCGGCCACCTACGGTCACCTGGATGTAATCAGACGTGCAAGCGTTTCTTTCGATAAAGTAATCGTAGGAGTTTTGCATAATTCTGCAAAAAGTCCGTTGTTTTCTGTGGAAGAACGTGTTAATATACTAGAAAAGGCAACAAAAGACATGCCGAATGTCACTGTTAAGGCATTTGAAGGTCTTTCTGTGAATTTTGCCCGAGAGAATCATGCACAGGTAATCGTGCGCGGGCTCCGTGCAGTGACGGACTTTGAGTTCGAGCTGCAGATGGCACAGACGAACCGGGTACTTGCTCCGGATGTTGACACCGTGTTTCTGACGACCAGCCTGGAATATGCTTACCTCAGTTCCACCATCATGAAGGAAGTGGCAAGCTATGACGGCGACCTGAGCAAATTTGCTCCGCCGGAAATTACCAAAGCTGTAAAGGAAAAGATGCACGATTTGAAGAAATAGAATAAGGAGAGTTTACTATGAGCAGCAGAATTGAACAGATCATTGAAGAAATCGAAGAGTATGTAGACAGTTGTAAATATCAGCCGCTTTCTACAACCAAGATTGTAGTGAATAAGGAAGAGATCGAGGAGCTTCTTCGTGAACTCCGTCTTAAGACACCAGATGAGATCAAGCGTTATCAGAAGATCATCAGCAATAAGGATGCTATCCTTGAGGATGCACAGACCAAGGCTGACGCTCTGATCGCAGATGCTCAGAATAAAGCGCAGGAGCTTGTGACACAGCACGAGATCATGCAGAAGGCATACGCTCAGGCCAACGAGACCATCAATGCAGCGAACCGTCAGGCTCAGGAGATCCTTGACTCCGCTACACAGGATGCCAACAGCATTCGTCTCAGTGCGATCACCTATACAGATGATATGATGGCCAACATCGGCTCCGTTCTGAATCAGACTCTTGAGGATGCAGGCGGCAAATACAAAGGATTCATCGATGCCCTTCAGGCTTGCCTGGACGTTGTAAATCACAACCGTCAGGAGCTTGCTCCGCAGACTGCACAGGCAGCTGCCATTTCCGGATCCTATCAGACATCTGATACAGAGACATCCAAAGAAGATGAAGACCTTTTAAATGAGATTGGCGATAACTAAATGATTGTCCATAATCAGGAATTTTTCTCTGGCACAGCGTATTCTCATATATGCTGTGCCAGTTTTATAAGAAGAGAAGGGTAAGCACAGCGGTTATGGCTGTGTTCAGGCATTTTGCAGAAGCGTATGGACGAAGGGAGAGATCCTTTCCAAATACGCTTTTTGTCTGCGCCACAATGCAAAGCCCGCCGAATGCACTCATGCAAAGGGCAAGAAGAACCCGCAGCCGGAAAGGAAAGCCAGAAAACAAAAGCCCGTGGACGCCTGTGGTTACCTCGATCATTCCCCCAAAAATATATTTGCCCCCAGGCGGCAGAAACCAGAAATGGCTGACGCAGGCGGAGATAATGGAAAATATCAGGATGTAGCCGCCCAGCTTTGCCATGGTTTCAAAACTGTTCATGATCACGGAATCGAGGATGCCTCCCTGTGCGGCTGCCCTGTTTTCTGTAGATTCCAGGTCTGCAAAAACAGGCGTGCTTTTTTTTCGAAAGACGAAGAAGCGGAAAAAGCACATGCAGGTCATATCTGAAAGAAACAGAATTCCCACCAGAAATCCCACCGGAACTTTTCCCTCCAGACAGATCTGGCCCACATATGTAACAAGAAAGGCAGGACTTGGATTGTTGCAGAAGGTCAGCAGGTATTCCGATTCCTGGCGGCTGATTTTCCCGGCGTGATACAGGTCGGCGGTGAGCTTTGCACCCATGGGATAGCCGCAGAGCAGGCCAAGAACAAAGGCGTAGGCTCCTTCTCCGGAAAGTCCGGTAAGCACCTTGAAAAATGGTGCGATTGGTTGTACAATTCTTGTAATTCCATCTGTGCGAAGCAGGATCCCGGTCAGGATCAAAAAGGGCAGAAGAGTGGGAAGCAGGGTGTCCAGCCAAAGCCCCAGTCCCTCCCGCGCAGCCGCCAGTGCTTCCTTTGGGAATGCAAGAAGAAATGCCAGAAGCAGACATATGGTGAGAATTGTGATTCTTTTTTTCATATTGACCTCATAAATGTTGACGTTGTTGTTCACTTGAATCAGCTGTACTGCGCCTATGGGCGCTTCCACAACTGCCGACCATCCCGATGTCCAAGAATTCGCTCGTGCGGGGCATGGTTCGTTCCTGGCTGCCGTCTGGGGGCTTTCATAGTAAAGCACCTTGCGGAACGCTGCCAGTGAACAGCAATCAGACAGTTCTTTCGTACTAACATCTTATTCTAAAAAGAACGAAACTTTCCATTAAAAAACGAAAACGGAGGTAATTTTACATGCCAGTATTAGAAAACTATGAACCGAAAAAGGTATTCCACTATTTTGAAGAAATCTGCGCCATTCCCCACGGCTCCGGAAATACCAAGCAGATCAGTGATTATCTGGTAAAATTCGCCAAAGACCACGACTTTGACTACGTGCAGGATGACATGAACAATGTGGTAATCTATAAACCAGCCACCCCAGGCTATGAAAAAGCCCCTGTGCTGATCCTTCAGGGACATATGGACATGGTCTGCGAAAAGCGCCCAGAGGTAGAACATGATTTTACCAAAGACGGCTTAAAGCTTCGTGTAGACGGTGATTTTCTCTCGGCAGAGGGAACCACACTTGGCGGTGACGACGGAATTGCAGTGGCTTACGGGCTGGCAATTCTTGACAGCACAGATCTTCCCCATCCTGCACTGGAAGTCCTTTTCACAGTAGATGAAGAAATCGGACTTCTCGGCGCAGACGGCTTCGACTGCAGCGTGTTAAAGGGCAGACGGATGATCAACCTGGATTCTGAGAACGAAGGCAGTCTGTGGGTAAGCTGTGCAGGCGGCGTTTCCGGAAATTCTTACCTTCCGGTACAGCGTGTGGACGCATCCGGGGAAAAGCTTTCTGTGAAGATCTGCGGCCTTACAGGCGGCCATTCCGGTGCGGAGATCGACAAGAACCGTGCCAGCGCCAACATTCTCATGGGCCAGTTCCTCTATGAGCTGGGTGCGGTCTGCGGCTATGCCCTTGCAGAGTTAGAAGGCGGCCAGAAGGACAACGCCATTCCAAGAGAGTGCCAGGCTTCCATTCTTGTGCTGCCGGAGGAAGTATCTGCAGTTACCTCTCTTGCAGAAAAAATGCAGAAGGATTTCCGGGAGGAATACACAGGCTCCGATGAAAACATTACCATCCAGGTAACAAAAGAAGGGGAAGCAGACGCATCCGTCCTTCACCCAACCAGCCAGGAGAAAGTAATTTTCTACCTGATGAACCTGCCCTTTGGCGTGAAAAAAATGAGCGGCACCATTGAAGGGCTGGTAGAGACCTCCTGCAACCCTGGAATCCTGAAACTGTACGGAGATGAGCTGTTTGTACAGACCAGCATCCGAAGCGCTGTAGGCACAGCCAAAGAAGCCCTTTCCCACAAGATCCAGTATCTCACAGAGTTCCTGGGCGGAGAGTACGACACAGAGGGCGATTATCCGGCCTGGGAGTACCGCAAGGATTCCCCTCTTCGGGATAAGATGGTAGAAGTGTACCGTGACCTGTACGGCAAAGAACTGAAAGTAGTTGCCATCCACGCTGGACTGGAATGCGGACTTTTCTATGAGAGAATGGAAGGGCTTGACTGCACCTCCCTTGGCCCGGATATTCTGGATATCCACACCTCTGAGGAGCGTCTGGACATGGGTTCTGTGAAACGGGTGTGGGAATATTTAATAGAAGTTTTGAAAAATTTGAAAGATTGAATCAGCCTTAAAGATTCGCTTTCATGCAACTGATTCTCATCGAAAAAGTTCCAATTGAATCATTATTCTGACAATTTCAAAACAGCTGCACGGGAAAAATTTTTCCGCCGCAGCTGTTTTTTTGTTCTACTTTTTCCTTTTCCACATATATTATCTGAGGGTAAAAAAATCGCCCCACATTTTCCCATATCTAAGAGAGGAAATGCCATGAAAAGAAAGACCGGAAAACAGCTGATCCTTCTTCTGTTTCTTTTGTTTGCGGTAACTGCGCTTCAGAATTTTATTCAGCAAAGGAGCAGGGCATCCCTGCTGCACACGGACACCTGTTTTACAGAAAGCTTCCGTGAACAGGCACTTTCGCCCTTGCTTTACCAGCAATTGGAAGCAGGAAATTACACGGATGGAGAATTTGCCGATCTTCTTACTGCCACTATGCTGAACCAAAGGTTTTACCCCAAAAAGATTTCCGGCGACAACTGCCCCTATCTTCGCTTTAAACAGGACGAGTATCTTTTTTTGAAAGACTGCTACAGCGCCATCTGGAATGACCTGGAAACCTTCCCCATTCCCGCCCGGACCGGGACGGACATTCAGGAAGAGATTTCCTATGAAAACACCTTTGGCGCCAGGCGGGATTATGGCGGCAGCCGCACCCACGAGGGCTGTGATCTTTTTGGCAGGATTTCAGAATCCGGATTTTATCCAGTGATCTCCATGACTTCTGGAACTGTGGCAAAAATCGGATGGCTTCCTCTTGGCGGGTATCGGATCGGCATACGTGCTTCCCACGGCGGCTATTTTTATTACGCTCACCTTGCTTCCTATGAGAAAAATTTTCAGATCGGGGAACCGGTAAAAGCGGGCCAGATCCTGGGATATATGGGCGATACCGGATACGGAGAGGAAGGAACCGCCGGGAAATTCCCGGTGCATCTTCATCTTGGAATCTATATAGATACCCAGGCGGGAGAGGAGCTTGGCGTAAATCCCTACTATGTTTTACAGGCTATGGAGAAAAAAGCGAAAAAATACACGTATTGATAACAAATTTTTCGAAATATATGTTATAATAACTCAATAGTGCCGGGGAAGATATTTTCCCGCGCCCTGATATCCGCGAATTGCTTCGCTGTAAAGCAGCTCCTGCAATTCGGGGGCATTCGTTTTGTAAGGAGCGATTTATATGGAAATACAGTTATGGAGAAGCATTTTATGCCCCTACGAACTGGCGGTCAAGGAACTGATCGTCAAATTTGAACACATTATCAGCGAACACAGAGAAAATGATCTGTATTCCCCCATCGAGCAGGTAAGCGGCCGCGTGAAAAGCGTGGCCAGCATCCTGGAGAAAATGCAGCGCAAGCATATTCCCATGGAGCGCATGGAAGAGGAAGTGGAAGACATTGCCGGAATCCGCATTATCTGCCAGTTTGAGGAAGATATTGAGACAGTCGCCTCCCTGATCCAGAACCGTTCTGACATGACCATCAAAAGTGAGAAGAACTATCTGAAGCATGTGAAGCAGAGCGGCTACAGAAGCCTTCACCTGATCATTTATTATACAGTGGAAACCTTAAACGGCCCCAGGAAGCTTCAGGCGGAGATTCAGATCCGCACCATGGCAATGGACTTCTGGGCCACCATCGAGCATTCCCTTCAGTACAAGTACAAAGGGGACATGCCTCCCCATGTTGCAGAGCGCCTGACCAATGCGGCAGACGCCATTATCCTTCTGGACCAGGAGATGTCCTCTGTGCGTAATGAGATCATGGATGCACAGAATTCTTCCCAGATGCAGTCCAACCTTGTGAAGGATATTCTCAATAATATAGAGAATCTTTACCGCGTATCCAGCGAGAGAGAAGTGACCAAGATCCAGACCGAATTCCTTCGGGTTTTCCATACCAAGGATCTGAAGCAGCTGGAGCGCTTCCACAGACAGCTTGACATTATCGCAGAGGGCTACCGGGCCCAGGCTGTCTACCATGACATCGGCGGTCACCAGCCTGGGAAAGGATGCATTTCCTGACGCCCTGCCGGATTTTGACCATACATAGGAGAAAAGAATCAATGTCACAATTTTTACCTGTTAACAAAAAAGATATGGAAGAGCGCGGCTGGGACCAGCTTGATTTTGTCTACGTGACAGGAGATGCATATGTGGACCATTCTTCCTTTGGAAGCGCCATTATCAGCCGTCTTCTGGAGAGCCGGGGGTACAAGGTGGGCATCATTCCTCAGCCGGACTGGCGCAAAAAAGAAAGCGTCACCGTGCTTGGGGAGCCCCGTCTTGGCTTTCTGGTCAGCGCAGGCAACATGGATTCCATGGTGAACCACTACACCGTTGCCCGCAAGCATCGCCAGAAGGATTCCTATTCCCCCGGCGGGAAGATGGGACTTCGCCCGGACCGCGCCGTGATCGTATATAGCAACATGATCCGCCAGACCTATAAGAAGACACCCATTATTCTCGGCGGGATCGAAGCCAGCTTAAGGCGAATGGCCCACTACGACTACTGGGAAAATAAAGTGAAGCACAGCATTCTCATGGATTCTGGCGCAGATCTGATTTCCTACGGAATGGGCGAGCACTCCATTATCGAGATTGCAGAAGCCCTGGACAGCGGCATTCCTGTGGAGGAGATCACTTATGTGGCAGGAACGGTGTACAAGTGTAAAGACCTTTCCCGCACCTACCAGCCTGTTGTTCTTCCTTCCTTCGAGGAAGTGAAAGAGGACAAAATGGCCTATGCCAGAAGCTTTGCCATCCAGTATCAGAACACAGACCCATTCACAGCAGCCGCCATGGCAGAGTCCTACGGAAACAAAGGCTATGTGATCCAGAATCCTCCAGCTCTTCCCCTTACCCAGGATGAGATGGACGATGTGTACGACCTTCCCTATACCGGGCAGTATCACCCCATGTACGAGAAAGACGGCGGCATTCCTGCATTGGAGGAGATCAAATTCAGCCTCACCAGCAACCGGGGCTGTTTTGGAAGCTGCAGCTTCTGCGCCCTCACCTTCCATCAGGGAAGGATCCTGCAGACCAGAAGCCATGAATCCATTCTCAAAGAAGCGTTTCATATGACCCAGGATAAGGATTTCAAGGGTTATATTCATGATGTAGGCGGACCTACCGCAGATTTCCGCCAGCCATCCTGTCAGAAACAGCTGACCAAGGGCGTGTGCAAGAACCGGCACTGTCTTTTCCCAACGCCCTGCAAGAATCTGACCGCAGACCATAAGGATTACGTTTCCCTGCTTCGGAAGCTCCGTGCTGTTCCTAAAGTAAAGAAAGTATTCGTCCGTTCCGGCGTGCGTTTTGACTACGTTCTTGCAGACCCGGACAAGACCTTTCTCAATGAGCTTGCACGGTATCACGTAAGCGGACAGCTTCGCGTAGCACCGGAGCATGTTTCTGACCAGGTTCTGAAATACATGGGCAAGCCTTCCCATGAGGTTTACCAGAAGTTCCTGAAGGAATTTGACAAGGCTACCAAAAGCGCCGGGCTGCAGCAGTTTGCAGTTCCCTATTTTATGTCCTCTCATCCTGGCTGTACCATGAAGGAGGCGGTAAAGCTGGCAGAATATGTGCGGGATCTTGGATTTACCCCGGAACAGGTACAGGATTTTTATCCCACCCCGTCCACCTTGTCCACTTGCATGTATTACACCGGAATCCATCCCCTTACCGGAGAGAAGGTTTACGTGCCTAAGAACGCCCATGAGAAATCCATTCAGCGTGCCCTTATGCAGTATAAGAATCCTGCCAACCGGGAGCTGGTTCTGGAGGGATTGAAGATTGCAGGGCGCATGGACCTGGTAGGCTATGGAGAGAAGTGCCTGATCCGTCCAATCAGAGAGGGACATGAGAAAGCATCCGGTGAGAAATCCCGTTTCGGGCACCAGCAGGGACATGTCTCTTCCGGCAGAAAGAAAACCATCCGTAATAACCACACAAGAAAAAAGCAGAAATAGGAGTGTTTTCATGAAATTAATGCAGACAAACAAAGGAGAATTCGGGTATCTGAAGCGTGAGCGGAAGCGCAGGATCATCATTGCTGCCATTTTGCTTGGCGTACCCTTATTTATTTTTATCAGCATGTGGATCTACCTTGGCACAAGGAACACCATCTGGACCATCATTGCCCTGGTGGGCTCCCTTCCCGGCTGCAAGGCTGTGGTAGACGTGATCATGGTCATGCTTGCCAAGCCTGTGAACCCTGCTGTATACAAGAAGATCCATGCCCATCAGGGAGACCTTGTGATGGCATATGAGATGTACATGACCTTCTACGAGAAGAAATGTGCCATCGACGCCATCGCCGTGTGCGGCAATACAGTGGTGGGCTACACCAGCGATCCCAAGGCTGACACAGGTTTTATGGCAGAAGAGGCCCAGAAGCTTGTGCGCAAGAACGGCTACAAGGTAGATGTGAAGATCCTTAGCGAGCTCCGGCCGTTTCTGGAGCGCCTGGATTCCATGAACGCCCACAAGGATTCCTTAGAAGAAGGGCTTAAATTCACCCCGGATCCTAGATATCCGGACTTTACAAGAGATGATATGGTAAAACATGTGATCCTGAATCTTTGCATTTAAAGGGGACTCCCATGAAAGAATTTATCATTAACGAAAACGAAGCGGGACAGCGTTTTGACAAGTATCTTGGGAAGCTTCTTCGGGAAGCGCCCAAAAGCTTTTTTTACAAAATGCTCCGCAAGAAGAACATCACCTTAAACGGAGGGAAAGCCACAGGCAATGAGAAGCTTTCTTCCGGCGACCATGTGAAGCTGTTCCTTTCCGATGAAACCTTTGAAAAATTTTCCGGCAGTGAGGAAAAGGTGGCAAGGGCGCACCAGAAGCTTGAGATTGTATACGAGGACGAAAATGTGCTTCTCATCAACAAGCCTGCAGGCATGCTTTCCCAGCCTGCGGATGATAAGGAGCCGTCCATGGTGGAATACCTCACCGGATATCTCTTAGAGGAGGGAGCTGTGACAGAAGCTTCCCTTCACACCTTCCGCCCGTCCGTGTGCAACCGCCTGGACCGAAATACCAGCGGAATTGTGGCTGCGGGCAAAACCCTTGCCGGGCTGCAGGAGCTCTCTGGCCTTTTCCACGACAGAAGCCTTCACAAGTTTTACCGCTGTCTGGTAAAGGGCGTCATAAAAAACGAAAAATATATCAAAGGATATTTGCATAAAGACGAAAAATGTAATAAAGTAACAGTACAGGAAAAAGAAACCCCTGGAGCACTTCCCATTGAGACCAGATACCGTCCCCTTGGGGATAACGGAAGCGTCACCCTTCTTGAGGTGGAGCTGATCACAGGACGGACCCATCAGATCAGGGCCCACCTTTCTGGAACCGGCCACCCTCTTGTGGGAGATTACAAGTACGGCTCCCGCGCCTTTAACGAGGAGTACCGTAAGAAATATGGCCTGAAATCCCAGCTGCTCCACGCATACAGACTGGAGATCCCGGAAATTCCCGGGCGGCTTTCCTATCTGTCCGGCAGAGAATTTACAGCACCTTTGCCCCGGCAGTTTCAAAATATCCTGAAAGAGGAACACGTAGAGGAGAATAAATCATATGAAAATCTGGCATGAAGTATGGGACTATGTAAAAATGATCATCATTGTAGTGGCAGTGGTCCTGGTGGTCAACAATGTGGTACTGATCAACGCGAAAATTCCTTCTGAGTCCATGGAGAAAACAATTATGACCGGAGACCGTATTTTCGGCTTCCGTCTTGCTTACGGAATCAACCTGGATCTGTTCGGACATGAGATTTCCAAGAAGACCAAAGATCCGGAACGTTTTGACATTGTAATCTTCAAGTATCCGGATGACGAGAGCCAGCTTTTCATTAAGCGTGTGATCGGTCTTCCGGGAGAAACCGTTGAGATCAAGGACGGAAAGGTGTACATCGACGGATCTGAGACGCCTCTTGATGACTCCTTTATCCCGGAGAAAATGCGAGGCAGCTACGGGCCCTATACTGTTCCCGACAACTGCTATTTTATGCTGGGAGACAACCGGAACAATTCCAAGGATTCCCGTTTCTGGACCAACACCTTCGTGCGGTTTGACCAGATTGTGGGAAAAGCAATTGTAAGATATTATCCGTCCATCAAGCTTCTTGGCTACGAGGAGCCGTAACCATGTCCACATGGAACAGCCGAGGCCTCCGGGGTTCTACCCTGGAGGACCTGGTAAACAGAACCAACGAACAATACCGGGAAAAGGGACTTGCCCTTGTGCAGAAGATTCCTACCCCGATTACTCCGGTACGCATGGACAAGGACAGCCGCCATATCACCCTGGCGTATTTTGACCAGCGAAGTACCGTTGACTACATAGGTGCAGTACAGGGAATTCCTGTCTGCTTTGACGCAAAAGAATGCAGCGCCCAG
>OLRQ01002549.1_pt1 | contig 10872 bp, 9 predicted proteins | sample 1671971 | NCBI WGS metagenome assembly OLRQ01 (sample SAMEA3136631, study PRJEB25190) | human gut metagenome | biome: human gut; feature: human-associated habitat; material: faeces | place: Austria | collected 2013 | reverse complement strand
AAAAATTGTTTAATGTTTTTTCTAATAATTACACGGAAATTTATACTAACCAAGCGATTTCGTTTATAGGTCTTAATGCTTCTGGAAAAACAACAATATTAAAAGCAATCTCATTTGTTATTAATTTGCTTAATAATGAAGCTCTTAATAATATTAAGTCAAAAGAAATATTAAATGATTTATCAGAAAGCGAAAAAGTTACAATTACTAGTTTTTTTTATAATGATAATAGTGTTTATAAACTTGAGACAGTTATAGCTAAAAAAATAAATCCGGTTGACAACGAAGAAAAATTAATTATTACGGAAGAAAGACTCTGGGAAAAAGATGCTAATAAAGTAAAAACTAAGAAGAGTCTATTTGATTTTAAAGATTCAGATATGAGAATTGAAAGAAATGAAAAAGAACAGTTTTTGTTAAATGATGTAAGTGTTATGATTGCAATTAATAAAGAAAAGCAATCAAAGTTCCCATTAAGAGATATGTTAATGTGGACAAATCATAATATGTTGAATATTCTTGGAAAATTTCCGAAAGAATTGCTTACCTTTTTAGATCCTAGTATTGAGTATTTTAAATGTAGTGTAGAAAAAAAATCAGCAGATATTCGTCTGAAATTTTATGGGTCAGAAGAAATCATACTCAATAGACCAAGCGAGATAGAAAAATATCTTTCATCAGGCACTATTAAGGGAATAAATGTTTTTATGAACGCATTGCTTTGCTTTATAGAAGGAGGATATTTAATTGTTGATGAACTTGAAAATCATTTCAATGAAGAAATTGTAACTACATTGGTTCGCTTTTTTATGAATCCAAATGTAAATAGAAATGGTGCTACTTTAATTTACTCTACACATTACTCGGAATTATTAGATGAGTATGAGAGAAATGATTGCATTTATATTGTTAGAAATCGCGGTGGAATATATGCAGAGAATCTTTCACTTATTTTAAAACGAAATGATATTAAGAAGAGTGAAGCATATGAAAGTGGATATTTAGAAGGTACGGTTCCGGTGTATGAAGCATATATGGCATTAAAAAAAGTCCTTTCTAGTGCAAGCATAGAGGAGGATGAAAAAGATAATGACTAAGTATACAGCTTGTATTTGTGAAGGAGGAGCAGAAACTGCGATACTGGATTTATTATTGGATAAAAATAAACTGATTTTTACAAGGGATGATTTGCTTGAAGGTGAAATACTTAAGACGAGAAAAGGAAAGGATTTTGAAACGCGTTATTTGAAAAAGGATTTTTCAGGTAAGATAACAGTATATAGAATACTTGATTCAAGAAGAGAAAATTTTAAGATAAGTAGAGCGTATGAGCATAAAGTAGAAGTTGTGAATGTAATTACAGCCCCAGAAATAGAAATGTTAATAATTTGCAACGAAGGAAAATATCAGGATTTTGAGAAGAAAAAGAATATGTCACCCAGTGAATATTGCAAAGCTATTTTAAAAATGAAAAATGTTAAGAGTGTTTCGTTTGTCAAGGAATATTTTTCTGATGTATCTGTCCTGGAAAAAAGTCTTCACGAGTATAAGAGAGTATCTAAAGTACGAAAAAGTGAAAAAACAATATATGATTTGCTGAAGTAGTGCATGAATTGGAAATGAGGGAATAGAAGGGAAGCAAGTAATTAAGAGTAGAACTATGTATTGTGAATTAAATACGTTTATTCAAAGACTAAAAGGTACGATGTAAAAGTAATTTGCTAGGCTGTTTTGTGATAACAATATAACGTCCTCTATACAGAAATATGCGATTTTAAGCCATTTTTGTGGCAAAAAACCGCATATTTTTTACTATATAGGAGTTGGATGTCAAAAGGTCATTGACCTTTGATATATATTTGTACCTTGAAAGCTGACTTGAAAAAGTAAATTCCAGTGCAAGTAAACGGTGGAATTTAAAAATTCATTTTAGGAACACGAAAAAAATTGTAAAAAATAGTGATTTTGTAAGACTTATGTGGTATAATAATACAAAATTCGTATGGAAGAGTTAAAAAATCATAGCAAGGGGAGAGTATAGAGATATGAGAAATGAGCATTTAGAGAAAAAGATAAAAACGTTTTCGAAAAATCAGTTCAAAGAAATCTGGAAAAAACATTCTAATGCCATTGAACATCGTGGTCTAGAGGCAGAATTAGCCAATCTTACACAATCAGAACAAATTTTAAAGAATGCAATTAAAGTAGTAATTGTAAGATATATATTAAAAAATAAAGAAAAATTGTATAAAGCAACTCAACTGATAGAAATACGTTATTGATGAATCCTTGTAACGAGAGGGATATCGATTTTGGAAGAAAAGGGTATGCTGGAAAAGAGACTGTTTTTGATATTGATTATCGCAATATTAAATTCAATACAATATTAAGATGATAAGGTAACAATAAGATAAGTAACGGATAATCAGATATTATCCATCAAAAAACAATTAATATATGAAGGAGAATTGATTATGGCTATTAAAAAAGTGTCTGTCATTGTTCCAATGCACAATGGCGAAAAATTTATATCACGTTGTATAGAATCCATTTTAAATCAATCTTACAAAGAAATTGAACTAATAATAGTTGATGATAATTCAACCGACGCAAGCTATAAAATAATAGAAAAGTACATAAACACATTTCCTTGTATAAATTATTTAAGAAATGATACATGCAGAGGACCTGCGATTTCTAGAAATCTTGGATTAAAATATGCATCTTCGGACTATATTTTATTTTTAGACTGTGATGATTGGCTAGATTTAAATTGCATTGAAAAAGCTGTCAATAAATTTGAATCCGATTCGGATATAGATATTGTATTATGGGAAATAAAAACTGCATATGAATATAAAAAAACAAGTTCCAGATATAAATACTTATATAATAACATTATAACGAATACTATGGCACTTGGTCTTTTGTCCCATAGTTTTGAAAACGAGTATTTTTTAAGTCCCTTATTGGGGTGTAAACTCTTTCGAAAAACATTATTAGATAAAAATAAAATCATCTTTTTTGATACAATATATGAAGATGATGCATTTACGTTTATAAGTTTTTGGCATGCAAATAAAGTAGCACTTATCACGGACAGTTGTCTGTATTATTACCAACATGCTGCATCATTAACCCATTATTTCACCCAAAAACATATAACGGATTTCTTTAAGGCATTTATACAGCTTTATGATTCTTTAGGAGATGCACCTAAAGAATACTTTTATAAATATCTTACAAAGAGTTTGCAATCTATGCTTGATTGTTTACATAACAATATTTCTGATCCAGAAATGTTAAAAGCATACAAAACATCAATATTTACACTTTTTTATCAAAGCATAAATATAGAAGAATATTATTCCTATTCTTTTTCAATAACAATATAGATTGCTTTTACGCAATCTATATTTCGTTATTGATTTTTAAAACATCAAAATATTTACTGTCAAAATCATTCAATGTTTTTCCGTTATCAATTTTAACTATTGCATTCCTAAAATGTTTAATTACAAAATAATCACCATTTTTAATAGCCTCTTCGGCATTATTATTTAACCACTCTTTTATTGTGTCAATCGATTTTTTACTGTCAATTTTCCCTAAAGCTTCAACAATACTTGATATAGTATATATATTTGTCTCACGTTTTAATTGTATAATCAGATTCTCTTCTGCCGCCACTAACTTTTTTTCACCAACAATGTCTGCCATATGTTCGCGAACATATTTATTATCAGAAAATAGTGCGTTAATGATGTATTCGTTAATTTGATCCGATTCATTTTTTAATAAAAAAGCTTCTAATTTATATCTGTTTAAATCTACGTGCGTAGATTTTGAGCGTTGGAAATATTCAACTATCCATTTTGCAGTTATTTCTATTAGTTTTAAATTTTCTGCAAATTTTATTGCTAAATCAGTTTGATACGACAAGAGCTTTTTATAAGATAGTGAACCATATTCACAGTCGTGTAAAAAGTTGTCAATAAATAATACTATCTCATCATTTTGATAGCAGGATAGAAGTATTTCAAAAAATAATTTAAATAACGATGAGATATACTCTTCAATTTCAGGTTTATTAGCCTCCTCCCTTAAAAATTTATCATATTTCCATATAGCTGTGGTAATAGAAGTAACATTTGCGGTCGTAGCATTACCATCCAAAAGTTCGCTATATATGCATATTTCTTCTTCCGAAAAATAACTTGAAAAAAGATCAACAAAATCATCCATCTCATCATATTTCAGCAATTGCTTCATAGATAATTCATGTTTAAATGTATTCTTATATTGGTTTGCCTTTAAGCGTTCTAGCAATTTTGTTGCTAATTGTTTTAAATTGTTTTTATCATAAGAAATATATTGAAGATGTTGAATATCAAAAGGGGTTTGGGATTCATTTTCTTTTATAATAAAAACATTTTCATAATCTTTAACAGTGTGTGTAATCCCCAATTCATAGAATACATTTGCATTAGTTTCTGAAATGTCCACAATAACAAATTGAGAAGTTGCTATACCATTTAATATTAAATTTATTATTGGAACGGAGGCAGATAAATTATTATCAACACGTATGCACTTATAACCATTATTCTCCAAATGCAATGCTAATGTATCATACAAATTTGTATATTCTGACGAAAATGGCATGGCAAAAAAACATTGATTTTCTAATGTAGTTGTTTTCGTTTTAAGTATTTGTTTTGGATAAAATATATTGTTCATAAATTCCCTCTATCGTCAAATAATGTTTAATTGCTTTTTGATGGATAATATCTGATTATCCGTCATCTCCTTGCTAAACCATGCCATACAATAAGAGACTGTCCACAAAAAACATTTAAGTGACAGTCTCCTACTGTTATATACGAAATCCCTTCCTAGGATGTTTCATGGACAGAATTTTTCGTTGTTTTTCTATAGCAACATGAGTATAAATTTCGGTAATGTTAATAGAGCTATGTCCTAACATTTCCTGGATATAACGAATGTCTACGTCTGCATCTAGCAGACTTGTAGCAAAGGTATGACGAAACATATGAGGCGTAATATGTAATTCAATAGCGGCAAGTGAAGTATACTTGTTAATCATACGACGTACAGATTGGTCAGACACGGGAGTTGCGTTCTGATTTACAAAAAAATGATTACAGTATTGAATCTCAGTTAAAAAACTATTTTGATATTTCATAAGTGTCTGCATAACGTCATCATTTGCAATTTGAAGTTTCCTTTCTTTAGAACCTTTTCCGTAAATAAGGACAGTGCAATCGTATAAATTAATATCATTCATTTTTAGGGCACACAGTTCGGAGATTCTGATGCCGGTAGAAAATAGAAATTCTATAATGGCGGCGTCTCTTAAAGCATTTTTTCGTTGATAATCTGTTTTGGCATTAGCAAATTGTTTATATATTGTGGATAAAAGAATTTCAATAGTATGCAAGGGGATTGTTTTTGGTAATATTATAGGTTCACGAAATTTTAGTTGTATTTTATAAAAAGGATTGTTACTAATTATTTCTCTGTATTCTAAATAGTGAAAAAAGGCTTTTAGGGAAGCAATTTTTCTTTTCACAGTTTTAGGCTTATATTTTTGATGCAATGTTGTAATATAAGTTTCTAAAGTAAATTGTGTGATATCTGCAACATCAGTAGAACAAAGTTGTTCTGAGAATTGTCGAAGGTCAATTCGATATGCTTTTAGTGTCTTGCTATCCAGTCTTTTCTGGTATTTGCAATATTCCAAGTAGTTTTCAATCAAAGTTGGTAAAGTGCTCATGATAAATCTCCTTTGTATTCATATTGTTCATCAAAGATATATCGTACATAAATTGGTTACTGAAAGTAAAGTGTCAGGTGTGTCTCAGTTGCGGAAATGTGCTGGAATTTGTAAAAGAAGCGGTTACAGATGTAGTTTTTTCCTATCTTGACATAATAAAAGAAAGATGATAAGATAACGCTGTTATTAAATAACAGTGTTATTTTTTCTATGAGAAGAAAGATGATGAGTCGAAGAGCCTATACAAAATTCTTCTTACAGAGCAAAACGAGGTGCACCATGAAACCAACAAACGAAAAGCTGGCAGCAGATATTCTGTCGGCAGGGAAAAAAGAATTTTTAGAAAAGGGATTCCAGAAAGCGTCTATGCGTAGTATTGCATCATCGCTTGCGGTGACGACCGGAGCAATTTATCGCTACTACACGGACAAAGAAGCCATTTTTGAGGCGTTGGTGGAAGAACCGGCAAAAGAATTAGCTGACCGCTACAGAGCGAGTCAGCAGAAATTTGCAGAAATGTCTTTAAAAGAACAGTTAGAAGGGCTGCCGGATGTGGCTGATCATGAGTATGTATGGATGGTAGATTATGTTTATGACCATTTTGATGCATTTAAACTGATTGCCTGCTGTTCGACAGGTACCAGATATGAACATTATCTGGATGCATTGATAGAGATAGAGGTCAATGCCAGTCATCTGTTGATGGAAAAAATGCAGCGGGAGGGTTTGAATGTCCTTCCACTGGATGATGACATGGTACATATTTTAGCAAGTGCACTCTTTAACGGGCTGTTCGAGACGGTACGCCATGACACGCCAAAGGAGAAGGCGGTAGCATATGTGGATACACTGCGAACCTTTTATTCGGCAGGATGGTTTAAGATTTTAGGAATCCAATGAGAAATGTAAAAGGCATTTCTCTTATTTTTCGATGATGAGTTAGTTGAATCTAACAAAAATTAGTGCAGGAGGAAATGCAACGATGGAACAGGAAAAGAAACGTTCGCCCTATCAGATGTTATGGGAATGGGCAAGAGCATATCACGGTTCGTTTTATGCCGCAGTTATCTTTGCGGTATTGGGAGTTGTGTGCAGTATGATACCGTACTTTTGTGCGGCGGGTATCATAAAACTTTTGTTAGAAGGATGTGAGGAAATAGAAAAATTGTTGCCGTATTTTGGAGGAATGCTAGGAGGCTATGCAGGCAAGGTGATTTTTTCCTGTATTTCTACGGGAATTTCACATAGGGCAACCTATGCTACGCTTCAGGATTTAAGGAAACAACTGATTGCAAAGCTATCGAGAGTTCCAATGGGAACAATTTTAGAGACACCTTCCGGGCAATACAAGACAACGATTGTAGACCGTGTAGAGGGTATGGAACCGACCCTGGCACATCTCTTGCCGGAGATGACAGCAAATGTATTGGTGCCGCTTGTCATTGCGGTTTATATCTTTGTACTGGACTGGCGTATGGGGCTGGCATCTTTAGTCACTCTGGTAATTGGCATGGTTGTCGCGGGACAGAGTGGAAAAACCTATGCAGTACGCTGGGAAGGAGCGGTAAAGACCGGGAAACGAATGGCAGACGCAATTGTAGAGTATGTCGGAGGTATTCAGGTAGTGAAGGCGTTCAGCCAGTCAGCCGGTTCTTATCGCAGATATGCGGATGCAGTGAATGATAATGCACAGTATTATGTAGACTGGATGCATGATAATCAGAAATATATGGCATCCATGCAGTCCATTGTGCCGGCAGTTCTGGTAACGATACTTCCGGTAGGTACGGGACTTTGGGGAACAGGAAGTTTAAGTGCTGCGGAATTTTTTACCATTATTATCCTGTCATTGGGACTGACCGGACCGTTGATGGCAGCAATGACATTTGTGGATGATTTAGCAGTAGTGGGAACCAATGTAGGAGAAATTGCAGCAATTTTAGAAGCAGACGAATTAGAGCGTCCAAAAGAAATCGCAGAATTAAAAGGAAACGGTATTGAACTGCATCAGGTGGAATTTTCCTATGGTGAAAAGACGGGCGAAGTGCTGCATGGCATCAATCTTTCCATTCAGCCGGGAACAGTCAATGCATTGGTAGGACCATCCGGTTCAGGAAAATCAACACTTGCAAAACTGATTGCAGGTTTTTGGAATGTAACCGGAGGAAGTATCACATTGGGAGGAACGGATATCCGCAAGATACCGTTTGAGCAGTTAAACGGACAGATTGCTTATGTATCACAGGAAAATTATCTGTTTGACCGTTCTATCCGGGATAATATCCGTATGGGGAATCCGAATGCAACGGATGAAGAAGTGGAAGAAGCTGCACGTCAGTCAGGATGCGACAGTTTCATTCGTGCATTAGACAATGGATATGATACCGTTGCAGGAGGTGGCGGAGGTCATCTTTCCGGAGGAGAAAAACAGAGAATTTCCATTGCAAGAGCCATGTTAAAAAATGCACCGATTGTTATTCTGGATGAAGCAACAGCCAGTGTGGACCCGGAAAATGAAGCACAAATACAAAAAGCACTGTCAGCATTAACAGCAGGGAAGACATTGATTGTTATCGCACACCGGCTTTCCACAATTGTGGATGCAGATCAGATTATAGTAATCGAAAACGGATGTGTTGCGGGATGCGGAAAGCAGGAAGAATTATTAGCAGACTGCCCGCTGTACGCAAACATGTGGAAAGCACATCAGGAATCCAAAGACCGGATGGGAGAGGAGGAACAAAAAGATGCTTCAAATAATTAAAAAAATATTTAATTTTGCAGGAAAGAAGCGGGAATTACTGAAAAAAGCAGTGCTTACAGCATTTGTGGGTGCGATTTTTGGAGCATTGCAGTTTGCGGCTTTAATGATTGTTTTAGATGCAGTGATCGCAAAAGAATATACGGTTGCCGTTATCTTTGGAGCATTGGGAATCATGTTGCTTTCCATCATAGGAAGGCTGATATGCATGTATCATTCAACCAATGCGGAAACAGAGGTAGGATACTTTATGGTGGCACAGAAGCGTATAGAGATCGGTGACCGTTTACGCTACATACCAATGGGATATTTTAATAAAAACAGTTTGGGAGCCATTACCGGAGTTGTTACCACAACCTTAGGAGATGTGGAAAATTCAGCAGCAAGATGTTTAGTCACACTTTTTGGTGGATTTTTAAATACGTTTGCACTTTGTCTGATGCTGTTTATTGTGGACTGGCGGCTGGGACTGTTGTCACTGACAGGAATTGTAGTATATTTGTCAGCAACCGAAATTTCCACAAGAAAATCTAAAGCCACCGGACCTGCAAGACAGAAAGCACAGGAGCAGTTGTCAGAATCCGTATTGGAATATGTACAGGGCATGAGCGTGGTCAAAGCATATGGATTAGAAAAAGATAAGCGTCAGACCGTTCAGAAAACCATCGAGGAAAGCTGTAACAAAGCATTAAAACTTGAGTATACGGTACTTCCTTGGTCAGGAATCCGGCAGGGAGTCGTATGGATTTTTAGTCTGCTTATCGGAATATGCAGTGTGATGTTTTATTTTCAGGAAAGTATGGCATTATCCCGTTGTATTCTGATGTTGATCGCATCCTTTATGATTTACAGAGAATTGGAAAATGCAGGAAATATGTCGGATTTGCTTCAGATGCTGGGGGCATCCATAGATACCGCAAACGCCATTGATGAGATTCCGATTATGGACGAAAAAGGAGCAGAGCTTGCACCGCAGGATGCTTCCGTGACATTTAAGGATGTGGAGTTTTCCTATGAGGAAAGAAAAATTTTAGACCATATCAATATAGAAATAAAGCCGCAGACTACGACGGCTATCGTTGGACCTTCCGGCAGTGGAAAAACCACACTTTGTCATCTGATTGCACGTTTCTGGGATGTGCAGGGCGGTCAGATTTTAGTAGGCGGGCATCCGGTACAGGAGTATAAATTAGACAGTCTGATGAAAAATATTTCTATGGTATTTCAAAATGTCTATCTGTTTCAGGACACCATTGAAAACAACATCAAATTCGGCAGACCGGATGCGACCCGCGAGGAAGTGGAGGATGCCGCAAAACGTGCCTGCTGCCACGAATTTATCATGGCACTTTCGGATGGATATGATACCGTAGTAGGAGAGGCAGGAGGAACTCTTTCAGGCGGCGAACGGCAGAGAATTTCCATTGCAAGAGCATTGTTAAAAAATGCACCAATCGTCATATTAGATGAGGCAACCGCCAGCGTAGACCCGGAAAATGAGAAAGAACTGCAGGAAGCAATCGATGCACTGACACAGAATAAGACCATTATCATGATCGCACACCGTTTAAAAACCGTGCGTCATGCCAACCAGATACTGGTATTGGACAATGGTCACATCGTGCAGCAGGGAACGCATGAAGAACTTGCAGGAGAACCGGGACTGTACTACGACTTCTTAAATGCAAGAAAAGAAGCAGTGGGCTGGAAAGTAAGCCGATAAAGTATTGAAGCAATATATATTTCAACATATGAAAATATAGCCGGCACCTGAAGTATCTGACAGGTGCCGTTCTGTAACTACTAAAGTGCAACCAGCTTTCTTATAATGGAGTATTAATGAACCACTAACGAGAAAGTTTCTCAATAGCAAAAAAATACTAAAATTTCCGAAAAGAAACGTTATAATAAGGTTAGAAATAACTAACTAGCATAAGAAGGAGATTGTTATGTATTTAGAGTTAAAAAATATTCATAAATCCTTTGGCAGCGGTGACAACCGGACGGAGGTGCTCCGTGGGATCAGCTGCGGAGTAGAAAAAGGAGATATCTGTGTTTTACTTGGACCATCCGGTTCGGGAAAATCCACCTTATTGAATATTATAGGAGGAATTGAAACAGCCGATGAGGGCAGCATCATCATTGATGGCGAGACCGTAGAGAACATGAATGACAAGCAGCTTTCCCTGTACAGAAGAAAGCACTTAGGATATGTGTTCCAGTCCTACAATCTGATTCCGAATCTGACGGTAAAAGAAAATATTGAAACGGGTGCGTACTTAAGCAATGATCCACTGCCGTTGGATGATATGTT
>OLRQ01002547.1_pt1 | contig 10882 bp, 7 predicted proteins | sample 1671971 | NCBI WGS metagenome assembly OLRQ01 (sample SAMEA3136631, study PRJEB25190) | human gut metagenome | biome: human gut; feature: human-associated habitat; material: faeces | place: Austria | collected 2013 | reverse complement strand
CTCGCGCGGTTTTCGCTGAAAATGAGCGTGCACGCGCACGCACGGTTGCAAATTGCTCGGAATGCGGCAGCCTGCACAAGTCCTGCCCGCGAAAAAATGCGTTTGACATTTAACGTGCATAAGGGTACAATAAGAATATCAAAATGTGTTTGTTTATGTGCAGACGCAGAGAGAAGATTATGGAGGGAATAACTATGTTAGATCCGAAGAAAGTAAGACTGGGTATCTGCCCGATCGGCTGGTCCAATGATGATATGTGGGATCTCGGCGACGAGAACACCTTCCAGCAGTGCATCTCTGAGATGAAGCTCGCTGGTTTTGACGGCTGCGAAGTAGGCCACAAGTACCCGGAGGACAAGACCGTCCTCAAGCACATGCTGGACGTTCGCAACATGACCATCGCTTCCAAGTGGTTCTCCTCTTTCCTGGTTGACAAGCCGTACGAAGAGGTAGAGGCTGAGTTCATCAAGGAGCTGGATTACCTGTCCTACGTTGGCGCTACCGCAATCAACGTATCCGAGCAGTCCGGTTCTATCCAGGGCCAGCTGGACACCCCGGTTCTGGACGACAAGAAGCGCGTTCTGACCGACGAGGAGTGGGATCGCTTCACCACCGGCCTGAACAAGCTGGGCAAGCTGTCCATGGAGAAGTACGGCATCCGCACCTGCTTCCATCATCACATGGGCACCGTATGCCAGACCGTTGAGGAGACTACCCGCCTGATGGAGAACACCGATCCGAAGTATGTATTCCTGTGCTTCGATACCGGCCACTTCACTTTCGCTGGCGAGGATCCGGTAAAGATGCTCGAGAAGTTTGCTGACCGTGTAGGCCACGTTCATCTGAAGAACATGCGTATGCCGCTGGTTGAGAAGGCTCGTGCTGAGCACTGGTCCTTCCTGGATGCAGTTCGCGCAGGCGCTTTCACCGTACCGGGCGATCCGGACGGCTGCGTAGAGTTCGACGCTGTATTCGATCTGCTTGACAAGGCTGGCTACACCGGCTGGATCATGGTAGAGGCAGAGCAGGATCCGGCTAAGGCTAATCCGTTCGAGTACGCTAAGATGGGCCGTGAGTACATCACTGCACACACCGGTCTGGGCGGCGAGGTTGTTCTGAAGAAGTAATTCTTCGCATATCGCGCAATAAAACACGAAACCGAGGACGTTTGCCCTCGGTTTTTGTTTTCAGGGAATCCGCAGAACAATTACTGCACATACAAAAAGCTGAAACAACTTTTTCTGCATGAGAGCATCTCCTTCCTGCCACAGACTGCGGGAAGGAAAAGAGGGGCTGACCGCTAATATGTAACTGTTCCTGCGTGCATTATAACATGCGGCAGCGAAACCTCTCAATAAAACCGCCTTTCAGGGCGGTTTTTGCCGTAATACGGCATTGCGAGGGAGCGCGATGTGTTCCCCTGCAGGTATACGCCTGCCGAGAGTTTACCATCATCGCATCTGCCGGAAAGCCGCGTTCATTCCTAACTCCTGATTCCTGATTCCTGATTTACAATCTGCTTGTTATCAATAGAAATTGCCGCTATATAACACTATATAAATCGTTGCAAATTCTCCGAAAATAGGGTAGAATAGTAAACAGGAATAGAATAAGGAGTGTGGAGCATGGAAGCACAGAAATATAAGCGCGTACTGATCAAGATCAGCGGCGAAGCCCTTGCGGGCGATAAGCATTTCGGCCTGAACTTTGATGTCATCGGTCCGGTATGCGATGTGATCAAAAAATGCAACGAAGAGGGCTGCGAGATCGGCATTGTTGTCGGCGGCGGCAACTTCTGGCGCGGCGTAAAGGACGGCGGCGGCAAGATGGAGCGCACCCGCGCGGACCACATGGGCATGCTGGCAACCACCATCAACGCACTGGCTCTGCAGGATGCTCTGGAGCAGCGCGGCGTGGACGTTCGTGTACAGACCGCTATCGAGATGAACAAAATCGCAGAGCCGTACATCCGCTCTCGTGCGACCCGTCATCTGGAAAAGGGCCGCGTCGTCATCTTCGGCTGCGGCACCGGCTGCCCGTTCTTCTCGACCGACACCGCAGCGGTTCTGCGTGCGGCAGAGATCGGCGCGGATGTTATCCTGCTGGCAAAGAACGTAGACGGCGTGTACGATTCCGATCCGGCTGTCAACCCGGATGCCAAGAAGTACGACCACCTGAGCTACATGGACGTGCTCAATCAGGGTCTCGGCGTTATGGACTCCACCGCAACCTCGCTGTCCATGGATAACCATATCCCGATTCTGGTATTCGCGCTTTCCGACCCCGAAAATATTCACCGCGCTGTTAACGGCGAAAAGATCGGCACGATCGTTGAGGAGGTAAAATAATGAAGGAACAGATCAAGTCCCACGAGGCAAAAATGCAGAAAACGCTGGACGTGCTCTCCAAGGAGCTGGCAGCAGTCCGCGCAGGCCGCGCAAACCCGGCGGTTCTCGATAAGATCACCGTTGAGTATTACGGTGCACCGACCCCGCTGAATCAGGTTGCGGCAATCTCTACTCCCGACCCGCGCACGCTGGCCATCCAGCCGTGGGACGGCTCGGTGCTCAAGGCCATCGAGAAGGCGATCCAGGTCTCCGACCTTGGCATCAACCCGCAGAACGACGGCAAGCAGATTCGTCTGAACTTCCCGCCGCTGACCGAGGAGCGCCGCAAGGAGCTGATCAAGGGCGTTTCCAAGACCGGTGAGGAGGCAAAGGTTGCGCTCCGCAACATCCGCCGCGATGCACTGGATAAGTTCAAGGCAGCGCAGAAGAAGAGCGAGATCACCGAGGACGAGCTGCACGACGGCGAGGACAAGATGCAGAAGCTGACCGACAAGTACGTCAAGGAAGTTGATGCAATGGTAGCGAAAAAGTCTAAAGAACTCGCAGAAGTTTAATCCAGGGGGAAGTCCGCTGCCTGCAGCGGTATAAAATCGGATTTTCGCAGAAAATCCGTAAAAAGCGGGAGCATGTATCTCGCTTTTTACACAAGGGAGCATAGCTGTGTGCCGCAAAGCGGCGCGCAGATGTGCTCGCAGGACGTATCCGAGCGTATGCTCGGTACGTTCCGATCGACCGAAATCGTGTTTTCGGTCGAGAAGCGAAGCGACATTGGGGGCGGCGGATTCGTCGCCCTTTTGCATGAAATTGGCAGGAAAACCTGCCGCAAGAGGGACAAACAGGGAGGAAACAGGTTGGGTCTGTTCACACGAAAAAAGAAGGATAACGCGCCCGAAAACCGTCCGGTGCCGCGTCATATCGCAGTCATCATGGACGGCAACGGCCGCTGGGCCAAGAAACGCGGTCTGCCGCGCAAGGCCGGTCACAAGGTCGGCGCGGAGACGTTCCGCACCATCGCCACCTACTGCAAGGATATTGGCGTGCAGTATTTCACGGTCTATGCATTCTCTACTGAAAACTGGAAGCGTCCGCAGGATGAAGTCGATGCGCTGATGAACCTGTTCCGCTCCTATCTGAAGGAAGCGGCGGAAACCATGTTCGAGCGCGGCGTAGCCGTGCGCGTGCTGGGCGACCTGACTGTTCTGCCGGAGGATATCCGCGCGCAGATAGCGGAGGTGGACGAGATTGCCGATCGGCTTGGTCCGGACGCGGCAACAGCTTCGCTGTGCATCAACTACGGCGGCCGTGACGAGATCAAAAACGCCGTCCGTGCCATCGCGCAGCGGGTGAAAAACGGAGAGCTGGCACCTGAGGATATCACCGAGGATACCATCACCGCCAACCTGTACACCGCGCACATGCCCGATCCCGATCTCATCATCCGTCCTTCGGGCGAGATCCGCACGTCCAACTTCCTGCTGTGGCAGTCCGCCTACTCGGAGTACTACTTCACCGATGTGCTGTGGCCGGACTTCAAAACCACCGATCTGGATGCGGCAATCGACAATTTTAACAACAGAAACCGTCGTTTCGGCGGCGTATAATATCCAATTAGGGTGATAAACGTATGAAAGCAAGAGTATTGTTTGGCGTGTTCGGCTTTGCCTTTGTGCTGCTGGCGCTGTATGTGTTCCCGCCGATCGTGCTGGAGCTTGTCGTGGCGGCGCTGTGCGTGTTCGCCACCTATGAGGTGCTCGGCTCGACAAAACTGGTGCGCAACCACTTGGAACTGCTGCTCGCAATGGCCGTCTCGCTGGGACTGGCTGTCGGTCATTTCAGCATCCTGCCGCTGCGGCTTGAGAGCGTGATGCAGGGACTGGTGCTGGTGCTGCTGTTCGGTTCGTTTGCGATTGAGCTGAAATATCACGACGTCATGAAGGCTTCGCAGGTCTCGTGGGCGTTTTTCGGCGGACTTGCCGTGCCGTACCTGCTGCTCAGCCTGCTGCGCATTTTCCAGATGCACTACCACCACGGTTCGTTCATCGTGCTGCTGCCGCTGCTTGCTGCCTGGGGCGCGGACACCTGCGCTCTGTTCTCGGGCATGCTGTTCGGCAAGCATAAGCTGGCGCCGGTCGTCAGCCCGAAAAAGACGGTAGAGGGCGCAGTCGGCGGCGTGGTCGGCGGTGCTGTCCTCGTGCTCATCGCGGCTGTGATTATGAACCGGACGCTTGACCTTGAAATGCCGCTCTGGTCGGCGGTCGTGCTCGGTGCAGTCGGCGCGGTGCTCGGCGAGATCGGCGACCTGTCGTTTTCGGTCATCAAGCGCCAGACCGGCATTAAGGATTACGGACATATTTTTCCGGGACATGGCGGTGTGCTGGACCGCTTCGACAGTGTGCTGTTCGTAGCGCCTTTCGCCGAATTACTGTTCCGTATTATCTGGTGATGTAAATTGAGAATGGAGAATGGAAAATGGAAAATGAATGTATCGCGCAGAGCGCGATGATTTAATTCCGCCCGCAGGGCGGTTCCATAATTCTCCATTCTCCATTTTCAATTCTCCATTATCCAAATCGTTTAACAGGAGAAAAATAATGAAGAAGATTGCGATTTTAGGTTCAACGGGTTCGATCGGCACGCAAACGGTCGATATTCTGCCTTCGATCGACGCCGAAGTCGTCGCATTGACGACCAACCGGCGCATAAACTTATTGGAGGAGCAGGCGCGTGCCCTGCATCCGAAAATGGTCTGCGCGATGGACGAAAGTGCAGCCAAAGAGCTGAAAATCAAGCTGGCAGACACAAATATCGAGGTTTTGACCGGTATGGACGGTCTGATCGCCTGTGCCGCCGAGAGCGGCGCGGACATCGTGGTAACGGCGGTTGTCGGCATGGTCGGTCTGCTGCCGACGATGGCGGCCATCAAGGCGGGCAAGGACATTGCGCTGGCGAACAAGGAGACGCTCGTGTGTGCGGGCGGTCTGGTGATGAGCGCTGCAAAGCAGTACGGCGTGCGCATCCTGCCGGTGGATTCTGAGCATTCGGCTATCTTCCAGTGCGTGCAGGCGGCAAACGGCAACCCGATCGACAAAATCCTGCTGACAGCCTCCGGCGGTCCGTTCTTCGGCAAAAAAATCGAGGAAATGCGCGGCATGACGCGCGAGCAGGCGCTTGCACACCCGAACTGGAGCATGGGTGCAAAGATCACGATCGACTCTGCGACCATGATGAACAAGGGTCTGGAGCTGATCGAAGCCATGTGGCTGTATGATCTGCCGCCGGAGGACATCGAAATTGTCGTCCACCGCGAGAGCATCGTGCACTCGGCGGTGGAGTTTGCGGACGGAGCGGTAATCGCGCAGCTTGGCCTGCCGGATATGCGCCTGCCGATTCAGTTGGCGCTGACATGGCCGCAGCGTGTGCCGTGCAAGGTACCGCGTATGTCGCTCGCGGAGGTCGCAAAGCTGACGTTCTATGCACCCGACTATGAGGCGTTTCCGGCGCTGAATCTGGCAAAGCACGCCGCCTCCCTCAAGGGCGACCGCGGCGCTGTGCTCAACGGTGCAAATGAGGCCGCAGTCGGTCTGTTTTTGAACGGCAAGATCGGTTTTACCGACATCGCAGAGCGCGTTGCATACGCACTCGATACCATTCCGTACAAGAAGGACATCACGCTGGACGACGTTCTGGCGGCGGACAAAGCCGCGCGCGAGATCGTGCTCGGCTGACCGAAAGGAGCTACGCTTTGCTGCAAATCATTCTGGCAATCCTCGCCTTCGGCGTGCTGGTCATCGTGCATGAGTTCGGACATTTCATCACCGCAAAACGCGGCGGTGTGCAGGTCAACGAATTCTGGATCGGCATGGGTCCGACCCTCCTCAAGCACGAGTATAAAGGCACGCTGTACTGCCTGAAGCTGCTGCCGTTCGGCGGCGCGTGCGTCATGGAGGGCGAGGACGGTGAAAGTGAAAACGAGCACGCCTTCGGCAAGGCGAAGCTGCCGCGCCGCATGCTCATCGTGTGTGCGGGTGCGCTGATGAATTTCCTCGTGGGATTCCTCATCGTGCTGGCGGTTATGCAGCCGAACGGCCCGAACGGCGGCTATATCGTCTCGACGATCGCTTCGGTTGACCCGGCCAGCACCGCAGCGGGCGACCTGAAGGCGGGCGACGAGATTCTCAAGATCGACGGCTACCACATCCTTGTGCGCAGCGACTTTGAGACCGCGCTCAGCCGTACTGCGTCCACCACGCATAAGGTTACCGTGCGCCGAGAGGGTGAAAAGGTAACGCTGCCGTCCGTCAAGCTGGAGGCGACAGTCACCGATGCGAACGGCAACAAGCGCATTGGCATCACCTTTGCGGAGCTGCCCGACAGCCTTGGCATGCACCTCAGCATGAGCGTGCGCACCGCCGTCAACTACGCGCGGCTCGTCTGGTCGAGCATGAGCATGCTCGTCAGCGGACAGGTCGGCGTGGATCAGCTTGCCGGTCCGGTCGGCATGGCCGAGGTCATGGCGGATACCGCCAAGTACAGCATGATCTCGTTCTTCCAGCTTGTGGCATTTATCTCGATCAACCTCGGCGTGATGAATCTGCTGCCGCTGCCTGCACTGGACGGCGGTCGGCTCGTGTTCCTCATCATCGAGGGCATTCGCCGCAAGCCCGTGCCGCCCAAGTATGAGGGCTATGTGCACGCGGCAGGACTCATGCTGCTGCTTATGCTGATGGTGTATGTGACCGGGCAGGACGTACTGCGCATTTTTATGCGCAGTAATTGAGAATGGAAAATTGAGAATTGAGAATTGTGGAGCCGCCCGAAGGGCGAAATTAAATAACGGCGCTGTGCGCCGCACATTCATTTTCCATTTTCCATTCTCCATTTTCAATTAGTGAGAGAGGTAGAGGTATGAAAAAGACCAAACAGATAAAGATTCGTGACGTATTGGTTGGCGGCGGCGCGCCCATCGCGGTGCAGTCCATGACCAACACGGATACGCGCGACGCGAAGGCTACTCTGGCGCAGATTCGCGCACTGGCGGACGCGGGCTGCGACATTGTTCGCTGTGCCGTGCCGGATATGCAGGCGGCGGAGGCGCTGCGCGAAATCTGCGCGAACTCGCCGCTGCCGGTGGTGGCGGACATCCACTTTGACTACCGTCTCGCGCTGGCGGCGATCGAGTCCGGCGTGGACAAGATTCGCTTGAATCCGGGCAACATCGGCGGCGCAGACCGCGTACAGGCGGTCGTGAAGGCGGCAAAGGCACGCCATCTGCCGATTCGCATCGGTGTAAACTCCGGCTCGGTGGAGAAGCACATCCTCGAGAAATTCGGCGGTCCGACACCCGAGGCCATGGTGGAAAGTGCGCTGTACCATGTCGGTCTGCTGAACGACTGCGATTTTGACGACATCTGCATTTCCATCAAGTCGTCCTCGGTGCCGAACACCATGCAGGCGTACCTGCTGGCGAGTGAAAAGACCGACTATCCGCTGCACCTCGGCGTTACCGAGGCGGGAACCGAGTACATGGGCACGATCAAGTCGGCGGCGGGCATCGGCGGCCTGCTGGCGCTCGGCGTGGGCGACACCATCCGCGTGAGCCTGACCGACGATCCGGTCAAGGAGGTCTACGCGGCAAAGGCGATTCTCAAGGCTGTCGGCAGAGCGGAAGAGGGCATCAACGTGGTTTCCTGCCCGACCTGCGGACGCACGCGCATCAACCTCATCGACATTGCCAAGGAGGTCGAGCAGCGCTGTCAGAGCATTCGCGGCAAGAAGATGAAGGTAGCCGTTATGGGCTGCGTGGTAAACGGTCCCGGCGAGGCGCGTGAAGCCGATCTCGGCATTGCGGGCGGCGACGGCGTGGGCCTGATCTTCCGCCGCGGCGAGATCATCAAAAAGGTGCCGCAGGAGCAGCTTGTGGACGCGTTGATGGATGAAATCGCACAGTACGAAGGAGAATAATCGTGGCTGGAAAGCTGATTGATATTTTTCAAAACTGCAAATGTGTAAAAGAGGAGAAGCACCTTGCCGCAGGCGAGGTGCGTTCTCTGGCATTTGGGGATAATAACACGGTGATGGTGGTCGAGCTTGGACTGCACGAGGTTGTCAGCCGCAAGGTGATCGCCAGGGCGGAAAAGCAGATCGCGGATACCTACGGTCTTGACCGCGTGATGATCGAGCCGCGCTACAACATGCCGGGTGAGCTGTCGGACGCGTACATCAAGTCGCTGTATGACGACATGGCGTACCGCATGCCGTCAGCCAAGGGTCTGCTCGACCACCACAAGTGGGCGTTTGCGGACGGTGCGCTCCAGATACCGATGGACGAGGTGAGCGAAAAGCATTTCGCAAACGCACTGCGGCATCTGGAGGCGCGTATTCAGCGGGAGCTGGGCCGCAGCTGTCCGGTGCACGCGGTTCGCGCAGACGCACAGGATTTTGCACCCGCACCCGAGCAGGAGGAGAGCCGCGAGGAAATTCTGCACAAGGCTGTGGAGCAAGCAGCGGCAGCCGCAGCGGAAACGCCCAAGCCGAAAAAGCCGCGTCCGGCGCCGCAGCAGCACACCGGCTATCAGCGCCCGCGCGCCGAGAAGGTGCGCGAGGACGACCTTATCTTCGGCAAGCTGATTCAGGACCCCATTGTTTCGGTCAACGAGGCGATTGCCGCCTATGATATGGTGACGATTCAGGGCGAGGTGTTCTTTACCGACAACAAGGACATCCACAGCAAGAAAACCGGCAAGGATTACGTCAAGATTGCGTTTGACATAACCGACCGCACCAATTCCGTGCGCGTTTCCAAGTTCCTTGCGGCGGACAAGGCGGGCGATACGGCATCTAAAATCAAGAAGGGTCTGTACTGCACCGTGCAGGGCAAGATGGTGTATGACACCTTTGCCAAGGAGATGGTGCTCGAGCCGACCGGCATCGTCAAGGCGAAAAAGCCGGAGCGACGCGACACCTACGAGGGCATGAAGCGCGTGGAGCTGCATCTGCACACCAACATGAGCGCGATGGACGGCATGAGCAGCACCGCGTCTCTGCTGTGCCGCGCCGCCAAGTGGGGACACCGCGCGATGGCCATCACCGACCACGGTGTGGCGCAGGCGTTCCCCGAAGCGCTGCACGCGCAGGAGGGCAAGCAGAAGGACACCATCGGTGACATGAAGATTATTTATGGCATCGAGGCGTACTACATCAATGACGAGAACAGCATTTCGGTCGTGCGCGGCAGGAGCGCCGAGCCGCTCGACGGCACGTTCATCGTGTTTGACCTTGAGACCACCGGACTCAATCCGGCGAGCGAGGAAATTACCGAGATTGCTGCTGTGCGCGTTGTGGAGGGCGAGATTCGCGATTCCTTCCAGACCTATGTCAACCCGCACAAGCCGATTCCGGCGGAAATCACCGAGCTGACCGGCATTTCGGACGAGACGGTAGCGGACGCGCCCGACCTCGACAAAGCCGTGCCGGAATTCCTCGCATGGGCAGGTGAGGGACAGTACCCGCTCGTGGCGCACAACGCAGGCTTCGATATGGGCTTCCTGCGGACGGCCTGCCAGAGACTGGGTATCGAGCGGGAGTTTACAAGCATTGATACCCTCGAGATGAGCCGCCTGATGCTGCCGCACATGCACAAGTTCAAGCTGAACATTCTGGCGAAGGAGCTGCAGGTCGGCCCGTTCGAGCACCACCGCGCGAGCGAGGATGCCGCCGTGCTCGGCCGCATTTATGTCAAGCTGCTGAAAAGGCTCAGGGAGGAGATGCACGCGGTTACGACTGCGGATATCAATCCGGTGCTGGCGGCGACGACCGACCGCAAGAACAAGCTGAAAAACCTGCCGCGCTTCCACTTTATCATTCTGGTCAAAAATCAGGCCGGTCTGCGCAACCTGTATCAGCTCATTTCCAAGAGCTTTCTCGAATACTACAACAAGCGCCCCATCATGCCGCGCAGCGAGCTCATCCGTCACCGCGAGGGGCTGATCTTCGGCTCGGCGTGCGAGGCGGGCGAGGTATTCCGCGCGCTTACCAAGGGCGCGGAGTGGGACGAGATCAAGCGGCTGGCCGAGTTCTATGACTACCTCGAGATCCAGCCGATCGGCAACAATAAATTCATGCTTGCCAAGGGGCTCGCGAAGGACGAGGAGCAGCTGCGCGACTGGAACCGCGACATCCTGCGCCTCGCAGACGAGTTGGGCAAGCCGTGCTGCGCGACCGGCGACGTTCACTTCCTCGAGCCCGAGGACGAGGCCTTCCGCCGCATCCTCATGGCCGGTCAGGGCTTTTCGGACGCCGACAATCAGGCGCCGCTCTACCTCAAGACCACGGACGAAATGCTGAAGGAATTCTCCTATCTCGGCGAGGACCGTGCGTATGAGGTCGTAGTAAAGAACACCAACATGATCGCGGACATGTGCGACGTCATCCGTCCGGTTCCGCGCGAGAACTATCCGCCGCACATCGACGGCTGCGAGGACGACCTGCGCAATATGTGCTATGAAAAGGCCAAGCGCATCTACGGCGATCCGCTG
>OLRQ01002546.1_pt1 | contig 10884 bp, 6 predicted proteins | sample 1671971 | NCBI WGS metagenome assembly OLRQ01 (sample SAMEA3136631, study PRJEB25190) | human gut metagenome | biome: human gut; feature: human-associated habitat; material: faeces | place: Austria | collected 2013 | reverse complement strand
TAGAAGCAAGCCCCTTGGGGATATTGTAACCAGCCTTGGCAAAGTCTTTCAACGGATTTATCACGCTATACAAAATAACCATATAATAAAACAATGCAGATTGAGTTCGGAATGAAATGAGTTTCAGAATGGCTGGATCTGACATAGGGGAAACCAAGAGAAAGGATTGTGTGTCGTTACAGTCAGTGAAGGGGAAAGCGAAGAATAGGTTGACTGCTGTGATACACAGGAATGAGAGATTAGTATGGACGAAAACAGAGGAAACAACAGGGGCGGCAATAACAATAATGGACGCAGGAACGGACAGAATATGCTCTGGTTCGTGATCGCAACCGTTGTAGTGCTGTTGCTTGTTACAATGATTACCAATGGAATAGGAAGCCTTACCAATCAGGAGATCACATACAGCGAATTCCAGAAGATGGTCAAGAATAATCAGGTAAAAAGTGTTGTCATCACAAATAGTGAGATTCAGATCCAGCCGGTAGAGGACAAAAAGAGCCTGTATCAGGTGACCTATTATACGGTTAATCTGAAAGATGACCGTATGTATGAAATGCTGGATCAGTACAATGTAGATTATACCGGAAAGAACCAGACTACATCCGCATGGATTTATCAGATTCTTAGCTTTGTAATCCCGATCGCCATCGTGTGGATCCTGCTTGGTGCTGCCATGAAACGGATGGGCGGCGGAGGCGGCGTCATGGGTGTCGGCAAGAGCAATGCCAAGATGTATGTGGAGAAGCAGACCGGAGTTACATTTAAGGATGTAGCAGGACAGGATGAAGCAAAAGAATCTCTGCAGGAAGTCGTAGATTTTCTGCATAATCCGGGAAAATATACAAGCGTAGGAGCAAAGCTTCCAAAAGGAGCACTGCTTGTAGGACCTCCGGGAACAGGTAAGACACTTTTGGCAAAAGCAGTTGCAGGAGAGGCAAAAGTACCGTTTTTTTCATTGAGTGGATCTGCATTTGTAGAGATGTATGTCGGCGTCGGAGCATCCAGAGTCCGAGACTTGTTTAAGCAGGCACAGCAGATGGCACCATGTATTATTTTCATTGACGAGATTGATGCAATTGGTAAGAGCCGTGATACACAGATGGGCGGTAACGATGAGCGTGAGCAGACATTGAACCAGCTTCTGGCTGAGATGGATGGATTTGAAAGTAACAAAGGTCTTGTTCTTCTGGCAGCCACGAACCGTCCGGAGATTCTGGATCCGGCACTGTTAAGACCGGGACGTTTTGACCGTCGTATTATTGTGGAACGACCGGATCTTAAAGGACGTGTGGAAGTACTGAAAGTGCACTCTAAAGACGTGAAGATGGATGAGACGGTTGATCTGGAAGCAATCGCACTTGCAACTTCCGGAGCAGTTGGCTCAGATCTTGCAAATATGATCAATGAAGCCGCAATCAACGCGGTTAAGAATGGAAGAAATGCCGTATCACAGGCGGATCTTTTTGAAGCAGTGGAAGTTGTGCTGGTAGGTAAAGAAAAGAAAGACCGTGTGATGAATCAGGAAGAGCGCAAGATTGTGTCTTACCATGAAGTCGGACATGCGCTTGTCAGTGCGTTGCAGAAGGATTCTGAGCCAGTTCAGAAGATTACGATCGTACCGCGTACGATGGGAGCACTTGGTTATGTTATGCAGACTCCGGAAGAAGAAAAGTTCCTGAATACAAAGAAAGAACTGCAGGCTATGTTAGTTGGAATGCTCGGAGGACGTGCTGCAGAAGAGATTGTATTTGATACAGTGACAACAGGGGCTTCTAATGATATTGAGAAAGCAACCAGTGTGGCAAGAGCTATGATTACCCAATATGGTATGAGTGAGAAGTTCGGGCTGATCGGGCTGGAATCGGTCCAGAACAGATATTTGGACGGACGTCCGGTTATGAACTGTGGTCAGGAGACAGCTTCTGAGATTGATCATGAAGTTATGAAGATGCTGAAAGAAGCTTATGAGGAAGCAAAGAAACTTCTTTCAGAACACAGAGAATCACTGGATAAGATTGCAGCATTTCTGATTGAGAAAGAGACAATCACAGGAAAAGAATTCATGAAGATTTTCCATGAAGTAGAAGGAATTGCAGAAGAGTAATACAGAAAGTTAATGTATTTGAATACCGTTTCCCGGGCAAATCAGATTTTTGTCAGGGAGGCGGTATTTTCTGTTACATTGAGTTGAAAAAACAGGGAGTAAATTATGTTTGATATTCAGGAAGAATTAAAAAAGCTGCCGGGCAAGCCGGGAGTTTATCTGATGCATGATGAGACAGATAAAATCATCTATGTGGGAAAAGCAATCAGTCTGAAAAACCGTGTACGACAGTATTTTCAGAGCAGTCGTAACAAAGGGGCTAAGATAGAACAGATGGTGACTCACATTTCCAGGTTCGAGTATATCGTAACAGATTCGGAACTGGAAGCGCTGGTGCTGGAGTGTAATCTCATCAAAGAGCACAGACCCAAATATAACACAATGTTGATGGACGACAAGGCTTATCCATTTATAAAAGTTACTGTGCAGGAGCCATTTCCAAGAGTGATGTTGGCAAGAAGAGTGCAGAAAGATAAGGCAAAATATTTTGGCCCCTATACGAGTGCCGGGGCAGTGAAAGACACAATAGAACTGATTCGAAAGTTATATTTTATCCGAAGCTGTAACCGGAGACTGCCAAAGGATATTGGAAAAGAGCGGCCATGTCTGAACTATCATATTCATCAGTGCAAAGCTCCGTGTCAGGGATACATTTCGAAGGAGGAATACCGCAAGTCTGTAGAGGAAGTCTTACATTTTCTGAATGGCAATTATGATCCGATTCTGGAAAAGTTGAAGGCACAGATGGAAGAAGCGTCAGAGGCATTGGAGTTTGAGCGGGCAATTGAATATCGGGAGTTAATAAACAGTGTACAGAAAATTGCACAGAAGCAGAAAATTACAGACACTGCGGGAGATGACAGGGATATTGTGGCAGTATCAAAAGATTTGGAAGATGCGGTTGTGCAAGTGTTTTTTATTCGAAATGGAAGATTGATCGGGCGGGATCATTTTTATCTGAAGCTAGTGGATAAGGAGACAAAGGCAGAGATACTTTCCAGTTTTATCAAGCAATTTTATGCAGGGACACCATATATTCCGGGACAGATTATGTTGCCAGAGGAAATACCAGATCATGAGATTATTGAGGAATGGCTGACAAGGAAAAAAGAGCATAAAGTACATCTGGTCATTCCGAAAAAAGGAACAAAGGAAAAACTGGTAGAGCTGGCAGAAAAAAATGCCCGAATGGTTCTGACGAAGGATAAAGAACGGATTAAGAGAGAAGAGGGAAGAACGATTGGTGCAGTCAAAGAACTTCAAAATCTTTTGGGCTTAACCGGACTGCATCGTATGGAGGCGTATGATATTTCCAATACAAATGGATTTGAATCAGTTGGCTCTATGGTTGTCTATGAAAAAGGAAAACCGAAGAGAAATGACTACCGTAAATTCAAGATTAAAGGGGTAAAAGGGGCGAACGATTATGCCAGTATGAATGAAGTGCTTACAAGGCGGTTCGGGCACGGCTTAAGAGAAAAGGAAGAAGGTCGAGAACTTGGTAGTTTTACGGTATTTCCAGATCTGATTCTGATGGACGGTGGTAAAGGGCAGGTAAATATTGCACTGGAAGTGCTGGATAAGTTGAATCTGGATATTCCAGTCTGCGGTATGGTAAAGGATGATCACCACAGAACCAGAGGGCTTTATTATCACAATGAAGAGATTCCTATTGACCGGAATTCGGAAGCATTCAGACTGATCACGCGCATTCAGGATGAAGCTCACCGGTTTGCAATTACATTTCACAGGCAGCTTCGCAGTCAAGGACAAGTTCATTCGATTTTGGATGATATTCCAGGTGTTGGACCAGCAAGAAGAAAAGATTTAATGAAGCATTTTGCCAACATTGAGGCAATCAAGAATGCCACTGTAGAGGAACTAAAGAGTCTTCCTTCTATGAATGAAAAATCCGCTAAGGATGTGTATGATTTTTTTCACTGATATGCTATAATTTTAATATTAGTAATAGGATGCCTGGAAGGAGAGACATATATGCGAAAAAATGTAGTTCAAATGAAGCAGATTGTCGAGAAGATGAATCTGAAAAATCTGACACCGGATGTAGAGTTGTCGGATAAGGCTGTGGAGGTTCCGGATATTAACCGTCCTGCATTACAATTGACAGGATTTTTTGAAAGATTTGATTCGGAACGGGTGCAGGTCATCGGTTATGTAGAATATAGCTACCTGACAACATTGGAAGAAAAGAAAAAAGAGGAAATTTATGACACGCTTCTTTCTTACAAGATTCCATGCCTGGTATTTTGCCGTGCTTTAAAACCAGATGATATGCTCTTGCAAAAGGCAACAGAAGCGAATATTCCGGTATTTTCAACAGATTCACATACATCTGCATTTATGGCAGAAATCATTCGGTGGTTAAATGTTCAGTTAGCACCATGTATTTCCATCCATGGAGTACTGGTAGATGTCTACGGTGTCGGTGTGCTGATTATGGGAGAGAGTGGTATTGGAAAAAGTGAGGCGGCTCTGGAACTGATTAAGAGAGGGCACCGGCTTGTCAGTGACGATGTTGTGGAGATCCGCAAGGTCAGTGATGAGACACTGGTAGGAACAGCACCGGATATTACAAGGCATTTTATTGAGCTCAGAGGTATTGGAATTGTGGACGTTAAGACTTTATTCGGTGTTCAAAGCGTCAGAGAGACAAAGAATATTGACCTTGTTATTACACTGGAGGAGTGGAATAAAGAGCGTGAGTATGATCGCCTGGGACTGGAAGATCAGTATACAGAATTTCTTGGGAATAAGGTAGTCTGCCACAATCTTCCAATCCGTCCAGGACGTAATCTGGCTATTATTGTAGAGACGGCTGCTATTAATCACAGACAGAAGTCTATGGGTTATAATGCTGCACAGGAGCTATATCAGAGAGTACAGCGTAATCTTACAAAAAAAGATTAAAATATATACACGAGGAGAAAATAACTATGAAATACTGTTTTGGAGCAGATGTTGGGGGAACCACTATAAAACTGGGATTGTTTACAGTGGATGGAGAAATTCTTGATAAATGGGAGATTATTACAAGAACTGAAAATGAAGGTGAATCCATTCTTCAAGATATAGCAACGGCTTTAAAGGAAAAGATTCAGGAAAAAGCAATTCCGGCAGAAGAAGTGATAGGAATTGGAATGGGAATTCCGGCACCGGTAAATTCGGAAGGTATTGTGAGAAAGACAGCGAATCTTGGATGGGGATATAAAGAGGTTAAGAAAGAATTAGAGAATCTGACAGGTTGGCAGGTTGTTGTTGGCAATGATGCCAATGTAGCGGCACTCGGTGAGATGTGGAAAGGTGCTGGACATGGTGAGAAGAATATGGTCATGGTCACACTTGGAACTGGAGTTGGCGGAGGAGTGATCATGGGAGGAAGGCCTTTGATCGGTGCCAATGGAGCTGGCGGAGAAATCGGACATATCTGTGTAAATTACTTTGAAGAAAAGTGTTGTGGCTGTGGAAAGAAAGGCTGTCTTGAACAGTATGCGTCTGCAACAGGAATTGCAAGAATTGCCAGAGAACATCTCGCAGCTGATACGAAAGATTCAATATTGCGAACTTATGATTTAGATAAGATAGATGCAAAAATCGTATTTGATGCCTTAAAAGAAGGTGACCAGCTTGCAGTAGATGTTGTAGAAGAATTCGGAGAATACCTGGCGAAAGGATTAGCAGACGTAGCAGTCGTAGTAGATCCAAGCCTTTTTGTAATTGGAGGAGGAGTGTCAAAAGCAGGGGAAATTCTCCTTACATATATAGAAAAATATTATCGCAAGCGAGCCTTTTTTGCAAATAAAGATACTCAGTTTGCTATTGCAAGCCTTGGAAATGATGCAGGAATCTGTGGAGCTGCAAAATTGATCCTGGATAGTCAAGTGTAGAAGGCAGATGTTTCGAATATAGGAATATAGGAAAGGAGAGTGGATATCCACTCTCCTGTTTTTGCTTTTTAAATTATCAATACTGGGGTAAGCCAAAATGATTATTGTGTGTTACCACCAGCATCACCGCCACCGGTATTGCCACCGGTATCACCACCACCGGTATTGCCGCCGGTATCACCACCACCAGTGTTACCCCCACCAGCATCACCGCCGCCGGTATTGCCGCCGGTATTGCCGCCAGTGGTGCCGCCAGTGGTGCCGCCAGTATTATCTCCGGTATTAGTACCGGTATTGTTACCAGTATTATCGCTATTTGTGTCATGGGACTTACTGTCATTTTCTTCAGAATCATAGTCTTCAGAATGTTTTTTATGTCCCGGACAACTCTGATCTGGAAGGCTGTCTGTTGCAAAGTATTCTGTTACACTTGGACAACTGGAATTTGCCAGATATCCGCTAATTGTGCAGACGGATTTTTGCTCTACAGAACTTGGCATTACAAAATCTTTTGTTTCAAGATTCTCATGTACTCTGCTCATGATTCCTTTCCAGATGCGGAAACGGAATTTTGTATCGGAATTACATTCTTTGTTATCATCATAACCGCCCCATACAGCACATGTGTAATATGGTGTATATCCGACAAACCATAAGTCCTTGTTGGATGTTGTTGTACCTGTTTTACCGGCAACTGGCATATTATCTAACTGGCAGGCTTTACCGGTACCTTCCTCTACTACGGTCTGAAGAGCACTCGTAAGAAGTCCGGCTGTACTGTCTTTGATTGCCTGGTGACTCTCGCCAGTTCCGTCAAGAAGAACATTGCCATCATGATCTAAAACTTTCGTGTAAAGAGTTGGTTTATTGTAAACGCCGTTGTTGGCAATTGCAGCATAGGCACTGCAGAGTTCGTAATTATAAACACCATCTGTCAGACCACCAAGGGCAAGGGTTTTTGTGTTATCAGAATAAGTTTTTCCATTTACTACTTTGTTAGTTACCAGTGTGCTGATGCCAAGTTTCTCACAATATTCCATACCTACATCTTGAGTAACAAGATCACTGGTCTGCACAGCACAGGAGTTGAGAGAAAGTGCGATAGCGGTACGCATGGATACATCGCCTTTACTTCCTTTAATAGTTTTTCCACCGCCAACATCATAATTTTTATCATCAATGACAGAAGCAAGTGTCATCTCGTCCAGATCCAGAGCCGGTGCATAAGCAGCCAGGATTTTAAAAGTAGATCCAGGTTGTCTCTTGGAACCTTTGTATGCACGATTCAGTCCTAGACTGGTTGATTTGGCACCTCGGCCACCGACCATGGCTTTGATCTGACCGGTATACTGATCCATCAAAGTAATGGAAGCTTGTGGTTGTGGTGAGATGTTTATAACTTCATTGTAAGTATCACCTTCCTGAGCGATGGTAGATTTCCATTCCTCTACCATGGCACGGGCGGCATCTTCACTTTTATATAAAAGTCCTTGATCTTTGTTATAGGTTTCTTTTACATATTTTTTGATGTGGCCGGAAGAGTAATTCTCAGTACTTCCATCTGCACGCGTGACAGTCAGTGCATAGTCGAGACCATATTCGATATTTGATGGATAATTGGAATCATCATTGGCTTCTTCGTCACAAATCTGCTGAAGAGACTGATTCTGAGTGGAGTAAATGCTAAGACCTCCACTGTAAACAGCATTGTAAGCCTGTGTTTCTGAAAAACCACATTGATCCTGCAGGTCATTCATGACTTGATCTGCAAGTGCATCTACAAAATAACTATATGCGTTGGAAGAATCTGTCTGGGTTTCGTTAACAGACTGGATTCTTGCATATACATCATCTGCCATTGCTTCATCATAAGCAGCCTGGTCGATATATCCCTGTTTCAGCATATTCTTAAGAACCTTATCACGACGCTTCTGGTTCTTTTGAGGGTTCGTGATTGGATTCAGGTTACCAGGACTCTGTGTAATACCTGCAATAACAGCACTTTCAGAAAGAGTCAGTTCTGAAACATCTTTGTTGAAATATCTTTTCGCAGCAGATTGAACACCGAGACAGTTCTGTCCTAAGTTGATGGTGTTCAGATAAGCTTCCATAATCTCATCTTTACTCATCTGCTTTTCGATGGAAACGGCAAGGAACTGTTCCTGGAGTTTTCGCTGTAGCTTATCGTAGAATGTCTTTTCATTTACAAAGTTCGGAAAGACATTATTTTTTATGAGCTGCTGTGTCAGTGTACTGGCTCCCTGGGATCCCCCGGAAATAAGAGAAACACCGGCACGGACAATACCTTTGATATCAATTCCGTTATGCTCATAAAAACGTTCATCCTCGATAGCAACAAATGCATGCTGAAGATCTGCCGGAATCTCATCGATTGTTTTATATACACGGTTAGAACCTGCGGCAACAAAACGTTCAATTTCAGTTGTTCCGTCGTCAGCGTACACTAATGTTGTAAATCCCTGTGGTTTTACATCATCAGGTGTAATATCCGGAGAATTGTCAATAATCTTTTTCACAAATAGTCCGCCACCGGCAACACCGGCGATTGCAACCACGATGATGCAAAGAAGGAGTGCCTTAAATAATCGGACTCCTACACGCTTTGCCTGCATAGCAGACTTTGACGTAATCTGCTTCTGGCGCTTTGCGGCTTTTTTCTTACCATAATTCATGCGTATATGCCTCCTTTATACCAGGTATTATAGCAAATTAGCTATTTGAAATAAAGAAAAAAATGAAAACTTCATATTTTCTATGGAAAATCTTAAGAAGTTTGATATAGTAATGTGGTAGGAAGTAAAAAAAGACTTCTTAAGCGTAATATGTATGAATGAAAAATCAAGGGAGTTATGTAAATATGTTGGAAAAATATAAAGTTGTGTATAAAGGTGGACAGGATGAAATCATAGAAAAAAAGTCCAGATTTATTGCGACAGTTGCTCCGGTAGAAAGCGAAGAAGAAGCACTTGCTTTTATAGAAGCAATGAAGAAAAAATATTGGGATGCGAGACATAACTGTTTTGCGTATGTCATCGGAGAGAGAGGACAGCTTGCAAGATGCAGTGATGACGGAGAACCTGGCGGCACTGCCGGAAAACCTATGCTGGATGTTCTTCTTGGGGAAGAAATCCGCAATATAGTAGTTGTTGTGACCCGTTACTTTGGAGGAACACTTCTTGGAACCGGAGGGCTTGTAAGAGCTTATTCTTCTTCTACACAGGCGGGAATCCGTGCATCTGTAATTATAACCAGAATCCGGGGGCTTAAACTGAATATTAAGACAGATTATAATGGTCTTGGAAAAGTGCAGTATATTTTGGGACAACGTGGAATCAAGCTGATTGACAGTATTTATACGGAAAATGTAGAATTAAGTGTTTTATTGCCTTTGGGAGAGGTAAAGACTGTGGAAGCAGAGATTACAGAAGGAACTAATGGAAGAGTAAAAATGGAAGAAGGCGATGAGTGCTGGTTCGCACAGATTGATGGGGAGCCGCAGATAGTGGCGTAAGAGCAAAGCTTCTGCGACGCTGCCTCTCGGCCATGGCAGTCGCCATACAGAAAAAAGCAACAAGCAAGAGCCTCGATGCCGCGACGCTGCCTCTCGGCCATGGCAGTCGCCATACATAAAAATAACAAGAACGACCGGAGAATGTAAACACTCTCCGGTCGTTCTTGTTATTTCCATGTCTTGCTTGTTGCTTTATGAGAATTCTGGTTCGATTAATCCGAAAGATCCATCTTTTCTCTTATATACTACGTTAACTTCTTCATTCTCAGCATTGAAGAATACAAAGAAGTTATGTCCAAGTAATTCCATCTGTACGCATGCGTCTTCTGGATACATTGGTTTGATTCCGAATCTTTTTGTGCGGACAATTTTTACTTCATCGTCTTCAATTGACTCTTCTGTCTCAAAAAGAGTCTTGCTGAAGTTGTTACCTTCCTGATTCTTTGCTACCAGTTTGTTTTTATATTTTCTGAGCTGACGCTCGATGACTTCTTCTACTAGGTCGATGGATACATACATATCGTCGCTTTCCTGCTCGGAACGAATGATGTTGCCTTTTACAGGGATTGTAACCTCAATCTTCTGATGTTCTTTCTGAACGCTGAGTGTTACATGAATCTCTGTGTCAGGTGTGAAGTAACGCTGTAATTTTCCTAATTTGCTCTCTACAGCATCTTTTAATCCTGGTGTTACGTCAATGTTCTTTCCAATAATAATGAATTTCATATTGTCCAACTCCTTTGCTACGTTTTTTCAGACGTTAATATCTGACAGTTGGTGGCCAGAACGGTAATCTATCTGATAGATATAGTATAGCACGTTTTGTTGTTAATGTATAGCACGTATTACTTCAATTCTTGAAATTTTTCCATCAGATTTTTTTGCGATGCGTAGACCGAAGCTTTTGAAGAAAACACAGGCTCCGATCTCGTTATTTATATTTTCTTTTTTTAACTGATCAAGCATCACCTCTTCCAGTGTATCGTTTCCTGAATACGGAAGGTCAATGGAAAGAAGCCTGGCAATATTTTTTGCTTTTGCAGATGCGTGGAAGATGTATTTGTCAGCATCATCAAAATTACAGAATAAGAATTTACGTGTGGCAAATAATACAGCGATTGCGCAGACACCGACAAGACTGCTCCAGATGGAAGAATGATCGATGATGATTTGTCTTGCAATTGCAAATAAGAGAACTTCGAAAACTGTCTGTGGGGAGTGAGAGTACATCATTTTAATAAGCTCGACACCGATGATCAGATTGAAGCAAGTTTCCAGAAGATCTTCGTAGTTAGGCCAGACATTTAAATCTGGAATTTTGTAAATCGCACCGGCTACAC
>OLRQ01002515.1_pt1 | contig 11010 bp, 9 predicted proteins | sample 1671971 | NCBI WGS metagenome assembly OLRQ01 (sample SAMEA3136631, study PRJEB25190) | human gut metagenome | biome: human gut; feature: human-associated habitat; material: faeces | place: Austria | collected 2013 | reverse complement strand
GACGTCGATTTTGCCAGGAACACCACCGAGCGATCCATCGGCACGAGCAGAATGCCCTCTAGGCATCCCTGCTCCTTCTCGTGAGCGAACGAGCGATTGAGGCCTAGAAGCGATGTGAACACGATAAGCGCCCACAAAAGGCCGCCGCTCATCTGCAGGATATCGAGCGTGCTCGAGGTCTGCGCGAGTGCAGCCCCGTACACGACGAGCACGAGCAGCGCATAGATACCCATGGAGGTAAGCATCTCTTTCGTGCGGAACTCCTGCTCCAGGTCCTTGCGCAACAGCGTCTTGTACTGCTGAAACGTTGAGGGCCTCTTGATGGCCACCCCTCCTGCCGTTCGGATGGCAGCCTCCTTCCGCGCCGCCATACTAGGCCACCCCCATACCGACTGTCGCGCGGTAGAGTCCCGCGAAATCATCGAAGTCGAACGCTTCCTTCTTGTCGAACGCGACCACCTTGCCCTTCGCCAGCACGAGCGCGTGCGTGCACATGGCAAAGCCCTTCTGCAGGTCGTGGCTCACCATGACGAACGTGCGGCCATCGCGCTGCTGCTCGATGAGCTCGTCGAAGATCTCGACCGCATGCGGGTCGAGCCCCGAATACGGCTCGTCCAGGAACACCACATCCGGGTCGTGGATGAGCGCGCGGGCGATGGAGAGGCGCTGCGTCATGCCGCGCGAGAACGTGCGCACCACGTCGAGGCGGCGGTGCTTCAGCTCCACCGCCTCCAACAGCTCCATGACGCGCGCCTCGGGGTCGACCACCCCGTAGAGGCGCGCGTAGATCATGAGGTTCTGCTCGGCCGTGAGGTCCGGGTAGAGCATCGAGTTGTGCGAGATGAGCCCGATATGGTCGCGCGCGCGGTCGGGCTCCTCCTTCAGGTCCACGCCCATGAGCGTGGCTTTGCCGGACGTGGCGCGCGACAGCGTGGACAGCACGCGCAGAAGCGTGGTCTTCCCCGCCCCGTTCGGGCCGAAGATGGACAGGAACGCCCCTTGCGGCACCTCGATGGTCACGTTGTCGACGGCCTTGCGATTGCCGAACACCTTCGAGAGCTTCTTGGTTTCGATCGCAGGCTCAGCCACAGCTTCCATGGCGCATTACGCCTCTTCTCTCTTCTTCTCGTCGACTTTCGCCGCCGAATCCTCGCGCGGCAGATCGTCGGAAACCTCCTCCGCCTGCTTGCCGCGCTTCGCGCCGCGGCGGCCGGCGGTGGCTATCAGCACGCCCAGCATCAGCAGGCCGAAGCCCACCCACACGGGCGTGATGAGCGGGTTCACGCGCACGTCCATGGAGAAGTCGCCGTTGGTGTTCACGCCCTTGTAGACCACGAACAGGTCCTCGGTGGGAAACGAGATCACGCCCGCCACCAGCTTCTGCTGCTGGGTGGACTGCACCAGCTGCACGGCCGGCGACACGGAGCCCACGAACTCGCCGTCCTTGAACACGTCGTAGTTCACGGTGTACAGGATATCATCGCCGTTCGCCATCTCCTCGATGGTGTTCGACGTGTATTTCAGCGTGAAGTCCTGGATGGTGAAGTCCTCGGTGGTCGAATCCGTGGCCTCGTCGTAGCCCACGTAGCCCACGCGCTCGGTCACGAACATGGACGAGCCGATCAGGCCCACCAGGATCACGGCCATGGCCAGGTGCGACACGAAGCCGCCGAACGAGGCGGCGCGGTTCGCCAGCATGCCGAACGCGGCGCCGAACACGTTGCCGCCGTGCTTCTCGCGGTAGGCGCGGATACCGCGGCCCAGCATGAACAGCGAGTTGAACAGCAGCAGGCTGGCCACGAGCAGGCCCACGACCGTCAAGCCGTTGTAGTACCAGGCCGGCCCCAGCGTGGAGAGCATCTCGGAGGCCGAGACGCTGCCCTGCGCCGCCAGCTCCTGGTAGTACGCCACGTTCGCCTGGTAGCTGGGCAGCAAGTACGTAGCGTAGTAGAACATGAGCACCGCGAACAGCACGAGCGCGCAGGCGCCGGGGATGCGGGCGCGCTTCCAGAACTGCTTCCCCTCGGTCTTGCCCCACGACAGCAGCGGGCACGCCGTGAGCACGATGAGGTACAGAATGCCCAGGGGACGCGCGATGGCGTCGTAGGTTCCCGTGGAGAACTTCAGGTTGAACGGCAGCGCCGGCGCGATGGTCATGAACGTGAGCATGAGGGTGAACACGATCATGATGAGGTTGTTGAAGTAGTAGGCCGCATCCTTCGACATCATGCTGGAGATGTCGTCGCCGCCCGCCTTGGCCGGCCCGAACGACTTCCAACGCACGATGAGGCCCACGATGCCGGCCAGCACCGACGCGGCGATCAGGCCGCCGAACAGCACGAGCGACACGTTGTCGCCCTCGAACGCGTGCACGGACTGCACGAGGCCCGAGCGCGAGATGAACGTGCCCACGATGACGAACGCGAACGTGAGGCACGCGCACATGACCGACCAGCGCTTGAACGCGCCGCGCTGGCGGTACACGGTGAAGCTATGGATGAGCGCCACGCCCACGAGCCATGACAGCAGGCTCGCGTTCTCGACGGGGTCCCAGCCCCAGTAGCCGCCCCAGCCGAGCACCACGTAGGCCCACACGGCGCCCAGGCCGATGCCGATGCCCAGGAACAGCCACGAGAACAGCGCGTAGCGCTGCGAGCGCACGACCCACGCCTTCGAGGAATCGTTCACGATGATGGCCGCGATGGCGTAGGCGAACGGGATGGTGAGGCCGGCGTAGCCCACGAACAGCGTGGGCGGGTGGATGGCCATGGCCCAGTGCTCCAAGAGCGTGTTCATGCCCCAGAGCGCCGCCTCGCCGCGCAGGTTGCCCGATGCGTCGAGGTACTGGGCGGCCAGGGCCGTGAACGGCATGTTGCTCTCGGAGAACAACGTGACGCCCACGAACGCCGCCAGCACGATCTGCGCCACGAGCAGCGCCATGGAATCGAGCTTCTCCTGCCGCTTCAGGTTGCGCACGGCCACCACGGAGTTGAACAGCGAGATGAGCCAGGCCCAGAACAGAAGCGAGCCCTCGCGGCCGGCCCACAGGCCCGCCAGCTGGTAGAGCCACGCATCGGCGCCTGCCGCGTTGCTGTGGTAGCGCACCACGTACTCGATGGATGTGTCGCCCGTCATGAAGCAGTACACGAGGATGCCGCAGCACGCCGTGAGCCCCACGGCGGACACGAGGGCCGCCACATGGCCGCCCCAGGTGAGCGTCTCCGCCACGCCGCTCGCACGCTTGCGCCCCGCAATCGCGCCCGCCACTAGGCAGACGATCGACACGATGACGGCCGCAAACGAGATGAGCAGTCCAATCAGACCGAATATTGACATGTAGGTATCCCTTCGTTGCGGCCGCGTGCCGCCAAGCTTATGAGATGGCCGGGCCGCGCATGCTATTCCGCGAGCGAGACCTCGGTGGCATGGAACTTCCCGTCTTCGTTGAGCGAGCCGGTGAGCACGAGCGTGGAGCCGTCCCTCACCTCGTCGGACAGCGCGTCGTCGAACAGCACGGACAGCTCGGGCGCGCCCTCCGCGTCCACGAGGACGAAGCGGTCGCCCTGCCCTGCCGCGGCAAGCGTGCCGTCCTTCACCGTGCCGGTCACCTTCACCGGCTTGTCCAGAACGCTGTCGCCGTATTCCGCAAGCTGCGCCACGCCGAGCGCGTTGCTGGAATTCTCGTACTTCGACGGGCACTTCGTCACGAGCTCGGTCGCATGCAGCACGCCGTCTGCGCCCACCTTGCCCGTGCAGATGGCCGTGACGTCGTTGCCGAAGGTGGCTGCCACGCCTCCCTCGTACTTGACGCGCAGGTACTGCGTCTGATCGCCCGACGGGTCGTACATATCGAACGTGAGCACATTGTCCTCCGTGGAGAAGGAGTTCTCCACCACGTTGCCCGACACCTGGACTTTCTGGTCGGCGTACTGCCCGTTCGCCATATCGGCTATCGTCACGGACTTCGCCGACGAGCTGCCCCCGACGACGGCCAAGACAACGACCAGCACGATGACGATGATACCGGTGACCACCACGAGCCGCCGCTTCGTTTTCGTGTTCACGCTCGCCTCCTCCTCAAGAGTCTTACGCCCAATTGTCACGTACCCCAAAGTTCCGAGGAACGGAAGCACGGTGAATTCAAAGATTCACCATGTTGTCACGGGATTTCCCCGCTCGGCGCGGTGCAAACCCCCGCCGGCCACGGGGCCCCGCCCGCCGTTTCCGTTCATCGAGCCTTTGAAGAGGGAGCCCGTCCAAGCAAGACGCTTGAGGCGGGCTCCCTCTTCGTTATGCGGTTGCGTCCGAAGACGCCTCTTTGTGCTGGCGAACCTTACGCTGCGTTAAGCTTGTTGGCCTGCTGGTACGTCAGCCAGCCTTCCGGCACGTAGGACTCGCTGTGGCACTGCGTGCAGGCGTTCACCGACGCGCGGTGTGCCTTGTGGCAGCTGCTGCACTCCTGCTCGCCATGCTGCGGCTGGTGCGGGTTGTACTGCCCCAGCTCGGACGTCGCCTGCTTCAGGTCTTCGCGCGTGAGATTGTGGCAGGACTCGTTCAGGCAGAACTCGTCGCCGCTCTCCAGTCCGCGTGCCTCGACCAGCTGGTCGACGTCACGCTCCTCGAGCGGGTAGTAGTAGTTGCCCGTGATCCATGCCATGCCCTCGGCCACCTGCTCGCCGATCGTCGGAACGTGGCAGCTCATGCACGTGGCCTCGGCGCCGCCCTGATCCTTCGAGACGCGGTGCACCGCAGCCATCATGCTGCTGGCATCCTCAACGTCGTTGCCCCACTTGTCCACGGCCGCCTGGCCCGGCTCCGCCTCGTACGTCGGCAGATACGGATCCATCGGCGTGTGGCAAATAGCGTTGCAGAAGCTCGGCTGCTCATGCCAAACCCAGAAGCCGGCACCGGCTGCAATCAGAACAACCGCCACGACGCCGACGACGATCGGCCACTTCTTCCCCTTCTTCTTGGGAGCGGCCTCGCCGGCTTCGGCGCCTTCCGCCTTCACGGCTTCGTCCGTGGTTTCCACATCGGTCGTGGAGTCCTCGGTCGCGGCTGCCTCGGTGGCGGCTTCCACTTTGGTTTCCTCTTCGCTCATCTCCATAACCCCCTTTCTTGCATCCTCGATTGCCCGTGCGTCCGGTTGGTTCGCGGGTTTCCCGCCCGACCCTCGGCACGAGCACGTTACCTCATGCATACTAGCCCTCGGCCGACGTTGCGCCTATCACCCATTTGGGGGGAATTAGCCCGTTTTGCCCCCAATTTCGTGTGAGGCACGCCCGTTGCGGCCGAGTTTTGGTGCAATACGCCGGGAAGGGAAAGCAGGCGCCTTCCCTTCCCCAGCGCGGCGGAGAGACCGGTCGCGTTTCGTTTAGATCTGTGCCAGAGCTTGATCCACCGCCGCCTCGGACTTGTTGAGCGTGTCCTGGGCGAGCGCGGAGTTGTGAGCGCCATCGCTGTTCTCTACCATGACCCAATCCCAGTAGAACTGAGCCGTGCGGTTGAGGTCGCGGAGCTTGTTCAGCTGATCCTCGCCCATCGAGCCGTTCGCAACGATCTCGGAGAGCTTGTTGTTCAGCGTGACCAGCTTGTTGCCGATGCTGTTGACGCGGTCGATGGCAACCTTCTGCTTCGCGGCGACCTCGGCCTTGATGTCGGCGTGGCACTGCGAGCAGTCGTTGGCGATGAGCTCCTCGTTGTCAAGCGGGCTCGACCAGTTGTGGTTGTCGAACTCCTTGCCGTCAGCGTTCTTCGTCGTGCCCATGTGGCAGTCGGAGCAGCTGTAGCCCTGCTTGGCCATGGGAGCCATGTCGCCGCCGTACATCGTCTCGAACTCGGGGTGCTGCACCTTGAGCTGCTTCGTGCCGTTCGTCGGGTTCGTGTGGTCGACGTAGTTGATGGAGTTCTCGTACGCCAGCACCTTCTCCGGCGTGGCCTCGGCGAGGCCCTTCCACGGGTTCTCGGCCGACTTGTTCTCGTTCGGGAACAGGTACTCGTTGTGGCACTGGCCGCAGGACATGGCACCCTCGGGCACCTTGCTCGCGTCGTCGCCCACCGCGTTCACGAAGAACTGGCGGATGGCCTTGGCGCCTTCGGCCGGGCTGTTCTCATGGCAGTCGTAGCAGCTGATGGGCTCGGAGACCTGAGCCTTCATCGCCTGAATGTCCGACGTGTTCAGCGTGGGGTCGGCGTTCTGCTTCAGGATGAACTCGGACGACTTGCACGTCAGGCAGTTCGCCGTCTTGGGGTTGCGCCCCGTCTCGTTGATGTCGGTCAGCGAATAGACATGCCCGTTCGGCTCGGCGTAGAACTTCGAGAAGGCCGAGCCGGCCCAAATGGTCTGGATCTGCGGGTAGATTTGCGTGTAATCGCCCGGATCCTTGTTCTCTCCGTTCTGCTTGTACGTGGCGTACTCGTCGGGGTACACTTCCTGCCACGCATCAGCGGTGATGATGCCGTTCTCGTTCGCCGCGGGGATTTTGAAGTCCACCACGGATTCTGCTCCCTTGTTCGCATCTTCGCTTGGCTGCTGGGGCGCACACGCCGCCAACCCCATGACCAGAACGCAGATGCAGGTGAGGGAAAGCCCTAATCTCGTCTTCTTGCTCGCAAAGATGGCTTTCATCAAGCATCTCCTCCCTTCGACCTTCAATAGATCTCTCCTTCACGAAATATACACTTTTCAAACGGGGAATGATGAGCCGAAATACCCCCGTCGGGAATTCCCACGAACGGGATAGGGAAAAACCCGCCCGGGCTCTTTGCAGGTCATGGATGCAATGCCTCCGAAGAGGGCCATCGAGGGGCGGCGGATCGACGGAGCGGGAGCCACGTCGGCAAAACCTCTCATTGGTGCGCATATGCTGCTTCCGTATGGATGCCCGCGGCTTTGTCGGCGGGCATCGTATGCAACGGCGGCTCGCCGTCCGAGCCGCATCGGGGGCCAGGCTATAATGTCGAGGCGGGCGAATGGCTCCGGAAGGCGCGCTTGCATTCTTACGGCGCAACTTGCGAAGCGAAACCGCCGGCCCCCTAGCGAAGGAGAGCAGATGCAGGAAGATGACATCACGAAACTTGGGTCGCTTCGGGCGAAGTTGTTCTCGACCTCGTTTAACGAGAAGGTCGTTTGCACCATCTTCAGCCTGGTGGCGGTTGTCGTGCTGCTGCTTAGCATCTGGTACTCGTATTCTCAGCTGGGCAACGCCGAGAACGTGGTGCACATCTTCGCCATAGCCGCCCAATGCGCGGGAGCGCTGGTCCTCGTGCTCGAGGTTTTCGGCGAGTCCGAGGAAAAACAGCTTCGCAGAACGCTCGGAACCCCGGTGCTCTTGAGGGAGGTTTCCGAAGACTCGGTGCCCACCGAGCTGGTGCGCATCAAGGCATCCGAGATAGCAAGCAAGAAGGCGAGCGCCGTCATCCTGATCCTTGGATACGCTGCCGCATTCGCCGCCAACTCCCCCAACCCAAGCATGGAGGCCCTCCTGTCTTTCGTCTCCGCAACCGTCGGGATCATCTTGGTCGTGCAGTCCTATGCGATTTGGACGATGATCAAGTTCCAAGGCGAGACGATCAACCTGAACAAGTTTTACAAGGACAAGTGAGGACAGGGGCTCGATCAAGCGTGGAATACCAGTTCGTATACAGAAATCGGCCCGGAAGCAACTTCCGGGCCGATCGAGTTTCCGTGGTGGAGATGATGGGATTCGAACCCACGACCCCCACGTTGCGAACATGATTCTCCCGAAGGTACGTATATTATCACAATTTATTTAGTAACTAAAGTGGCGATGTGTCCTTCGCTTGAACGAGATGACGTGGGGAAACTCCTTTTTGGCAAAAGAATTCATTCATGTAGCAGCTTCCTGCATAGGAAACTCCGGTACTACGCATCACCAAGCCTATGGTTACGCGTTTTGCTGACCGTATGACGTTATCCAGTTCGAGCAGTTAGGCACCGACCGCTCGTTCGTTGACGAGAGCCTGTACCAAGATGCGCAACACGGGGGCATTTCGCAAAGCGGCCATCGCCGCTATTCGGCAGACAGCCACCTGGCAAGGTCATGGATCATGATACCCTCGTGATCGTAGGTTTCATGCCTTGTGCGGGCGATGAGAAACTTCGGGTATCCGTCGCGTATCCTCAGCAGGGGATCGACTTCCCGCTCGAACGTCGCAAAGGCCGAGATGTCGTCGCTCACTTGAACGTACATCTTCTCGCTCCCACGCATGGCGACGAAGTCCACCTCTTTTTGATACAGCTTGCCGACATAGAGCTCGTAGCCTCGCCTCAGAAGCTCGATGGCGACCATGTTCTCGTAAACCCGGCCCCAGTCCATGTTGCGCGTGCCAAGCTTCGCTAACCGGAAGGAGTGGTCGCTCAGATAGTATTTATCGCCCGAGGACAGGTACTTCTTCCCTCGGATGTCGTATCTGCGAACTTTGTAGAACGCGTAGGCGTTGCAAAGGTATTCGATGTACGAGCCGACGGTCTTGTGGTTCGCCTCGGTGTCGCCCTCCAGCGACGACGCCACGCTCCTCGCCGAAGTCACGTTTGAGACGTTGTCCATCAGAAATTCGGACAGGCGGTTGAGCAGATCGGGATTGCGCACGTCGTACTTCTGGCGAATATCGCGCATGATGAGGGTCTCGAACACATCCTTCACGTAGGCGGAGCGGTCGGCTTCGTTCTTGTAGGGGTAGGAGCCCGACATGCCCCCTGTGTGCACGTAGCGGTCGAAGGCGCCGTCGATGCCCTCCTCTTCCCCGAAGTAGGCGAGGTACTCCGCAAACGAGAACGGGAACACCTCGATCTCGAATGTGCGGCCCGTGAACAGCGTGGCGAGGTCGCTGCTGAGCAGAAAGGCGTTCGAGCCGGTGATGTAGATGTCGAAGTTCTCCGATGCGTGGAAGCTGTTGATGGCCCTCTCGAATCCCTCGCACATCTGAACCTCGTCTATGATGACATAGTTGCTCGCACCGGGAACGTAGGCGGCCCGCACGAACTCGTCCAGGGCATGGTACTCCATGAGGCCCTCGAATTCGATCAGGTTGAAGTTGACGTGAATGATGTTCGCGCCGGGATCCGAGCTCACGACGTGGTGCTTGAAAGCTTCGAGCAGCTTGGATTTGCCGCTGCGGCGAACGCCGGTAACCACCTTGATGTCGGGGGTTCCCTCGACGTCTATCAGCTTCTGCAGATAGCTCTTCCTCTCGATAAGCTTCATCGTTGATTCTCATTTCCCAAAATTGATTTCGTTTTAATATTGGGAAATAGAGTACCACAGAGACCGTCGCTCAGCGACACCGGCAATCGTCCGGCAACACCAAAAAGGCAGACCGGTTTCCCGACCTGCCCTGATTTCCGTGGTGGAGATGATGGGATTCGAACCCACGACCCCCACGTTGCGAACGTGATGCTCTCCCAGCTGAGCTACATCCCCACGGGTGCTGCGCTCTCGCGCGAGGACTTATTTTGCCGGTATTGGGGGCATTTGTCAAATGGGGATTTGAAATGTTCATAGAACGTTCGGGTTGTTGGCAGGCGCTAGATGCCCTCGCCCTCTTCGGAGGGATCGAGATCGTCATCGTCGTCGAGGTATTTCAGGATGTCGCCTGGTTCGCATTCGAGGACTTTGCAGATGGCGTTGAGCGTGGAGAAGCGAATGGCCTTGATCTTGCCGGTCTTTATGCGCGACATGTTCACGTTGGTGATGCCGACTTTATCCGCAAGGTCGTTGAGCGACATCTTGCGATCAGCCATGATTCTGTCAAGCTCGAGGATGATAGCCATTGCGGCAACCTAAAGCGTTTCGTCAGTAAATTCTTGAAGAAGGATGCCGTATTTAAATACGAACGAAAAGGCGAATGTAACTGCAGCTCCAAAGATGGGAGCTAAGTTAATAGGGATAATCACATTGCTATTTGTTGACACATAACCAGAACTTAATGAGCCGCTCTGAAAAGAAATTGTATTAAGCGTTACCCCAAAATCCACAATTGAATAGAGAAGTAACAAACCAGCAATTATTCTTAATCTTTTAACCTGCGACATAGCAAATGGTGAGCGACCTCGTTTCGTGTCGGCAAATATCGATGAAAAGAGCAAGAGGAGTGAGGCTATAGTAAGCCCATGTAACAGATGCAATACAACACTGATAATGTTTTGGCTTCCACCATCGATGCTAACGAATGATGTAACCATATTGAACAAAGCGACGGTCCAATAGACCGCATACACGAACAGAATGACCCGCAGACCTAAGGCGATAAAACGACAAACCTTTCTGATTTTTTTCATTGACGCTTCCGCTTCAACAAGATCGGCTTCAAGCATATGACCCCTCCGATTCTGACAAACAAATAGTTAGACTCTGAAAACGGAACGGTCATAATTATATTAAACAAGATGACCCCTTAAGAGGTCATCTTGTTTTCGTTAAACTATACCGACCTTTAAAACCCAGGCGCAAAGCATATTCCTCCCCATCCAACATAAGGACAAGTGGCCCGCGGATCGGCCTCACTGTAAAACAGCATATTACGCACCTCCTTTCTTGTTCTCTATTGCGGCTTTCATGGCCGCTCCTAAACGGTCGTAGAACTCTAGGGTCATCGCGCAGTAGGAGTCGGGCGACTCCAGACTGCCCGATGCGAACAGCGAGCGGGCTCGGCAGCCTCCCCCGCAGATTCGCTCGTAACGGCACGTGGCGCAGCCCTCGAAGTTGGCGGCATCCAGGGCGCGGCACCGTGCGGAAACCTCGCTCTCCAGCGCCTCCGCAAGCGTGCCGGCGAAGACGTTGCCCATCGCCAGCTCGGGGCGGTGGAGCATATGGCACGGATAGACGGTGCCGTCGGCGGCGATGCTCACGCCGCGATAGCCGGCGCCACAGTTCCTCTTCACCGTGAGGTTCAGGCCCACGGGGGCGTCCATGAGGGCGAGCGGCTTGCCGCCGTCCAGCGTGAGGATGCTCGCGCCCAGCTTCCGCAGAGCCTCCTCGTCGGGCAGCA
>OLRQ01002510.1_pt1 | contig 11045 bp, 10 predicted proteins | sample 1671971 | NCBI WGS metagenome assembly OLRQ01 (sample SAMEA3136631, study PRJEB25190) | human gut metagenome | biome: human gut; feature: human-associated habitat; material: faeces | place: Austria | collected 2013 | reverse complement strand
CTTCCTGCGTATATACATATAGCCGCTGCCCGTCCTGCACCGGTGCGGCCTGATTCAGCCACTGGGTATCCGCATCTTCCCGAAACCCTCCGGCTGCAGCGAGCGCTTCATACACCCGCATGCCATCCTGCAGCGCATAAACGCCAGGCGCCTGCACTGCCCCGCACACATAGACATAAATTACAGACGAAACCCCGGTCTGCTCTTCTGTCTGCCGCTCCTGCTCCGTCTCTGAAAAGGACTCCTTTCGAAGCCCGTCCATATGAATCTCTGTTCTCCGGGTACAGCCGGTCAGAAGCAGGATCATCACCCCCGCTTTCAAAGCAGCTCTCCGGATTCGTTTTCTGTGAGATATATTATTCCTTTTCTTATGCATTTTCTCTGCAGCTTCAGACTGCCGATTCCTCTCATGCATTCTTATATTGTAACGGAAAATTAAAAGTTTTGCAATATTTTTTTACCATTTAAAAAGAACTACTCCGACCGCCATGATCCCGAGTCCGATCACGCGCCGCCACAGAAACGGCTGCTTTTCCACACCGAACCAGCCCATAAGCTCGATCAGGTAAGCTGCCGCCAGCTGTGCGAGCACGATCAGCATTGCCGCACGCGCCGGGCCGAGTACTTCCATCGATTTTACAACCGTGATCGTAATCAACGCTCCCGCCACTCCGGAAAGCAGCATATACTTTGGCTCGACATGTCCAATTGCAAGAAAACTACTCCGATCCGTGAAAATCCATGCTGCCAGACAGGCCAGCAGCGCCGTAAACTGCACAAAAGCAGACGATACCCACAGGCTCGTCTGTCTCGTCACCTCAGTATTAAACACCCCCTGTACGCTCATCAGCACACCGGAAAGCAGCGCGATCGACATTCCCGACATTTTGTTCCGTCCTCCTGATCCACATAGCTTATTGACCCGCAAACACCGAAAAGAGGTGTTTTAGGATTGTATCATAGTATGCGCGCATGGCTTTATTTTATTCTGACCAGGATCCGCAAAATCCATGCCCCACAAAAATGATGAAAAAATACAGTCCCCGGAAAACCTCACCCGGAGACTGTACTTCTGTGGATATTGTATTTCTATGAATTATGAATATTGTATTTCTATGAATATCTCCTTACCCATAGTATCACGCAAGCGCACGCTCAAGTCTGCGGATCATCTCGTCCACATCCTCCTTCTCGATTACAAGCGGCGGCACAAAACGCAGCACATCCGAGCCGGCGCTCAAAACGATCAGCCGCTGTTCCAGTGCTTTTTTTACAATCTCGCCAACCGGGCGGCCTGTGACAACGACGCCCTGCATCAGTCCTTTTCCTCTGCGCAGGCTCAGGCAGTCGTACTTGCCCACCAGCTCATCGAGCTTCTGCTCCAGATATGGTGCGATATCCTGTACATGCTTCACGATCTGCTGCTCTTCAAACAGATCGAATACCTTTGAGACCGCTGCGCACGCCAACGGATTGCCGCCATAGGTCGTCCCGTGGTCTCCCGGTACGAGCGATGCCCCGGCCACCTTCTCATTTAAGACGAACGCGCCGACCGGCACTCCGCAGCCAAGTGCCTTTGCGCAGGTCATAATATCCGGCTTCACACCGTACTGCTGCCATGCAAAATAGCTGCCGGTTCGTCCCATGCCGCACTGGATCTCATCAAGGATCAGCAGGATATCTTTTTCTTCGCAAATCGCTTTGATGCCTTGCAGAAATTCCGGATCTGCCGGATAAATACCGCCTTCGCCCTGCACCGTCTCAAGAATAATCGCACAGGTCTTGTCTGTCACCTGCGCTTTCACGCTGGCAAGATCATTAAAGTCTGCAAATTTTACGCCTCCCATCAGCGGCTGGAATGCCTCCTGGTAATGCGGGTTGCCCGTCACGGAAAGCGCTCCGATGCTCCGGCCGTGAAAGGAATGGCGCATTGCGATGATCTCATGATCCGTGCCGCCATCCTTCAAAAAGGCATACTTTCTGGCTGCCTTGATCGCACCCTCAATCGCTTCCGTTCCGCTGTTCGTAAAGAACACCTTATCCATCCCGCTTGCCTTTACCAGCTTCTTCGCCGCCTCTGCCAGCGGTACATTATAGTAAAGATTTGAAGTGTGGATCAGCTGATCCACCTGCGCTTTTAACGCATCGTTATACGCTTCATTTCCATAGCCGAGTGCGAATACTGCGATCCCGGCTCCGAAATCCAGATAATCATTTCCATCTGCATCTGTCAGATAGACACCGTGCCCCTCCTTTAATACAACCGGAAACCGGTTGTAGGTGTGCAGCACATACTGCTCCGTCTGCTCCATATATTCTTTACTGTTCATTGAAAAATGGCTCCTCTCCGTCTCCGATAATCGCAGTTCCGATACCCTTATTGGTAAAGAACTCCAGGAGCAGGCAGTGCTCGATCCGTCCGTCCAAAATATGGACGCGCGATACGCCTGACTCAATTGCCTGAATACAGTTCTGCAGCTTCGGCAGCATACCGCCGCCGACATTGCCGCTCTTTAAAAACTCCTTTGCCTCCGGGATCGTCAGCTCACTGATCAGACTCGTGCGATCCAGCGGATCACGGTATACACCCTCGATATCTGTCAGGAACGCCAGCTTTGCCGCCTTGACTGCCGTCGCAATCGCACAGGCCGCATCATCTGCATTGATATTGTAGGAATGAAACTCATCATCTGAACCAATCGGGCAGATAACCGGGATAAAATCATTGTCCAGCAACGTCTCCAAAAGCGTCGTATCGACATGCCTGACCTCACCGACAAAGCCGATATCCTTACCGCCTGCCAGCTTCTTATCGACCTGCAACACCGATCCGTCCTTGCCGCTGATGCCGACTGCCTTCAATCCGACCTTTTCCATCATGGAAACAAGGCCTTTATTGATCTTGTTGAGCACCATCTCGGCCACTTCCATCGTCTCCGCATCCGTGACACGCAGGCCGTTCACAAAATTCGTCTCAAGGCCAACCTTATTGATCCACTTTGTGATCTCTTTTCCACCACCGTGTACGATGATCGGCCGGAACCCGACCAGCTTCAGAAGTGCCACATCTCTGATCACGCTCTTTTTCAGCTCGTGATCCACCATCGCACTTCCACCATATTTTACTACGATTGTTTTTCCGTGAAAACGCTGGATATACGGAAGCGCCTCAATCAGCACATTCGCCTTTTCCAGCCACATCTCCATCATCGGTTCCATTTTTGTCGGCTCCATTTCGTCACACTCTCTTTCTATATGCTCAGGATCGATAATCCGCATTGATCTTCACATAGTCAAATGTCAGATCGCAGCCCCACGCCGTCGCGGATGCCTCACCCATCTTTACATCAGCGATCGCGGTCACTTCCTTCTCAGAGAGGATCTTCGTCGCTTCCTCCTCGCTGTATCCGGTCGAAACACCGTTTTCGATGATTTTCAGCTTTCCGGCTGCGCTCTCGAACCAGAGGTCCACCTTTTCCGGATCAAACTGCACACCAGAGTATCCCATCGCACACAGGATTCGCCCCCAGTTTGCATCATGGCCGAAGATCGCAGCCTTCGTCAGATTCGATGTGATGACAGATTTGCTCAGAGTCACCGCATCGGCCTTGCTCGCCGCACCGGTCACCTTTACCTCAAAAAGTGCGCTTGCTCCTTCTCCGTCTGCCGCCATATGCTTTGCCAGATACGTATTGACCTCATTTAATGCCTTTACAAATGCCGCATAATCCTCGTTTTCCTCTGTGATCTTCGGATTCCCGGCTTCACCGTTTGCCAGCAGCAATGCAGTATCATTAGTCGACGTATCTCCATCCACAGATATCATATTGTATGTATCCTGTACGCTTGCACTCAGTGCTTTCTGCAAAAGCTCCTTCGAAATCGCCGCATCAGTCGTCACAAAGCTGAGCATCGTGCACATATTCGGATGGATCATGCCAGAACCCTTGCACATACCGCCGATCGTGACCGTCTTTCCGCCTAAGGTCGCCTCGACAACCACTTCCTTTTTCACCGTATCCGTCGTCATGATCGCCTCTGCCGCCAGCGTCGCCGCCGCCTGTGTATGTGCCAGCATCGGCTGCATTGTCTCAATGCCCGCACGGATCTTATTGATCGGAATCTGCGCGCCGATCACGCCCGTAGAAGCCACAAGCACCTGATCTGCCCTGATGCCAAAGAGCTCCGCCGCCTTTTCCGCCGTCTGTTTGCAGTAGCCAAGTCCTTCTTCTCCGGTACATGCATTGGCCACGCCGCTGTTGACTACCACCGCATGGACGTTGCCGCCTCCATATACGACTGACTGATCCCATTTGACCGGAGCTGCCTTCACGACATTTGTCGTAAATGTACCGGCCACCTCACATGGTATCCTGCTGTAGATCAGTGCCATGTCTTTCTTTCCTTTTTTGATACCGGCTGCTATGCCGATCGCCTCAAAGCCTTTAGCCGCTGTCACGCCGCCATCTGTCTTCTTTATCATTTTCTCTTCTTTCCTTCTTCCTGTATGTATTCGCAAAAGGGTATCAAGCCTTACTGTCTTTCATTACGGAAATACCGGCGGCATCCGAAGTCCTTCCGCCTCGTCCTCGCCAAAGAGCAGATTCATATTCTGCACAGCCTGTCCTGCCGCTCCTTTGACCAGATTGTCCATTGCCCCCATCATGATGATGCGATGTGTCCGCGGATCCAGCTTAAATCCGACGTCGACGTAGTTACTGCCTTCCACCCACTTTGTCTGCGGGCAGACATCCTTCGGCAGTACACGCACAAAACGCTCCTTCTCATAATACCGGTCGTAAACCGCCTTTACCTCTTCATAGGAGACATCCTTTTTCAAAGACGCATAAGCCGTCACTAAAATGCCGCGGTTCATCGGCACCAGGTGCGGTGTAAAATTCAGCCGTACCGGACGGTTCGCCGCATAGGAGAGCTGCTCCTCGATCTCCGGCGTATGCCGATGCGTCGCCACACCGTATGCCTTCATATTTTCATTGACCTCACAGAAAAGATTGTCCGTCTTCGCTCCACGGCCGGCCCCCGATGTGCCGGACTTTGCGTCAATAATAATCGTATCCGGATCAATCAGCTGCTCCTTTACGAGCGGATAAATGGAGAGTGTGCTGCAGGTCGGATAGCAGCCCGGATTCGCAACGATACGGGCGCCTTTGATCTTCTCCCGGTTGATTTCGCACAGACCGTATACTGCCTCTTCGATATACTGCGGCGCTTTGTGCTCCATCTTGTACCACTCTTCGTATACTTTTACATCCTTCAGGCGGAAATCTGCGCTCAGGTCGATCACCTTTGCATGTGAGAGAATGTCTTCATTAATTAAGGAAGCACACAGTCCCTGTGGCGTCGCCGTGAAAATGACATCCGCCTCTTTTGCCAGCTCATCCATATTGTCATCCATGCACTTTGCATCGACGAGCTGAAACATATTCTGATAAATCGACGCATACGGCTGATCCACATAGCTTCTGGAGCCGTACCACACGATTTCGGCATCCTTATGTCCCAGCAGCAGACGCACAAGCTCTGCCCCTGCATATCCGGTTGCTCCTATGATTCCTGCTTTTATCATCACACTTCTCCTCCTCGTTTTTTCCCAATTCTATACCAAATGTGAAAATAAGTAAAGAGGTTTTATGCGCATATTTATACATTTCTCATTAAATAATATTCAAATCCCGCTGTTTTTTGAACGGATGGAATGGCTTTTATATTTCCGTTTTTTTCTGTCATTTCACAGAATTTTGAAATAGGGCTTGCATATTTATGATTCTTGATGTATATTAATTGCAGTTCAGAAATACACACAGAGGAGGAACCTGTTATTATGAAAGAAAAAGTAATTCTTGCCTATTCGGGCGGACTTGATACGACCGCTATGATTCCGTGGCTGAAAGACAATTTTGATTATGAAGTCATCTGCTGCTGCATCGACTGCGGACAGGGAAATGAGCTGGAAGGTCTGGATGAGCGTGCAAAGCTTTCCGGGGCTTCCAAATTGTACATCGAAGACATCAAGGATGAGTTCTGCAATGATTTCGTTATGCCGTGCGTAAAGGCAGGCGCTGTCTATGAGCACAGCTATCTGCTCGGCACCTCCATGGCCCGTCCGGCCATTGCAAAGCGTCTCGTAGAGATCGCCCGCAAGGAGGGCGCTACCACGATCTGCCATGGCGCGACCGGTAAAGGAAATGACCAGATTCGTTTTGAGCTCGGCATCAAGGCTCTCGCCCCGGATCTGAAGGTCATCGCTCCTTGGCGTATGACTGATGTATGGAAGATGGAATCCCGTGAGGATGAGATCGAATTCTGCAAACAGCACGGCATCGTGCTTCCGTTCGACCACAGCCACAGCTACAGCCGCGACCGCAACCTCTGGCACATCAGCCACGAGGGACTTGAACTTGAGGATCCGGCAAATGAGCCGAATTACGACAACATGCTTGTTCTTGGCGTGACACCGGAAAAAGCTCCGGATCAGGGCGAATATGTGACCATGACTTTTGAAGCAGGTACTCCGAAGACCTTAAACGGCAAGGAAATGACTGTCTGCGAGATCATCACGGAGCTGAACAAACTCGGCGGCAAGCACGGCATCGGCATCGTCGATATCGTCGAGAACCGCGTCGTAGGCATGAAGTCCCGCGGCGTCTATGAGACACCGGGCGGAACGATCCTGATGGCCGCACATGACCAGCTCGAGGAGCTGATCCTTGACCGTGAGACCATGGAGACAAAGAAAAAGCTCGGCAGCCAGTTCGCACAGGTCGTTTACGAAGGAAAATGGTTCACCCCGCTGCGCGAGGCCATTCAGGCATTCGTAGAGTCTACCCAGCAGTACGTGACCGGAGAAGTAAAGTTCAAGCTTTACAAGGGCAATATCATCAAGGCCGGCACAACCTCTCCGTACAGCCTTTACAATGAATCTCTGGCAAGCTTCACGACCGGCGACCTTTACGATCACCATGACGCATCCGGATTCATCACCCTGTTCGGACTTCCGCTGAAGGTTCGTGCAATGAAGATGATGGAAGCAAAGAAAAACGCGGAGAGCAAATAAGCTTTCTGTTCCACTAGCAAAAGCCCCCTGGCAAATCCAAATGTTTGCCAGGGGGCTTTTGTATTCGCAAGCTGCTTCGCAGCTTACCACAGGAGTGGCTTGTATCAGTTCGACCGTACTTCCTGTCTCATAAACCCGACATAGGAGCCGCCGAACGCGATGAGCATCAGTGCTGCCAGACCGGTCAGATGCGGCCATACGAGCAGCAGGCTCTGTCCGAGACTTAAGTATCCGCTGATCGCGCCGACCAGCTGATTAACGGTCACCGCATTGACGGAACGAACCGTCGGATTCATGATCGTCGAGACTGCCTCACTGTAGAGGTAATACGGCGAAATCCGATTCAAATTCAGATTCAGCGTATAATTGTTCAGGCTGTTGATCATTGCATGATAATCATCTCCCACCGGGTACACACCGTTTGCAATAATACTTGCCACCAGGCTCATGAAGATCGAGAAGAAAATCCATACAGAGATCGATGCCAGTGCGGAGGTCGCCGCATGTCGGCACACAACGGAAAACAGAATCGAAAGTGCCAGCCAAAATGCAACGTAAATCACTGTAAAAATCAGAAAAATCAGAATTCGGAGTACCTCCTCCGTATCCGGTACCAGTCCGGTCGCTGCCATTCCGACTGCTCCAAGTGCAATGCCCATTGAGAAAATGACAATTGCAATCACCGCCGTGCCGGCGAGAAACTTTCCAATGATAATCGAATCACGGTAGATCGGCTGCGCGACCAGACGGTTTAAGGTACCGTTGGCCCGCTCACTGTTTACCGCATCAAACCCGAGTGCCAGTCCGACGATCGGCCCGAGAAGAGCGATGAAGGACATGAACGACGGGATCGAGCTTCCGCTCGACGTATCCAGCTTCAGGAAGATGAAATTGCTGTCCTGTGAGATCGCATCGGAAAGCCCGGAGATCGCGCCATACAGGCTTGCAAAGCTCGTCGCCCCGATCAGAATCAGCAGAATGAGAAAGCGCTTGCTGGTCAGGTGATCCGCCAGCTCCTTACGGATCAGCGCATTTCTTCCTGTGCTGCCTTTAATTGCTGCCGGATTTATGCTTCCAGCTATATTTTTTCTTTGTTTTAGACTCATTGCTTTCATCATTCTGCCCTGCCTTTTCAAAATAACGTCTGTAAATCTCATCCAGATCGCCGCCGCGCTGATGCAGATGCATCACGGTATAGTCATGCTCTCCAAGGAATTTGGTCAGCTGTGGACGGATATCCTTCTTAGAGGTGATCATAAACCGGCGTCCTTCCTTTTCGATCTTCAGAATTCCCTGCTGAGCAGACAGCATTCCAAGAATCTGGTCGTCACACGGCTCTACATCTACCTCAAGCAGATAGGTGCCGTTCTTCTGGATCTGTGCTTCCAGTTCTGCCAGAGTACCACATGCAATCAGGCTGCCCTGTACATAGATGCCGACCCGGTCGCACACCTGCTGAATCTGCTGCAGCTGATGAGAAGATATCAATACCGTACGCCCATCCTTTACGGAAAGCTCCCGGATCAGGTTCAGCAGCTCGCGCATACCTTCCGGGTCAATGCCGAGCGTCGGCTCATCCATGATGATGACCTGCGGATCCTTCATCAGCACATCCGCAATGCCGAGTCTCTGCCGCATACCTTTGGAGTACGTTGCTGTCTTCCGGTCTGCAGCATCTGTCATGCCGACCCGATCCAGCAAGTAGTCAATCCGCTCCTCCAGCTCCTTTCCATGCATCCCGTTCAGTCTTCCGGTAAACCTCAGATTCTGTCTGCCTGTCATATCGCCATAGAAGCCGACATTGTCCGGAAGATACCCGACCATGGATTTTACCTCCAGCGGATTTCGCGTGCAGTCACAGCCTGCAATCTCCGCTGTGCCTGCCGTTGGCTCTGTCAGCCCGAGCAGCATCAGGATCGTTGTCGTCTTTCCTGCACCGTTCGGTCCGAGCAATCCGAAGACTTCTCCTTTGTGAATGGAGAGATTCAGATCGTTTACTGCGATTTTCGATCCGTATCGCTTCGTCAGATGAGAAGTCTGAATAATATTCTCCATTTTTTCAGCCATGTTTACCGTCTCCCGAATTTCTTAAAGATCATTCCAAGCACTGCTACCAGAACTACAATGATTGCGATTGCCGCAATTCCCCATGTCGTAGAGGTCTTTACCGATACACGTAAATCTGCGGAAGAGGATGCCTCATCGTTCTTGATGCTGATCGAAGTCACATAGTCGCCCGTGATAACGTCCTGAGCCGGCTTGATTGTCGCAGTAATCTCCTTGGTTGCGCCCGCTTCCAGCGTATCAATCGTAGATTCACTGAAGGTGACCTCCCAGTCTGTCGGTGCGGAAGACGTGAGGTTCAGATTTGTCAGGTCGACGTTTCCGTTGTTTGTCACGCTCAAGGTCACTGTCGACTCCTTATCTGCATAGGCATCCAGACTCAGACGTCCGTCCGGTGTGGAAAGTGATACATCATAAGTACCTGTGATGGAAACAGAAAGATCCTCAGAAAGATTATCTTCCGATGAAATGGCCGTTACCGGAATGGAGTAGTCTCCTTTCTCCACATCATCCGGCGGTGTCACAGTCACGGTCACACCCTGGCTCTGTCCTGCATCTACGGTCAGGCTTGCTACATTCGTGGTCTCTCCGGAAGGGGTAAAGGTCGCCTGCCAGCCGGTCGGTACATCTGCCGCCAGTGCATAAGACTGTTCGGTCGCCCGGTTATTCACGATCGTCGTATCAAAGGTAAAGGTCGTACCGGATGCACCCTGCTGCTCCGGATACTCGGAAGTAAAGGTGCTCTGCAGTGCCTCCTCCTTGCTGACGGTAACAGCAAGCTCCAGTGTATCGCTTGCGCCCTTTCCGCCATCGGCCTGCAGTTCAATCGTGTAAGTACCATCCTCTGCATCCTCCGGTACCGTCAGAGAAAAATCTGTTTCTGTCTTGTCATCTGTCGTGGCATCTCCATCGACATGCACTCTCGTGATCTGGCTGTTTCCGCCCTTAAAATATCCGCTCCAGTTGTCTGGCAGCGATTTTACAGACAGATCCGCATCATAGGACTCTCCCTCTGCACAGGAAAAATCAAGATCAAAATTGACATTATCGCCTGCCTTCACAGTCACGCCCGGATATGCGGTGCTCATGTCGAGCCCCTCCCCTGCTGCATACGCCGGAGCTGCCCCAAGCAGCATCGCTGCGAGCATTGAAGCGGCCGTCAGCCCTGCTCCTGTCTTTCTCATCATTCCATTTACGCCTTTCATCATTCAGAACTCCTTCCATGATTTCTCGAGACCGATCAGTATATATGGCCCCGGATCCGCACCCACAGGTGCTTTCTGTCTGCATCAGTTGGGGCAAAATACCTCGATTCCAGACTCTGAAAATGATTCTAGCCGGAGATTGTGTTCCTTTTTTGATGAAATTGTGTTGCTCCTGTGGAAGAATTGTGAAAAAAGTGTGTTAAAAAGCAGGCAAAAAAAGCTGCAGAAAAAAATTTTTCTGCAGCTCATCGCTCATCTTGTTTTCCTTACTCTGCGTCGTCTGTATTCAGCCCTGTGATAAATTCATCCAGAGAAGAAGTATTTACAGTATAACTCGGCTTCTCTGCCGTCGTCGTATCCTCAGACTGAAGTCCGTGATAGACTGATACCCCGACCCATGCGACCAGCGCGATCGCCACAACCGATACGCCTGCCTTCATCGCAGCGAGCTGACGCTTCTCCTTTTTGATGATCTTGTCACGATTTTTCTTTTCCTGTTTATAACGGTCAACCTTTGCCTGACTCATGCTATCTCTCCTTTTCCGTAACATGCCGCGCGGCACTTTCATCATCTGCTCGACAGATTCCGCCCTTCCGCACAGGCTCTTTATTTACCAGTATACACGATTTGCATGAAAAGTAAAGTGGATATTCGCAATCTATCCCTGCAGCTCTGCTGACAGGGCCTAGCTTCGCTACTT
>OLRQ01002505.1_pt1 | contig 11063 bp, 7 predicted proteins | sample 1671971 | NCBI WGS metagenome assembly OLRQ01 (sample SAMEA3136631, study PRJEB25190) | human gut metagenome | biome: human gut; feature: human-associated habitat; material: faeces | place: Austria | collected 2013 | reverse complement strand
GGTGTAGGGCAGCAGGGCCACAAGATCCAGCCCGGTGGTGTTGGGCAGCAGGGCCATAAGGCGGTTCTGCACAACGTTCAGACCCACAAAGGCCGCGATGCCCACCAGCGCAAAATGCTGCTTGAACTGATGCCCGATCATGCAGGCGGTGTACAGGCACAGGATGGAGCAGACCAGCGTGGCCAGCCACTCGATGGCCGTGAGCAGCAGCATGAATCCGCTGACATTCAGAACGCGCTGCAGAATATCTGCCAGCAGCCGGAAGTCGCGCACGGCACCGGCCCAGTCCGAGAAGATGCCGTTGACGTTCAGCATCCCGCACAGGAAGAATACACCGAGGGAAAGCGCGATGACCAGGATGCTGCACAGCAGCCACACCATGCTGGAGATGAGCTTGGACAGGATGAGCTGCGCCGGGGTGACCGGCAGGGTGTGCATCAGATAACCCTCGCGCCCCAGCAGGTTGCGGGTGAACCGCTGGATGATGGTGAGTGCAGTGATGACTGCAATAGCGACACACAGCATCAGGTAAACGGTCGTGACGACGACGATGGGAAAATCAGAAATCAGTGCCGGAAAGCGGAAGAACGCCCCCAGCAGTGCAGCAGCAGCCAGAATGGCCAGATACAGTCCGCCGTAAATGCGGCAGGTGGCCTTGAACTCATACTTTAAAAGTTTGCTCAGCATTTGAATACCTCCCGGAAATATGCATCCACGCTCATGCCCTCAGTCTCGCGGAGCTCCTCCACGCTGCGGTGGGCGAACACCCGGCCGTCCTTCAGGAAGATGGCCTCGTCCAGCACCGGCTCGATGTCCCCGATGAGGTGGGTGGACAGGATGACCGTTGCGTCCTTGCTGTAGTTGCTGATGATGGTGTGCAGGATGTAGTCGCGGGCGGCGGGGTCCACGCCGCCGATGGGCTCATCCAGCAGATAGAGCTTCGCCTGGCGGCTCATGGTCAGGATGAGCTGGACCTTTTCGCGGGTGCCCTTGGACATCTGCCGGAGCTTCTGCTTGGGCTGGATCTCCAGTTTATCCAGCATCTCCTCGCTGCGCTTGCGCTGGAAGTCAGCGAAGAAATCCGCATAGAAATCCTGGAGCTGGTCCACCGTCATCCACAGGGGCAGGCTGTTGCGTTCGGGCAGGTAGGAGACCACGGCATGGCTCTCCCTCCCCGGTTGGTGGCCGTCCACCCAGATCTCTCCCGCGTCGGGCACCAGCAGGCCGTTGGCTAGTTTGATGAGGGTCGTCTTTCCGCTGCCGTTGGGGCCAAGCAGGCCCACGATGCGCCCCGGCTCCACGGCCAGGGTCATGCCGTCCAGCGCCACGGTGGGGCCGAAGCGCTTGGCCAGCCCTTTCGTCTCTAAAATACTCATGGGGTCTTCTCCTCTCCTTCCGCGTTCTCGTCTGCTTCCTGTGTAATGAGGGCAAGGACCTCCGCCCGCCGGAAGCCCAGCTGGAACATCCCCTCCAAAAAATCTTTGACCCGCTGCCGGGCCAGCTCCTCCCGGAGCTGGCGGATGCGCTCTGCATCCTCCGTGACAAAGCGGCCGGCGGTGCGCTGGCTGTGGACGATGCCCTCTCGTTCCAGCTCCGTCAAGGCCCTTTGCATCGTGTTGGGGTTCACCCCGGCCTCGGCGGCCAGGTCCCGCACCGAGGGCAGCCGCGCCCCCGGCCCCAACAGCCCGCCCACGATGCGCTGCTGGATCTGGGCGATGAGCTGGGTGTAAATGGGGGCGTCTTCCCGAAATTCCCACGGCATAGCCCTGCCTCCTTTCTGCCTTTGGTTTGTGGCGGTCTCGCCATTGCATCTCTGTATTATTGTTCTACTTGCTTAATACAATATCACACTTTTGGGATTTGTCAAGGGGTATTTCAAAAAAGTGCTAAAATGACGTGGGAAGGCCCTCCGCTTGCGCTTTTGGGGCTGTTATGCTAAAATAAATGGCGAACTCCTGTTTCTGCCCCCTTCGCGGGCCTCACGACAGAAAGGAATGACCCATGCCAAAGAAACTACTTTCCCTGATCCTGGCCTTGACCTTGGCCCTGTCCCTGGCGGTGCCTGCCTTTGCAGTGACGCCGGAGGACGCCCAGGAGGACGCCATGCTGCTGTATAACCTGGGCCTCTTTAAGGGCACCGGCACCACCGCCGACGGCTCCCCCAAGTTTGACCTGGACCGCGCCCCCACCCGCGCCGAGGCCGTGACCATTCTGGTCCGCCTGCTGGGGGCCGAGGAAGCCGCCACCCAAAAGACCATCGCCACCCCCTTCACAGATGTCCCCGCCTGGGCCAAGCCCTATGTGGGCTATGCGTACAGCAAGGGCTACACCAACGGCGTGGACGCCAAGCACTTCGGCCCCAACAACACCGTCTCCGCCGCCCAGTTCCTGACCTTCCTGCTCCGCGCCCTGGGGTACAAAGATGGGACGGACTTCACCTGGGATTCTCCCTGGACCCTGACGGACCGGCTGGGGATCTCCAACGGGGCCTACAACGCCAAAACCAAGACCTTCCTACGCGCAGACGCCGCCGCGCTCTCGGCCAGCACCCTCTACGCCAAAAAGAAAGGCAGCGACAAAACCCTGCTGAAAGACCTGCTGGACAACGGTGCCATCTCCGGCAGCACCGTGGTCATCTGGGACTACGACGCCGTGGCCTTCCAGGAGGACTACGCCTCCTTCCTCTTCTACCCCGTCTCCGGCAGCCCGGCCACCTTCACGTCCTTCAAGCTGGACAAAGTCACCGTCAATGGCCTGTCCTGCCAGACCCTGCAAGTGACCACGCCGGAAGCCGTCGCCGCCTACCTGGCCTCCATCGGCCACAAGGCCGGGGGCTTTGGCTATGTAGAGATCACCTACGACGAAGAGGCCGCCGCCAAAGCCGCCACGGAGTATTACACCGCCGCAAACGGCAAGAAATACCCCCTCATCGCCTTCACCTTCACCTACACCGCCACCGAGGCCAGCGGCAAGCAGCAGAAAGGCACCTTCACCGACTATTACTATTTTGATGCATAACGCCAAGCGCGAAAACAACACGCCCCCTGCCCAGTCTCCCAAGACCCGGCAGGGGGCGTATGCTGTCTCTCTGTTTTTTTATTGCGTTGCCAACGTATAGAGGATGCCTTTGTCTGTCTTCACGGCGTAGACGGGCTGATAGTAGTCCTTCGTATCCCGCAAATAAGCCAGCGTGATGCTCTGGATCGTCAGGGTATCTATGTCCGACCGGACGACACCGCCCTCCTCCACGCTTCTCCCGGCGCTGAGTCTGCCGTCGGTATCCAAAAACTTCCCGTCGCAGACCTGTTCCACAGCCTTCTCCGGGGGGCAAATGGAAACCTCTCCGCTTTGCGGTACCGCAACAAGCTCGTCGCTGAGAGACAGGATCTGTCCATCTTCCCGGTAGGTACAGGTGACTTGCCCCTGATACAGCACGCCATCCTCTACCCCATCCACCGTGAAGCAGTAGGCCCCCGCTTCCGTGGAGAAGTCCGCTCGATCCGGCAGGGGGATCCCCAGCGACCGCAGCTTTTGCAGGACTTCTTCCCGGCTGGCCGTCGCCGGGGCCGGTTCCGTTGCGCCGCTTTGGTTTTGATAAAGCGCATAGAACCCACCCAGGAACAAGACTTGCAGGCTGCTGTGATGTACGGGGTCTGTGTAGTCCACCCGATACTCCGAGCGCTCGGCCTCCATGGCGTCAAAGTCCTCTCCCAGCGCCGTCAGCAGGGGCCGGGCATATTCATCGCAGTTGGCCTCCGTCCAGGGTGCGGCATAATACACCGGGGCCGTCTCCCCCACGTCCGGCAGCGGGCAGTCTGTGTGCACCTCCACCCCGGACATTTCTACCCGCTCCACGCTCTGCATGGGAAGCATCCCATAGGGCTGGGCCTGATAGGCCAGCGCGATCCCGCAGAACACCAGGGCGCAGGCCACCGGCGGGAGCAAATAACCCACGGCTTTCTTCTCCCGTTTTTTCAGCCCCAAAACAAAGCGGAGCAGACACCAGCCCAAGAAAGCCCCCAGGACATTCAGAAACCAGTCGTCAATATCCGCACTGCCCCGCCGCAGCACAAGCTGGAGCAGCTCCACTGCCAGCGACAGCACCGCCGCCGTCCCCAGCACCCAGGTCACCTTCTGGAATCTCGTCTCCAGCAGCGGCAGCAGCACCCCCAGCGGCAGAAAGAGCGCCAGGTTCAGCACAATATACAGCCACGCCGTCCGGTCCCCTGCGTACCAGGCCTCCTCCCAGGCCAGAAAGAGCTGGAGATTCACTTCCCCGCTCCCCCAGATCCCCCGGCTGCCCAGCAGGGTCACAAACACCATCCCCACCAGCCACAGCCAGAGCAATACGCCCACAAGATACGTCCCACGGGACAGCGGTGCCTTCCCCCGCCGCGCCCGCACACGGGCCAAACCAACGCCCACCGCAACACCGACCACCACCGCCGCCAAAAGCAGCAGAAGCATCAGCGGGGAGGCGTATTGGTTCCAAACATAACGCAGAGTCGCCATAAAATCCTCCTCGTCAAATTGTTTTTACAAAATGGAAGCATCTTCCTGTTCAGGATACTGGGAGACACAATTTCTGTCAACAACAATTTGATACCTGGTGGATTTTTCTCCTTTCTTGCGTCCCTCCCTGTTTTGCGGTATAATACGGGGGAACAACAGAAAGGAATTTGCGATACTATGTCCCATGCCCCCACCAGGCGGCAGGTCGTCTTTGTTGCGGCTGCGCTGCTGCTCTCCCCTCTCCTGACGCTCTACGCCACCCAGGCCGTGTGGCTGCAAAATTTGCTCACGCCCTTTTCCTGGATGGCCTCTCATCTGCCCGCATCCGGGTTATTTTGGCTCTTGTTTTTTAGCCTGATGCTCCCGCTCTACGGCCTGACCCGGCGGCTCTTCATCGCCTATCTGCCGGGGACCGGGTTCTGCATGACCCTGGCCATCATCAGCCGGTATAAGATGGATATCAACGGCGCTCCCCTCCAGCTCAGTGACTTTACATTCGTGGGCAACCTGGGCGACATCGCCGGGTTTGCCTCGGATATGCTGGCCCCCACGCTGACCGTGGTGGTGTCTGTGATCGTCTGCATTCTCTGGACGGTGCTGCTGGCCGTGCTGGAAAAGTGGCATCCCTCCGGCACAGTGGGGTTTCTTGCCATTGCGCTGTCTCTGGCCCTGCTGCTCTCCGCCGCCTATCCCGGCACCCTGCAAGAGGCCGCCATGACCCTGGATCAGACCTGCCAGGACCAGGAGGACCGCAGCCAGGAGCTGGGCGTCATGCTGGGCCTCTACGCCGCCCTGGCCCACCGCATCGAGACAGAGCACGGCACCGGGGACCCGGACATCACGGACCTGGTGGCCCAGTTCCGGGAAGAGGCCAACCAGCCCGGCACCCCCGCCGGAGAGAACGCCCCGGACATCATCTTCCTGACCTCCGAGAGCTTTTTCGACATCACCCGCCTGCCCGGCCTGACGTTCTCGGAGGACCCCCTGCCCAACTTCCACCGGCTGGCGGAGACCTGCACCGACGGGCTGTTTATCTCCGACACCTACGGCGGCGGCACCGGCCACGTGGAGATGGAGATGTTCACCGGCCTGACCTCCTCCCTGCTGCGGGAGGGCGACACGCTGAACACCCTGAGCCTCTCTGTTTACCAGGACCTGCCCACCACCGCCCGCCTGCTGAAAAACGCAGGGTACAGCACGGTGGCCCTCCACTCCCACACGGACGAGCTGTACAACCGCGCCAACGTCCTGCCCCGGATCGGCTTTGACACCGTGGCTTTCCGGGAGGACTTTATGACCGAAGGCACCGAAGACGGGGCCTATCTCTCCGATGCCTCCCTGGTCCAGGAGATGATCGCCCGGTACGAAAGCCGGGACCCCAGCAAGCCCATCTTCCTCTACGGCCTGTCCATGGAGAACCACCAGCTCTACACCGCCGAAAAGTACAGCTACCCCTCCGGCATCGACGTCCAGTGCGACAAGCTCAGCCAGGAGGACAAGGCTATCTTGGACTCCCTGGTCCTGGGCCTGCACCACGCCGACGACAGCCTTGCGGCCTTGGTGGAGTACTTCTCCCAGGTAGACCGGCCGGTCATGCTCGTCTTTGTGGGGGATCATCTTCCCTCTCTGAATCTGGCCGACGGGACGCCCATTTACACCCGCCTGGGGTATTCTCCCACGCCGGAGGCCTCGGACTGGGATGCCGACACTCTGGAAAACATGCTTTCTACCAACTACCTCATCTGGACCAACTATGAGACGCAGGCCGTCTCGGACCACAAGGAGAGCTGTACTTTCCTGGGCCTGCACATGCTGCAGCGGGCGGGCGTCCCCCTGAACCAATACTTTACCTGGCTGGCCGACCATGCGGCCAACCAGATGCTGCTCTCCCGCAACCGCTTCTTCGCAGATGAGAACGGGGTCGGGAGCTACACCACCACCCCGGAGCAGGCCGCCATGCTGGAGACCTACACCGCCATGGAGCGCAACCTGCTCTACAACCGCTGAATCCTGGAATAACCAAAGGAGGTTTTGACCATGAAGACCCTGCAAGAAAAAACTGTTGAGCTTTCCCACCGCGCCGCTCTGGTCGAGGCGGCCACCGCCGTACTCAACGAGTACACTCCCTTCCAATCCCACCACAAAGTGAGCTTCCACACCGACGACACCCAGCCCACCCCTTGGATCCTCGGCCAGCTGGAGCGGACGGACGGCACCCCCATTGCCGACAGCACCGATCCCCTGGACCGGAAGCTGGTGCATCTCAAGGACGCCAGCGTCCGCATCCGCCCCTTCTTCCTGCCCATGTGCGCCACCCCCTGGGCGGAGGCCGACGCCAACGAGTTCACCAATGTGAACTTTGACTACGCTGCGATCCTGGGCTATGGCATCGACCAGGACGGCAAGCCCTTCTTGAAAGCCCTCTACTTCGTCCCCACCGACGCGCTCTTGGAGCGCCAGTCCCCCGACGAAAACGGCGTCTGGAAGCTCCCTCTGGCGACGTACTACGTTCACCAGCTGAGCCTGGAGCCTCGTAATAAATTTGCCCGCTTCCTGTATCTCATCGAGCGCATCTGCGAAGCCATGGAATACCAATACGATAAGATGGGGTATTACTACAGCAACCCCCAAAAATAAGCCACCCGAACAACCAAACAAGAAATGGAGGACATTCCCATGAGATCACGACACAAGCTTCTTGCCCTCGCGCTTTCCCTGGCCCTGCTCCTCTCCCTGGCGGTCCCCGTCTGCGCGGCGGAGACGACCACCTCCACGACGAAGGACCTGACCGGCCACATCGTCATCCTGCACACCAATGACGTACACGGCGGCATCGCCGGGTACGCTAAAGTCCACGCCCTGAGAGAAAGCTATGACGCTGCCGGAGCGTATACTCTGCTCGTAGACGCCGGCGACTTCATCCAGGGCGATCCCACCGTCAGCGCCTCGAAGGGCGAGACAGCCATTGAGATCATGAACTCGGCTCGCTATAATTATTTCGTCCCCGGCAACCATGAGTTTGACTATGGCTATGAGAATCTGAAAGCCCTGCAAAGCAAATCCTGGGCTGACCCTCTGGCTGCTAACATCCTGTACAATGGCAAGCCTGCTTTCAGCGGCAGTATGATTCTCCACAACGACCTTCTGGGCAACAAAACCATCGGCCTCTTCGGCCTGGCAACTCCGGAGACCGCCACCAAGGCCCACCCCGCCAAGATCCAGGGCGTGACCTTCGTCGGCGGCCAGGACATGATGAAGCTGGCCCAAACCGAAGTGGATACTCTGAAAGCCGCCGGCTGTGACTACGTCATCTGCCTGGGGCACCTGGGCATTGACGCCGCGTCCACCGGCAACCGGTCCATCGACGTGCTGAACGCCGTGACCGGCATCGACGTGTTCATCGACGGCCACTCCCACTCCACCCTGGACCAGATCAAGGCCGCCACCAACGGCACCGGGAAAGTCGGCAAGGCCTACCTGACCTCCACCGGGACCAAGCTGGCCAACGTCGGCGTGGTGGACATCGCCCCCGACGGCACCATCACCACCTCCAACGTGCCTCTGGACACGCTCACTGCCGAGAACGCCGATACCGCCGCCGTCATCCGGCGCATCCAGCAGCAGATCGACGCCGATTACGGCGCGGTCTTCGCCCAGAGCGAAGTGCAGCTCAACGGTGAAAAAGCCCAGGTCCGCACCGGCGAGACCAATCTGGGCGACCTCATCACCGACGCCATGCTCTGGCAGGCCGGGACCCTGGGCGAGAAAGTCGACGCCGCCATCAGCAACGGCGGCGGCATCCGGGCCTCTCTGTCCGTGGGCGGCCTGACCAAGAAAGACATCAACACCGTCCTGCCCTTCGGCAACACCCTGTATCTGGTGAAGCTCACCGGCGCCCAGCTGCTGGAAGCCCTGGAGGCCTCTACGTGCAGCCTGCCGGAGTCCATCGGGGCCTTCCCCCAGGTGTCCGGCATCGAGTACACCGTGAACACCGGGGCCAAGTTCAGCAGCACAGAGAACTACCCCGGTTCGACCTACGGCAAGCCCAATGCCGTCAACCGCGTGACCATCCAGCGCGTGGGCGGCGCAGCCTTTGACCCCGCAGAGACGTACTCCATCGTCACCAACGACTTCTTGGGGGCCGGCGGCGACACCTACTATACCTTTAAATCCTCCCCCGTGGGCTATGACACCGGCGTGCCTCTGGATGAGGTGCTCATGGACTACATCACGGCCCAGTGCAAGGGGACCATCACGAAGGCCGCCTACGGCCAGACCGCAGGCCGCATCCACATGATCTCCTACGACGACGTGAACGCCGGCGATGCCGGCGCCAATGACATCATCGGCGTCACCCTGGCCGGCTGGATGAACGGCACCGGCACGGGCTTCTCCCCCAACGCTTCCCTGGACCGGGCCATGATGGTCACGATCCTCTATCGTCTGGCCGGTTCCCCCGCCGTGAGCGGCACCATGCCCTTCACGGACGTGCCCGCCGGGAGCTGGTATTATGATGCCGTCCTCTGGGCTTCCCAGAAGGACATCACCCTCGGTACCAGCGCTGCGACCTTCTCCCCCAACGCCCTGCTCACTCCCGACCAGCTGGGCACCCTGCTCCAGCGCTTCACCGGGAAAGAGGCCCAGGGCCTGCCCACCGGACAGACCAACGTCACCCGCGCCCAGGCCGCTGCCGTCCTGCTGGCCAGCGTGACCAAATGACCCAAGAAAATCAAACGATTTTGCCCCTTTGCACAGGGATCTGTCCCCATCTCGCTTGAGATGGGGACAAAATTTCACCTTGCAATCGGTGGGATACGATAGTATAATAGATAGCCGTTGAATCGTAAGTATTTTTGGAATTTTGATAGAGATATGAGGTGCGACCCTGTGCAGAACGAATCACTGAGAAATATCGCCATCATCGCCCACGTTGACCACGGCAAGACCACCCTCGTGGACGAGATGCTCAAGCAAGGCGGCGCTTTCCGGGAAAACCAGGAAGTCAAGGACCGGGTCATGGACTCCGGCGACCTGGAGCGGGAGCGCGGCATCACCATTCTGGCCAAGAACACCGCCATTCAATATGGCGACGTGAAGATCAATATCGTCGACACGCCGGGCCACGCCGACTTTGGCGGCGAGGTCGAGCGGATCCTGAAGATGGTCAACGGCGTCATCCTGCTGGTGGACGCCGCCGAAGGCCCCATGCCCCAGACCCGCTTCGTCCTCTCCCGCGCCCTGGATCTGGGCCACCGGGTCATCGTGGTCATCAACAAGATCGACCGCCCCGACCAGCGCATCCACGAGGTCATGGACGAGGTGCTGGAGCTGCTGCTGGACCTGGACGCCACGGACGAGCAGCTGGACTCCCCCATGCTCTTCTGCTCCGCCCGCCAGGGCATCTGCTCCCGCGACCCCGACGTGCTGGGCACCGACCTCAAGCCCCTGTTTGAGACCATTCTGAGCTACATCCCCGCCCCCGAAGCCGACACGGAGAAGCCCTTCCAGATGCTCGTCTCCTCCATCGACTACAACGAGTTCGTCGGCCGCATCGCCATTGGCCGCATCGAGCAGGGCACCATCAAGCAGAACCAGGAGATCACCGTCTGCAACTACCACGACCCCGACCAGAGCCGCAAGGCCAAGGCCGTGAGCCTGTACCAGTTCGAGGGCCTGGCCCGCGTGCCCGTCTCCGAGGCCAGCGCAGGCAACATCATCGCCATGTCCGGCATCGGTGACATCACCATCGGCGACACCATCTGTGCTGCCGGTCTGTCCGAACCACTGCCTTTCGTAAAAATTTCCGCCCCCACCATGGAGATGACCTTCTCCGTGAACGACTCCCCCTTCGCCGGGCGGGAGGGCAAATATGTCACCTCCCGGAACCTGCGCGACCGTCTCATGCGGGAGACGCTGAAGGACGTGTCCCTGCGGGTCAGCGACACCGACTCTACCGAGGCCTTCAACGTGGCCGGCCGCGGCGAGATGCACCTGTCCATCCTGATCGAGACGATGCGCCGAGAGGGCTATGAGTTCCAGGTCTCTCCCCCCCGCGTGCTGTACCAGGAGATCGACGGCGTAAAATGCGAGCCCATGGAACGCCTGGTCGTGGACGTCCCCTCCGATTCCGTGGGCGCCGTCATTGAAAAGATCGGCTCCCGCAAGGGCGACCTGCTGGAGATGACCCCCGTGGGCACCCGGATGAAGATCGAGTTCCTGGTCCCCGCCCGCGGTCTGTTCGGCTACCGGAATGAGTTCCTGACCGACACCCGCGGCGAGGGCATCATGGCCTCCGTTTTCGATTCCTACGCACCGTTCAAGGGCGACCTGAGCCGCCGCAGCTCCGGCAGCCTCATCGCCTTTGAGACCGGTGACTCCGTCACCTACGGCCTGTGGGCCGCCCAGGAGCGCGGCGCCCTGTTCATCGGCCCCGGCGTCCCCGTTTACGGCGGCATGGTCGTGGGCGAGACGCCCAAGAGCGAGGACATCACCGTGAACGTCTGCCGCAAGAAGCAGCTGACCAACATGCGTGCCTCCGGCTCCGACGAGTC
>OLRQ01002500.1_pt1 | contig 11090 bp, 10 predicted proteins | sample 1671971 | NCBI WGS metagenome assembly OLRQ01 (sample SAMEA3136631, study PRJEB25190) | human gut metagenome | biome: human gut; feature: human-associated habitat; material: faeces | place: Austria | collected 2013 | reverse complement strand
TAAGCTACGATCAACTGTGCGATAACAATCAGTAATGCTGCTTTTGCCGGGCCAAGCTGGTTCATTGCCCGAATTACTGTAAGTGTAATTCCAGCTCCGATCACTCCTCCCAAAAGCAGATATCTGGGCTCTACTTTCATAAGTACCATCGGATTATCTCTACCTGCAATCAGCCAGGCAATCAGACAGACGGCAAATGCAGTAAGCTGCACCCATGCATTGCCAACCCACATACCTGTCGTCTTGGTAACTTCTGTATTAAAAACACCTTGTATACTCATCAATGCCCCTGATAAAAGAGCAATAAAAAAACCGACCATTGTGATACCTCCTTACCTGTCGTAATTAGTATATCCGTGCGTCGGTTTTTATATTCCTTTTTATAAATGCCAGATACATTTCATGATACCTGCGGATTGCTCCACATTTTTTCACTCTGCTATTATTACAGAACCTTTTTCAAAATCTCCAGCATCTCATCTACATGCTCTTTTTCAATCACAAGTGGCGGAACCAGGCGAAGTACATTCCCCTTTGCACTGATAATAAGAAGTCCTTCTTTCAGTGCCTCCGAGCTAATCTCTCCTACCGGCTTCTTAACCTTAATCCCCTGGATAAGTCCAATTCCTCGTCTCTCCAGAACTGCGTCATTTGCTGCAACAAGTTCATCCAGCTTTTCTGTCAGATACGCGCCAATCTCACGCACATGAGCTGTGAGATCATATTTTTCAAATAACTCCAGCGTCTTGGCAACTGCTGCACACGCCAGCGGATTTCCACCATAAGTTGTTCCGTGATCTCCCGGCTCAAGAGAATATTCTGCCACTTCTTTTGTCATGGCAAATGCTCCTACCGGAACTCCATTTCCAATTGCTTTTGCCATCGTCATGATGTCCGGTTTTACACCATATCCCTGCCATGCAAACATAGAACCCGTACGTCCCATACCACACTGAATCTCGTCACAAATCAGAAGAATTCCTTCTTCATCACAAATCTGGCGGAGTCCTTTCATAAATTCATCAGTAGCCGGAGTGATTCCGCCTTCCCCCTGAAGAGCTTCCAGAATAATTGCGCATGTCTTATCACTTACCAGTGCTTTTACACTGTCAAGGTCATTGTATTTTGCAAATTTCACGCCCGGTATCAGTGGCTCAAATGGCGTTCTGTAATGCTCTGTTCCGGTAACAGACAATGCTCCCATACTTCTTCCATGGAAAGAATCTTCCATAGCAATGAACTCATAACGTCCGGTACCTTTTTTGTAAGCATATTTTCTGGCAGCTTTTAATGCACCTTCAATTGCCTCTGTACCACTGTTAGTAAAAAATACTTTATCCATCTCACATGCTTTCAAAAGTGCTTTTGCTGCTTTTCCGCAAGTTGTGTTATAGTACAAATTCGAAGTATGTGTCAGAAGATCGATCTGATTTTTTAATGCAGTCTTATACTCTTCATTACTGTATCCAAGTCCACATACCGCAATTCCTGCCGCAAAATCCAGATACTTCTTTCCTTCTGTATCATAAAGATAAACACCCTCACCATGATCTAAGACAACCGGAAAACGGTTATATGTATGGACCAGTTCTGAGTTTGTCTCTTCCATATATATATTTGTCTGATTATTCTCCATCATAATACCTTCTCTCACTGTCATTTAAAATAGCTGTACCAATTCCTTTGTTTGTAAAGATTTCAAGTAACAGGCAGTGTGGAATTCTTCCATCCAGAATATGAACCCTGGATACCCCACTCTCAATAGCCTCGATACAGTTGTTGATCTTCGGAAGCATTCCGCCACCGATATATCCATCTCCCACCAGCTTATGAGCCTCTGATACTGTCAGTTCAGAAATCAGTGTGGATGAATCCTGTGGATCCTTATAGACTCCTTCAATATCTGTCAGAAATGCAAGCTTCTCTGCTTTCATGGCTTTTGCAATCGCACATGCTGCATCATCTGCATTAATATTGTATGTATTGTTGTCATCGTCCAGTCCTACCGGGCAAATGATCGGAAGAAAATCTTTTTCCAGAAGATCGTAAAGAATATCTGCATTTACATTTGTCACATCACCGACAAATCCGATATCTTCACCATTTGCATATTTTTTCTTTACAGAGAGAAGTCTTCCGTCTTTTCCACTGATGCCGATTGCGCGAACTCCCAGGCTCTCTACAAGCTGAACAAGACTTTTATTTACCTTGCCCAGAACCATCTCAGCCAGCTCCATAGTTGCCTCATCGGTCACACGAAGTCCATTCTTAAATTCCGGTTTCATACCAACTTTTCCAACCCAGCGGCTGATTTCCTTACCGCCGCCATGAACAATGATCGGTTTGAAGCCTACCAGTTTCAAAAGTGTGACGTCCTGAATGACTCTTGCTTTGAGTTCCTCGTCAACCATGGCACTTCCACCATATTTTACTACGATAATCTTACGGTTAAAACGCTGGATATATGGAAGCGCCTCAATCAGTACTTCTGCTTTATCCAAATATTGCTGCATATCTTTATTCATGTCCAAAAACTTCCCTTCTGTCGTCCAACTACTAGTTTCTAACAATTATCTGTACTTTAACTTCTGTAATCTGCGTTAATATTGATATATTCATGTGTCAGATCACAGCCCCATGCGGTCGCACTGTAATCGCCCATTTTGATATCTGCCGTTGCTGTAATCTCAGGCTCAGATAAAATCTTTGTGGCTACTTCTTCACTATAATCTGTTGCCACACCATTTTCAATAATCTGAAGCTTTCCAGCTTTACTTTCAAAGAACAGATCCACCTTTTCCGGATCAAACTGTACACCGGAATATCCCATTGCACAGAGAATTCTTCCCCAGTTTGCATCATGTCCGGCAATTGCAGCCTTTGTAAGATTGGAGCATACAACTGATTTTGCAAGTGTCTTTGCCTGCTTTATACTCTCTGCTCCTACGACTTTCACCTCAAATAAAGCAGTCGCTCCTTCTCCATCTCCTGCCATTTTCTTGGCAAGTGTCTCGTTGACCATGTGAAGTGCCTCTTTAAATGTCTCATACTCCGGACTTGCGTAAGTGATCTCCTGATTGCCTGCCAGACCATTTGCAAGAAGAATTGCTGTATCATTGGTAGATGTATCTCCATCTACAGAAATCATGTTATAAGTATCTTCTACGTCTTCACTCAGCGCCTTCTGCAGTGCCTCTTTTGTAATTGCGGCATCTGTTGTGATAAATGCAAGCATCGTGCACATATTCGGGTGGATCATACCGGAACCTTTGGACATTCCTCCGATTGTGACTGTCTTGCCGCCAATCTCTATCTCAACTGCCATCTCTTTTTCTACTGTATCAGTAGTCATGATTGCAAGAGCTGCATCGTGTCCGCTCTGTAGACCTTCTGCTTTCTTTCCTGCCAGTACCTGGATCCCATCCACCAATTTCTGCATCGGAAGCTGCATTCCGATGACTCCTGTGGAACCAACCAGGACACCTGCTGCGTCAATATTAAGCGCTTTCGCTGCTGCCTCGGCTGTCTCTTTGCAATATCCCATGCCTTCTTCACCGGTACATGCATTGGCAATTCCTGAGTTTACAACAACTGCCTGCACGCCTGCGCCACTGTCTACTATCTGGCGATCCCATTTAACCGGGGCTGCCTTTACAACATTTGTTGTAAATGTTCCTGCAGATACACAAGGCACCTGGCTATAGATCAATGCCATGTCGGTACGTCCCTGATATTTAATCCCTGCGGCTGTACTTGCAGCCTCATATCCCTTCGCAGCTGTTACGCCGCCTTTTATCTGTTTCATATATTCCTCCTGAAGTTTCCTTCTATTTATTCACTTATTTTACAAAGCTTTTTCTTCATATTCAAGAATGCCTCGGCATTCTTATGATGCCTGCAGATTGCTCTGCACTTCGCACTTGTCTCATTCTCAGTTACTGAATAAATGCAGTGATATTCGCCTCATTTAATATAAAGTCGTAATAATTCAAATCTTCCCGCTTCTTCCAGCCAATCTCTTTCCAGAATGCATTTCCTATATCATTCTTTGTAAATGCAATTAAAGAAACATTGTTGATTCCTTCTGTTTTTAGTGCTTCCATTGCAAATACAACCATTGCTTTTCCGATTCCGCGCATGCGGTATGCTTCATCCACACAGACATGATAGAGACACCCTCGTCTTCCGTCATGTCCACATAAAATAGCACCAACAATCTTATCATCTTCAACTGCTACCACACTCGTTGTTGGATTTCTCTTTAAGAAACGCTCCACACCTTCTTTTGAATCATCCACACTTCGAATTCCAAAACCATGTATTTTCATCCAAAGATCATGCACCTGTTCATAATCTTCAATTGTCATTGTTCGTATCATTTTATTTCTCCCCTCAGATTTGTTCTATGGGAACATCGGAACAAGTTCCAGTCCTTCGCTTTCCGGAAGTCCGAAAAGAAGGTTCATATTCTGAACCGCCTGTCCAGCCGCACCTTTTACAAGGTTATCGATAGCTCCCATCATAACAATACGGTTCGTTCTTGGGTCCAATTTGAATCCGATATCTACATAATTGCTGCCTTCTACCCATTTTGTCTCCGGACATACGCCTTCACCAAGCACACGCACAAACTTCTCGTCTGCATAATATTTATCATAAATTGCTTTTACTTCTTCACCTGTTACATCTTTTTTCAATGTCGCATACTCTGTTGCCAGTATTCCACGATTCATCGGAACAAGATGTGGTGTGAAACTGATGGTCACATTTTCACCTGACGCATATCCAAGCTGTTCTTCAATCTCCGGTGTATGTCTGTGAGATGCTACACCGTAAGCTTTCATGTTCTCATTGACTTCACAGAAAAGATTCGGAACCTTTGCTCCTCTTCCTGCTCCGGAAGTACCGGATTTCGCATCTACAATGAGTGTCCTCATATCAATGATCCCTTCTTTTGCCAGCGGATATGCTGTCAGAATAGAGCAAGTTGTATAGCAGCCCGGATTAGCAATCAGTCTTGCGCCTTTTACTTTATCACGGTTCACTTCGCAAAGTCCATAAACAGCTTCTTCAATAAATTGCGGACTCTTGTGCTCGATACCATACCATTTTTCATATACCTTAACATCTTTGATACGGAAATCTGCACTTAAATCTATAATTTTTGTCTTGCCTAAAATATTCTCGTTAATGACAGAAGCCAGAAATCCCTGAGGAGTCGCTGTAAAAATCACATCTACCTGATCTGCCAATGCTTCGATATTATCATCCATGCATTTTGCATCTACAATCTGAAACATATTGCGATATACATCTGCATACTTCTGATCAATATAGCTTCTTGAGCCATACCACACAATTTCTGCCTCCTTATGTCCCATTAAAATACGAACGAGTTCTCCACCTGCATAGCCTGTGGCTCCGATGATTCCTACTTTTATCATTTTTGTACCTTCCTTATATTGTAAAATCTAAAACTATCTAAGGTATGTGACAGCTAATTGCAGACACAACCAGTTTTTTTCGCCCGTTGTGCCGCTTATCTCTGACTTCTTCCGCAAACTCGCCAAAAGGCGGCTCAAACAGTGCTTCAGAAGTCAGGCTATGCTCACGGGCTTACCAAAAAACTGATTGACTTTCTGAAATCAGCTCTCACATACCAATTATACTTTTACTACTTAAATATGGCGTCAAAACTAGGGGCGTTCCACCTTACCTTTACCGGATAAAATGAGCTGGTTCTTTCCCCGTTGCTTTGTTGACCAAAGTATCATTATGCTCCATCTTTACTTTGTTGGTCAAACTATCATTGTATACACTTCAAGCTATGTGCATGATTATACAACTTATATGTATAATATTCAAGTGTTTATGCATAACTTTTTCATATTATGCATATTATCCAATCTCATGAATACTTTTGCACAATTTCACAGCATATTTTAATCTTTACTCTTTATCCTTCTGCCTGTAAAAGTGCAACATATGATAAACTTTCGTCCCCAAGTCTACCTCTTAATTCTCTCTAAGAAACTTGCAAAATTCGTAGAACTCCATATTTGCTATCGAAAGTATTATGACCGTCCGACTTTGCATTATGGAGACAAGACTGTAAAAATCATGGTAGCCTTTGCTGACATGATTTTTGTTCTGTCAGGCTTGTCGGAATGCTTTGTGCAACGGAGTGACGGCTCAAATACTTTCGTAAGCAAATTCATAGTTTTTTCTGTTTCTTACGGGCGAATCTGTCCATCTCCAAAAATCACATACTTTGTCGTGGTAAGTGCTTCTAATCCCATTGGTCCTCTTGCATGCAATTTCTGTGTGCTGATTCCTATCTCTGCTCCGAATCCGAATTCAAATCCGTCAGTAAATCTGGTCGATGCGTTGACATAAACTGCTGCCGCGTCAATCTCGTCCTGGAATTTTAGTGCATTTGTATAATCTTTTGTAATAATGGACTCGGAATGTCCGGTATTGTATTTGTTAATATGTGCAATTGCCTCTTCTATGGAAGAAACAATCTTCACAGAAATGATCGCATCCAGGTACTCTGTGCCCCAGTCTTCTTCTGTTGCCGTCACAATCTCCGGTACAATCTCGCGAGCACACTCATCCCCCCGGACTTCTACGCCTTTTTCACAAAGCGCTTTATAAATAACCGGAAGGGCCTGTTCTGCGATTTTTTCATGAACCACAAGTGATTCACATGCATTGCATACGCCGAGACGCTGTGTCTTTGCATTGACAACAATCGGGACTGCCATGTCAAGGTCTGCAGTCTCGTCCACAAAAATGTGACAGTTTCCGGTTCCTGTCTCAATAACCGGGACCGTACTGTTCTGCACTACATTTGCAATGAGTCCTGCCCCGCCTCTCGGAATCAGAACATCAATGTATTCATTCAGTTTCATCATCTGATTTACGACCGCTCGGTCTGTATTTTCAACAAGAAGGATTGCGTCCTCAGGAAGATTACATTTTTTCAAACCTTCCCGAATCACCTTTGTCACGGCAAGATTGGAATGGATTGCATCAGAACCTCCACGTAGGATTACAACATTTCCTGTCTTAAAGCAAAGTCCAAAAGCATCTGCCGTTACGTTCGGGCGCGATTCATAAATGATTCCGACCACCCCAAGTGGAACCACTCTTTTTCCAATACGAAGACCATTCGGTCTGACCTTTTCCCACAGTGTTGCACCAATTGGATCTTCCAGATCAGCAATCTGTCTGAGACCTTCAGCCATTCCGGCAATTCTTTCTTCCGTCAGACGAAGACGGTCAATCAGAGATGCTTTCATACCATCTTTCTCAGCTTTTTCAATATCCTTTTCATTTTCTGCCATAAGATAGCTTTTCTGATTTTCCAGTTTTTCCGCTACTCTTCGAAGTCCTTCATTTTTCTGATTTTGGGAAAGATGCTGAACCTGTGCAGAAACTGATTTTGCACGCTTCCCAATCTCGTGTATGTAATCCATATGACGCCCTCCTGCTTCTATTGTACTTGTTATTTTTAACAAAATGCCTTTTCCTATATGAAAATAGACAAGACTTACATCTTGTCTATTTTATCTTATCCTTTTGAAATGATTTGTCAAGTTTTTACTTCCAGTCAAACTTCCGATAATAGTAAGCTAAGCTTCATCAATAGCTTTTCCAATATCATGTCTCATATACTTATTGTCAAATTTTACCCATTCTGTTGCTGCATAAGCATTAGCTCTCGCTTCTTTCAAATCCTTTCCTTTTGCTGTCACACCAAGGACACGTCCTCCGTTTGTAACGATCTGGTCTCCGTCAAATTTTGTTCCGGCATGGAAGCAATAGTAACCATCGTGTTTATCAAATTCCTCCAATCCTGTGATTGGCAGACCTTTGTCATATTTTACCGGATATCCGTCGCTTGCAAGCACGACACACACTGCTGCATTGTCTTCGAACTGAAGGTCGATCTGATCCAATGTTCCATTAATGCAGGCTTCCATGACTTCAATAATATCATTCTTCATTCTTGGAAGTACGACCTGAGCCTCCGGATCTCCAAATCTGGCATTATACTCCAGTACTTTCGGTCCGTCTGGTGTCAGCATGAGTCCGAAGAAAATAATCCCTTTGAATGGGCGGCCTTCTGCTTTCATGGCATCGACTGTTGCCTGATATACATATTTGTTGCAGAAATCTTCAACTTCCTTTGTATAAAATGGACTTGGTGAAAATGTTCCCATTCCTCCAGTGTTGAGTCCAGTATCTCCATCTCCGGCACGCTTGTGATCCTGAGCACTTGTCATGGTCTTAATTGTGTTGCCATCTACAAAAGAAAGTACGGAAACTTCACGACCTGTCATAAATTCTTCAATGACCATCTCATTTCCTGCAGAACCGAATTTCTTATCCAGCATAATCTCTTTGACACCATCTTTTGCTTCCTCCAGTGTATTGCAGATCAAAACTCCTTTTCCAAGAGCCAGTCCATCTGCTTTTAATACAATTGGAAATTTTGCCTCTGTCTCCAGATACTTAATTGCCGCATCCGGATCTGTAAAATTCTCATATGCTGCAGTTGGGATATTGTATTTTTTCATTAAATCTTTTGAAAATGCTTTGGAGCCTTCCAGAATTGCTGCATTTTTCTTTGGACCGAATGCACGAATCCCTGCTGCTTCCAATTCATCTACAAGGCCACCTACAAGCGGATCGTCCATTCCTACAATTACAAGATCTACTTCTTTTTCCTTAGCAAAGGCTACAATCTTATCGAACTCCATCGCTCCGATAGGTGCACATTCTGCCAGTGCTGCAATTCCGGCATTTCCCGGTGTACAGTAAATCTTATCGACCTTCTCACTCTTTGCAACACTTTGTGCAATTGCATGCTCTCTTCCACCGCCACCTACGATTAATACTTTCATTTTATTCCCTCCTGCTGCTTTTATGATATAGGTTTTCATGTATCAAAACGAACTGCAAGTTTCCCTACAGTTCGTATTCTTACTATATAATATGAGTTCTTCCATCCTCTACTTTTACTTTTCCATTTGCGATCAAGTCAATTGCTTTCGGAAGTATCTTCCACTCTGCCTGCTCCATGACACGTCTCTGCAATACTTCCGGTGTATCTCCTTCTTCGACTTCCACTGCCTTCTGTAAAATAATCGGACCGGTGTCTGTTCCTTCATCTACAAAATGAACCGTCGCGCCCACAACTTTGACTCCTCTTGCGAGTGCTGCCTCATGAACTTTCAATCCATAATAGCCTGTTCCGCAAAATGACGGAATGAGAGACGGATGGATATTAATGATACGATTGCGGTATTTTTCAATCATTTCTGGCGGAATCACTACAAGGAATCCTGCCAGCACAATCAGATCTGGATTCAGTTCATCCATCTTCTCCAGAAATTTCTGATTGAATGTTGCTCTGTTGGCATAATCTTTTGGGGAAATGCAGCAATTTGCAATTCCATGTTTTTTAGCCCGCTCAAGTGCATATGCATTTTTATTATTGCTGATCACGCCTGCAATCTTCGTATTCGTAATTGTCCCATTTTCCACCGCATCAATAATAGCCTGAAGATTCGTTCCGCCACCAGATACAAGAACTACTACATTTAACATAATGTAACTCCCTTTTCTCCAGCCTCAATATGACCAATCACATACGGTTTGTCTCCTGTTGCTTTAATTGCTTCCATAGTCTTATCTACATCAGCCGGATCAACTGCAACAATCATTCCGATACCCATGTTGTATGTATTATACATCGCATGCTCATCAACATTTCCTTCTTTTGCAAGTTTTGTGAAAATTGGCGGGATTGGATAGCTGTCTTTTTTAACAACCGCTTTCACTCCATCAATCAGCATTCTTGGCACATTTTCATAGAAACCGCCACCTGTAATATGGCTGCATGCTTTTACAGTCACACCTGCATTTTTAATGCTCTTTAATGCTTTCACATAAATTCTGGTCGGAGCAAGAAGTGCCTCGCCAAGTGTTGTTCCAAGTTCATCATAATATGTGTCCAGAGACTCTTTTGTCATGTCAAATACTTTTCTTACAAGAGAAAATCCATTGCTGTGCACTCCTGTAGATGCCATACCGATCAGAATATCTCCGTCTTTTAAATTCTCACCTGTGATCATATCCTTCTTATCACATACACCAACTGCAAATCCTGCCAGATCATACTCATCCTCCGGCATCAGTCCCGGATGTTCCGCAGTCTCGCCACCGATCAGTGCTGCTTCTGGATACAGCCTTCTGCCACACCACTTACAATAGAAGCAATTTTCTCTGGGTAATTCTTTCCACATGCAATATAATCCAGGAAGAATAATGGTTCTCCACCTGCACAAGCGATATCATTTACACACATTGCAACTGCATCAATTCCGATAGTATCATGCTTGTCCATGATCATAGCCAGTTTTACTTTTGTTCCACATCCGTCTGTTCCTGAAAGAAGAACCGGCTCTTCCATTTCTTTAATCTTTGCAAGAGAAAATGCACCGGAAAATCCACCAAGACCGCCAAGTACTTCTTCGCGCATAGTTTTCTTTACATGCTCTTTCATAAGTTCTACTGATTTGTAACCAGCCTCGATATCCACACCTGCATTCTTATAATCCATAACTCGTCTCCTTATGTACGTTTATTGTATTTTTATTTACTGATCTTTTTACTTAGATGCCAGATATGCCTCATATCCAACTTCATCTAATTTTGCTGCTTTTGCTTTCACTGCCTCTTTCTGTCCGGTTGTATAATCTTTTAACTTCTGAAGTAATGCGTCATCGGAAGCTGCAAGGATCTTTGCCGCAAGAATCGCTGCATTCTTTGCTCCGTCAATTGCTACTGTTGCTACCGGAACTCCCGGTGGCATCTGCATAATAGAAAAGACTGCGTCCATTCCGTCCAGATTCTTTCCCGAAAGCGGAACCCCGATAACCGGAAGGGCAAACAATGCTGCACACATTCCCGGAAGGGCTGCTGCCATTCCAGCTCCCGCGATCATAACTTTCATTCCGCGTCCTTCTGCACTGCGTGTCCACTCGATCAGTTCATCCGGCTCACGGTGTGCGGAGATG
>OLRQ01002494.1_pt1 | contig 11107 bp, 10 predicted proteins | sample 1671971 | NCBI WGS metagenome assembly OLRQ01 (sample SAMEA3136631, study PRJEB25190) | human gut metagenome | biome: human gut; feature: human-associated habitat; material: faeces | place: Austria | collected 2013 | reverse complement strand
TAAATCCAAGCCTCCTCCTCCGAGGGCACCGGCTTCGCCCCCACGGCAAGTCCCGTCTCCGCCGTAAGCGATTCCCGCAGTTTCGCCGCCACGGACAGCCTGGCCCGCGCCAAGGCGGCCCGTAAGAAGTCCCGCGGCAAGAAGATCGCACTCGGCATCGCGGCGGCCCTCGTCGTCGTCCTCGCCGGCGCCGGCACCGCGCTGGCGCTCTACCTGAACGGCATCAACGCCACCATCCAGGGCGGCCTCGATGACGCCGAGTTCAAGGAGCTCGGCGAGCAGCTGGCCCCGGCCAAGGCCGACGGTTCCTATTACGTGGGCATCTTCGGCAGCGACGCCCGCAAGGGCGAGACGGCCAGCCGCTCGGACGTGACCATGCTCGCCCGCATCGATCCCGACAAGGGCGTGGTCGATCTCATCTCGGTGCCCCGCGACACCATGATCAACATCGAGGGTCACGGCACCCAGAAGATCAACGCCGCCTACGCCTTCGGCGGCCCCTCCGAGGCCGTGAAAACGCTCTCCACCTTTGCGGGCGTGCCCATCACCCACTACGTGGAGGTGCACTTCGAGGAGCTGAAGGACGTTGTGAACGAACTCGGCGGTATTCAGGTGAACGTGCCCGAGAGCTTCTATTCCGACACGAGCGGCATCTCCCTTGAGGCCGGCGAGCAGACCCTCGACGGCGACCAGGCCCTCGCCTTCGCCCGCGAGCGCCACGCCACCCGCGCCGGCGACTTCTCCCGCGCCCAGGCCCAGCGCATGATCATCGAGGCCATCGTGGAGAAGGTGCTCTCGAAATCCATCACCGAGATCCCGGGCACCGTGGAATCCCTCGCCCGTTGCGTGACCACCGACCACTCCGTGACCGATCTGGTGTCCCTCGCGCTCACCTTCAAGGACAAGGGGCTCACCATGTACTCGGCCGCCTGCCCCAGCTACACGCTGAACCAGGACGGCATCAGCTACGTGGGCACCCAGTACGCCGAGTGGCAGGACATGATGCGCCGGGTAGACGCAGGGCTTGATCCGACCGACACCTCCGAGGAAATCCCCGAGCCCCAGGCCAGCGACACCGAACTCGGCGCCGCCACCAACGCCGCATCGCCCGCGGAGTACCAGGATCTCATGGCCGATGCGCTGACCACCGACGACGTCGTGGATGTGGAGTAGGCGACTATCCGCACCAGAAACACCGAGCGGCCCGGGCACTCGCCCGGGCCGCTCTTTTTTTGCAAGATCAAAGGCAACCGTCAAATAGCTGCCGAAAGTTCATTCATCTTCCTTCGCACGGGCGCGTTGGGCCAGACGCCACGCCGAGCCGAGATTGAGCGCCCCATGCACAACAAGAAGCGCGAGGAGCACCTTGGCGGAAGCAGCATGCAGCGGCCCCCAAAAGTAATAGCCCTCGGCATAAAAGCCAAAGGCAGGCAGAACTGTTCCCGATTCCATGAGACCCGACAGGACAGCAACTGCAACGGAAAGCACCAGCGCAGCATCGAGCAAAATTCGTCCCTTTGCTCGCCAGGCGCCCCGACTCGTCAAAAGGCGGCCGGCAAAATCAACATGCTGGGCCCCGTGCACAAGCAGGACCAACCCGATACCAAGTCCCAACCACTCGTGCGCGCCAACGCCCGTCATCGCAGGCAGCGACACCACGATATACAAAACCAGCGCCAGCGCATCAACAACGAGCACTCTCATGAGCGTCCCACCTTCCGCACGATGCCAACAAGCGCCACCACAAGGGCCACCGGCATAAGTATCCACAGGTTCAAGCTCGCATCCGATGCCTGGTGGTAGCGCAAGCCGAGCGTTTCCCACCCATGGCATTCCACTGATGCGCACGAGGCCTCCGGGCAGGTCATCTCATGCACGTCGTCGGGCTCGGGCACGTCGTCGAAACCGTGGCACGTGCCCGAGGCGCACCCCACCACAGGGCAGGGCGACTCGGCTGTAATGGGCCGCACGCTCAGCGCGTCGGGCCTCACGAGGCCCACCGCGCCGATAACGCACGCGCCGGCCAGCAGGAACACCGTCACCGTCGCAATGATCTTCTTCATAGGGCTCCTTCCTCCCTTGAAAGAAAAAGGGCCGCCCGCCCCACGGCAGACGGCCCGCATGTCAGAGAGACGCGAGGCCGATTGGAGGGTTCGGCCCGCATCTGCGAAACGCTACTTCTCGGCGGGTCGCAGGGGAAGGAACTTCAGACCCAGGAAGAAGATGAGGAACCCGAGAGCCACAACACCCAGTGTCACGCCGAACTCCAGCGGCGTGGGCCAATAGACGAGGTTCGCATAGGCGTCGGCGAGCGTACCGTCGGCGTAGGTGACGCTCATGGAGTTCATCGCGAAGGGCAGATCGAGGTTGGTGATCTGGAAGCCGCCCACCAGCAGCTGCACGCGCTTGCAGAAGATGCCCGCGATGGCCAGCAACGAGGCCGCCACCAGAAGGCCGTTGCGGCGCAGAGCCGGGGTCAGGCAGATGACGGCGCACACGGCGCATCCGATGATCTCGAACCAGAAGTAGGGCGCCAGAGGACCTTGGGTCAGCAGAGCCACCACCTCGGCGCCAGCGCCGCCCGGGAAGCCCTCGGTGAGCAGGTCGCAGCCGAAGAAGTACAGGTCCACCAGCACGAAGGCGCCGAGGAGCTTGGCCAGGCGCACCACGTTGTCCTGCTCTACCTCCAGGTAGCCCGCGCGACGCAGCCCGATGACGACGGCCATCACGAGCGCCGTGCCGCACACCAGGGCGGAGGACACGAACCAGGGAGCCAGAAGAGCGGTGTGCCACATCTCGTGCCCCTGCTGCAGGCCGAAGATCCAGGCGGTCACCGAGTGCACGAGCACGGCGGTGACAAGGGCGATCACCGAAATGATGCGCAACGCCACGGCGCTGACCTTGCCGCGCTCGGCCTGGATCTGCGCCCACAGGTACACGCACGACAGGATGAGGTAGGTGGCCAGGACGATGATATCCCACATAAGCGGGCTGCCCAGATTGGAGTAAACGAACAGCTCCCACACGCGGAAGGGCTGGCCCATATCCACCACTACAAGACCGATGGCGACCACCGTGCAGGCGATGGATGAGAACACCGCCACTTTCGAGATACCGCCGAAGCCGCGGATGCCGAGGGCCTTGGGCACCGACGAGATGATAAGACCGCCGGCCGACAGGCCCACGAAAAACATGAAGCCCGTGATGTAGAGGCCCCAGCTGTCGAGGTTGCGCATGGCGGTCTGCACCATGCCGCCCGACAGCTGCATAAACCACAGCACCAAGCCGACCACCATCACCACGGCGCTCACGCCGATGGCAACATTGAGAGCAGGACTCTTGACGGCCGTCGACGCGCGCTCACTAGCACGCCCTCGATCGCTGGACGCTGAGAAATCGAGGTCATCGCTGGCAAGGGCTCCACCCTGCATATACTCGGACATAATGTCACTCCCCTCTGCTAGACGAGATAGTAAGTTGAAGGCTCCGTGCCACGATCTTCCAAGAGCCGCTTGTGCGACCGTTCCGCAAGAAGACGGCTTACCTCAGAAGTCGGGTCATCTAAGTCGCCCCAAAAACGTGCTCGACCCACGCAAAGGTGCATGCAAGCCGGCTCAATGCCTTGAGACGTGCGGTGGTAGCAGAACGTGCACTTCTCCACGACGTGCTGCTGATGTTCGGGCGCATCCTTGCTGCCCATGGCATAGTCCATGTGGAATACGGGCTCTTCCCAGTTGAAAGAACGCACACCGTTGTAAGGGCAAGCACTCATGCACATGCGGCAGCCGATGCACTTGTCGTAATCCTGGCGCACCACTCCCGTTTCGGGATCCTTGTAGGTCGCTCCCACCGGGCATACCTTCACGCAGGCGGGGTTCTCGCAATGCTGGCAGGCGACGGGGATATAGCCGAACTGCAAATTGTCAGGATACGAGCCGCCCACCATGTCGAACCCCATCTCGCCACCGTTATCGGTGAAGATGCGGTTCCACCATACATCGTTGGGCAAGTTGTTCTCCGTTTTGCACGCCATGGCACATACGTGGCAGCCAATGCACTTCTTAGTGTCGATCACCATTCCATAACGGGTCATTTATCTCACCTCTCCCTCGTACTTGCGCACTTCGACGAGCGTGTCGTCGAACGACGTGTTCATATGAAGCAGATTCAAATGGTCGCAGGTCAGCTCTTGATAGCTGCCCGCCACATAGGCTCCCCGGTGCCATCCCTTGGGCGAGGAGACCATGCCCGGCCTGACGCCCATATCGAATTTCGCCTTGCACACGCAGTGGCCCCGATCGTTGTAGGCCTCGACGTAGTCGCCCTCGGCGATGCCGCGCGCTTCGGCATCAACGGGGTTCATGCGCAAATAGGGCTCCGGATCAAGCTCGCGCAGCACAGGAGCATGGTTGTACTGGGTATGCAAGTGCCATCTTGTGCGCTCGCAATAATGGTACAGGGGATATTTGTCGTGCTGCTCGCTCTCATCGTAGGCCTCGAAGGGCGTATGGTAGGTGGGCATATGGTAAAAGTCCTTGTCGATGGGCTTGCCGATGTCGATGCGAGCGCCGGGATTCTCCACGTAGAATTCCAGACGGCCGGAAAGCGTAGGCCAGCGCTGTTCTTCCCAGTGAATCCAGTTCTCGTCTCGGTCGGCCAGCACGCCCTTCTCCTTGAGGTTGTCGAAGGTAATGCCCACCGGCTCGCCCTTCTCGGTATCGACCACCATGCGCATCATTTCCTCGTTGGACTTGGCGTAGAACGCCTTGGCCGCCTCGTTGTCCATGCGCTCGGCAATGGCCCGGAAGATCTCCACGTCCTCCTTCGCCTCACCGATGGGGTCGGCCACCTTGTTCGCCATGTACAGGAAGGGAGTGTGCGAGCTGGCCTGAATCCAGTCGTACTCGAAGTAGTGGGCGCAGGGCAGCACAATGTCGCTGTACTCGCAGGTTTCGGAGAACTCCATGTCGTTCGTCACGATGCAGGGGATCTTCGGCAAGATCTCCTCGATGGTCTTGCGCTGGGCCGCATAGCTGCCGACCGGGTTCGCCCCTATGTTGTAGAGAAGGCGCACGGGGAAATCCTCGCCCTTCAGCTTGCCCGTTTCCAAGACCTCGGGCAGATGAAGCCACGGCAGTTCGTCGTGAAGGCCCTTGAGTCCCGCCGGGAAGGCGAGGCCGGCCATGTTGATCGTCGGCTTGCTCTTCCCCAAATGCCCGATAGAGGCGCCGCGCTTGCCGATATTGCCCGTAAGGGCGGCGAGGCAGGCCCAGGTCATGCCCATCTCCTCGCAGTTATCGTACAGGTGGTAGCCCGCATAGATGGTCGAGGGCGTGTCCTGGGAGTACATGCGGGCAAGCTCCACGATGGTATCCGCCGACACCTCGGTGATGCCCTCAGCCCACTCTGGCGTGCACTCGGCCATATGCTCCTTGAACAGCGACCAGGCCGTGGTAACTTTCACGCCGTTTACCTCGAAGCTGCCCTCGAGTGCGGGGTTGGCCACGTCATTGATGAGGCCCCAGGCGTCCTTGTCGGCGTCCCATACCACATAGTGGGCCGACTCCTCCAACGTGGGCACCTTGCCGGCCTTCACGCCCTGGAGTAGCAGTGTGCCGAAGAACGGGTACTCGGGCAGCTGTGCCGGGCCCTCCTCGCCGAAATCCGTCGCGCGGAGGAAATGGCCGTTGTCCTCGCGCACAAGCAGGGGAGCGCAGGTCTTCTCGCGCATGAAGTCCAGGTCGTACCATTCGTTGGCGATGATAGCGTTGAGCATAGCCATGCCGAGCGCCGGATCGGTACCGGGTTTGATGGGCACCCATTTTGTTGCCTGTTGGGCCGCGATGGTGTAGGTAGGGTCGATGACGACCAGATTGGCGCCAGCGTCCTTGGCCTCCATGCAGAAGTGCCAGCTATGGGGCTGGGAGTTGGGCGGGTTCGTATCCCAGATCAAAAGCGTTTTGGCAAAACGGTAGTCGCCAGCCATGTTACGCTGGTTGAAGTCCCAACCGCTGCCGGTCACCTCTCCGATGCCGACCAGATCGCCGTAGTCCAGGCACACGTCAAGCCCCTGGAACCCAAAGGCATTCGCGAAACCAAGACCGGCGATCAAGCCGCCGTAGGCGGCGAAAGAGTTGCCGGCAGACACGAGCACGCAGTTCGAGCGCACGCCGTAGTTCTCCGTGTTGTAGGTGAGCGTATCGGCGACAAGCTGGGTAGCCTCGTCCCACGACAGGCGCTCCCACTCGTCGGTGCCGCGGTTCTCGACATGGGGCTCTTCCAAGCTCCACGTCTTCCGCTTCATGGGATACAGCACGCGGTTGAAGTCGTACATGCGGTTCGCATGGCTAAAACCACGCATACAGATTCGCTCGTAAGCGGGATACGGAAGATCCTCATTAGATCGTATGTTTACCATTTTGCCTTCGCGAACCGTGGCAACCATCGAACAATTGCCTTGGCAGTTGCAACCGCAGACGCAAACGACCTCATGTTCCTCGTCGCCCGCAGTCTCCTCATCGGTTGCAGCAAGAGCCGTCATCGTGGCTCCGCTCACTGCAGCGGCTCCGGCTACAGCAGCTGTAGTTTTGAGAAAGCTTCGGCGCGAAATGCCTTTGACCGGTACGTTCAGTTCCGACATTTCTCCTCCTATCTCCAAATGCAGCGGAATCTCTCCGCTCTCCATTCGGGCGCCATGCATGAGCGCCCGCCCTCGCGCGGGGTCGGCCCCTCCCCGCTCTCAGTGCGCAGTATAAACCCTTTGTTACTTTGTCGCAATACATTGTGACAATAAATTTGAGCCTATTTTCCCTGTTTAGCGATTCCAGCTCTTTTCAAACCCCTGGAGGCAAGGCTCACACGCATCGGCAGATCCTGTACTGTCGGTAAGCTGCACAGAAAGTTCGCCTGCGGGTACCACTTTCAGCTCCCGCAGGGAACGCCCCTCGTCCACCGCGACGTTGAAAGACACGCACAGCCGCCCGGGTTCCGGCACAGCACGACGAGCAACGGAGAGCCAGCGAGGATGAAAGGCCAACGACCCCCCTTCGGCGTCTTCGAGAACCTGGCGGCAGCCCTCCCTCTCTAGGGCTCGTCTCACCAGATCGCGATCGCCGTCGAAAGCCAGCGCGGTCTTTAGGAAGAAGTCGTCGTAGTCGAAGGCATAGCAGGCGTGAATGTCGGCGAAGGGCTCGTTCATGTTTCGCACTTGAGCTCGATGCTTGTTCTCCAATGAGCAATAATGCAGCGCCAGTCCCAAGCCTTGCTCGCGCGCCCACAGCATCAGACGCAAGCAGTCCTCCTCGCTGTCCTGCACCGCCAAAGCACCCGCATAGGTGTAGTCGAACATCACCTGCTGGGGAGGGTTGCGCAGCGTAAGGCCCAAGGACTCAAACACGGGCCAGTTCCACATGGCATAGGCAAACTCCAGCAAATTAACGCCGTCAACGCCTAGGGCATCGAGCTTCGCCAAAAGCTCTTTCATGAACGAGTCGGTTCCCGGAATGACGGGCATCTCCACCATGACCGTGGGCACTTGCTCGCGCGCCCAAGCCATACGTTCCAGCACCTTTTCCAAAAGCTCCGGCTTGTCATCCTGCTTGACAGAGAATCGAATCTCATGAAGGCCCGCCCGCACGAGACGATCGATCAGCTCGCGGCTCAGCAGGTCCCCGGACGTGTACAGGCGCAGATGAGCCGCGGGAAACAGCTCGGAGGCACGGGAGAAGAAAGCCACAGCCTCGTCTGCCATCAAAAGAGGCTCACCGCCAGTAAGCGCAATGCAGGCCGGGGAGCCGGGCTCTGCAGCCAAATCGTCCAGCTGGCGACGCCATGGAAAAGGTCGCTCGCACCAGTAGGCAAAATCCTCCTGATTGGGATTGAAGCAGAAGAAACAGTCGCGATGGCAGTTGTTCGTCAAGGCAAAACTGCGGCTCACGCAGGAGCCGGTGCACGCCTCGCAGGCAACGCTCATGGGGCCGATGGCCACACTCGCTCCTCCATTGCGGATGCGAGCCCCCCGCTCGCGCAACTGGCGAAGCAGTCCCTCGCGTTCAAGTCGTTCGCTATCGTACGGGGCGAACGCTATGCCAGTCGCCTCCAGGGCGGCCATGTGCTCGGCCTCGATGTCCTCGTACAGAGCGAGGGCCGAACGGCGCCCCTCGTCGCCCGCTCCCTTTTCGGTTTCCTTCCCGACCGCCATCTTTCCCCCTGGATAGCATCGATACGAAAGCTCGATGTAGTCGTCTTAACGTCACAGTGTCACATTATCACAATATCTTGCGACAATAAAGACTTGACTTGTCCCTCTTTGCCCAGGCATGTTTCCTGCGCACGTTGACGCGCCGTTCCGCGCCCTGGCCCCTGAAGGCAAATGGGGCCTATCGCATGAACTCCCGGTGAGCAAGGCGAGCCTGTACCATGGCGACAATGTCGTCATCGGCGAGCCCTGCGTTCGAACATACGCGGATCATGTCGTCGATTACTAGCTCGATGGGAGAATCTGAAGCTGTATGAGCACCCAAATCGTGACGCTCGGCCACGAAAGTGCCCCGCCCCTTGCGAGTAGAAATGTAGCCCTCGCGTTCCAAATCCATATAGGCGCGATTCACCGTGTTGTAGCTGATATCCAGATCCACCGCCAAGGCGCGCACCGTAGGAAGCCTATCGCCGGGGACAAAGGCTCCCGAGCCAATAAGATAGGCAATGCGGTTCTTAATCTGTATCCACACCGGAAGGCCGGAGTTGTGGTCTATAGCGAAAGATTCAAGGACGCCCATGATGCTTCTTTCTCGCGAAACGGTACTTATATCCTATCAGAGCCCTCGCCCCTCGCGTTGGACGCCTTCAGCAAAACCATCGCTTACGGCCGTGGGCACCGTGACAACAGCGCTACCGGATCCCTTCACCGTCTCGTATTGCATGAGCATGGTACGCAGCTTCAAGGCCGCGTCCTCATCCCCGTAGATGCGGGCAGCCTCAGAAAGCATCTCCGCCAAATCGGCTTCGACACTCGCCACCGTCATGCGAGCATTGCGTTCGCGGTCGGCCTGAGCCTCCAAGGACATGACGTTTTGCAGCTCCGTCGGGATCACGATGTCGCGGACCTTTACGGAGATGATGTCAACGCCCCACCCCGAGGCCTCTTTCTCGATATCGGCCTTGATCTCCTCATCCAGCTGATCGCGACGCAAGGCCACCTCCCCCACCGTTGAGCGCCCCACTGCCTCGCGCAGCGACGTCTGAGCAAGATACGATATGGCCGCGTAATAGTCCTCCACTTCCACGCAAGCCTTTTCCGCATCCCACACCACCCAGAACAGCACCGCGTCGATGTTCACAGGCACAAGATCGGCCGTCAACGTACGCTCAGCACGGAAGGGGGTGGCGATAATGCGCTGATCGACGCGAATGGTCCCATGCTCCAAAATGGGAATGGTGGCGTAGAAGCCCGGCCCCACCACGCGGTTCAGCTTGCCCAGGCGCAGCACGACCACCTTTTCCCACCCCAGAGCAATATGCAACGAAGAAGAGGCCGCAAGTGCCGCGAGCAGAGCCGCAAGAATGCCCACGAGCGAGATGCGCCCCTCCAAAAGAAGATCGCAGACAAGCGCCGCAGCGGCCGCGGCCACGAACACGGCGACGCTGAATACGAGAGCGCCGTTGCGCGACGATTTCTTGGGCACATAGGAGGTTGCCGCCAGCATTTCCGCTTCGCTGTCGCTCCACGGGCCCGGCGCAGCTTCCCATTCAGTGCGGCGCGCTTTGCGACCCCTTGCGCTTTTCGTCATCGGTCGATCCTTCCTCTCATCTTGCTTAGCAAGTTGCCTTATTGTTCATCGTATTCCAGCGTTCCCGCTGCGAGGGCACAGCTCAGCCTCCAGCTACCGCGAACGCCATACGCATCGCGAGCTCGGGGTTCTGGGAAACGTCGAAAGAGGCGAGCCCTGTCACGCAGACCCTCAGGGCCGCCCCACCAAGGAGCACACAGACGGCAATCCAGAGGCCCTTTGTGCGCCGATCTCCTCCAGGGTAACGACACTCCAAGATAAAGGGCGCGACCAAACCGGCTAGCACGAGCACCGCCCAAAACATAATCGCCTCATCACCCGTCAGAAGGGCGCGGCCCCCCGCCTCTGTTCGGATATCAGTCAGCAAAAACGTCGCAAAGAGGGCCAGAGCCACTGCCTCTGCGATGATTATCGCACGGTCCATGTGGCTTAAGCATCGCAGCGCTGAACCGAACGGCACGCGAGAATCAACGAAAGACGCAACGCCGAAGGCCACGGCCACCCCGCATGACAGCGACGAGAGACAAAAGAGTGCCGGCACAAGCCACGACCCAAAGGCGACAACCGAGGGCAGCTGCATGAGGAGCACTCCCGTGTAGACCGCTGTGATAACTCCTGCGATCACAGCGGCAACGGAGGCGACGAGCACTACGAAGAGAGGCAATCGCGCGCCAATACCATTCGAGGCAAGAGCGAAGAAAGTCGCCAAAGCGCCCGAGGCCAGAAGCGCCCACGCACCCACCGTCACGACCGTGAAGCGAGGGGCCAGCCACAGAGAGAGCACCCGCTCGGGACGGCCGGCATCGGCCATGAGGCAAAGCGATCCCACCGCCAGCAGCACCAGGCAGAGCACCCAGCCGCGGGATAACAGCTCATGGGGCACTCGCAAGTTACTTCGCACCCACCGAATCAAACGGGGCTGCGATTTCTTTGTAGTGCGATAGGTCGCTCTCGTACCGTAGCGTCCTAAATTGGCGCATTCCAATACGCCCATAACAGCACAGGTGCCAGCCCCCGCTCCCCCGAAAAACAAGTAGGCTACGGCAAGTTCACTGAACAACATTCTCCCCTGCCTTCCAACGCCGCCCCTACATTTCGCGAATCATCACGTGCAAGTGTATCCCCTCAATCACTTTATCGCAAGTTATTACGATAATCATTTCAAGAGCGGAATCTCCCCGTCAAACGTCAGGATCTCAGAGCCGCGCTGCAGAAAGTCGACGACACCGCAGTGGGTGTGGTAGATGGCGACGCGGATGTCCAGGTCGTGCTCGGCGGCAAGGCGCGCCAGCTCCGGCGAGGCGGCCAGCTCGGCTGCC
>OLRQ01002492.1_pt1 | contig 11112 bp, 8 predicted proteins | sample 1671971 | NCBI WGS metagenome assembly OLRQ01 (sample SAMEA3136631, study PRJEB25190) | human gut metagenome | biome: human gut; feature: human-associated habitat; material: faeces | place: Austria | collected 2013 | reverse complement strand
CGCCCAGCTGGCCGCCGTGGAGCTTCGAGCCCCCAAGTCGCTGCTCGGCCGCACCACCGTCGAGGCCATGCAGGCGGGCATCGTCATGGGGGAGGTGGCCCGCATCGACGGCCTCATCGATATGATCTGGGCCGATTGCGGCTACACGACCCCCGTCATCCTCGTGGGCCAAGACGCCGAGACCATCGCCGCGCTCATGGCGCACGCCGTCACCGTCGACCAGACCCTCGCCCTCCGCGGCCTTCTGGAGCTCTATACCGCGAACACACGACGTTAATTAAACTTGAAGATTTTCTGGGCGATCTGGTAGCCCTTGAGTCCGATCTTCTCGCCGGCCTCCGTGGGCAGATTCGTGGCCAGATTCAGCGCGTTGGAGCGGACCCGGCGGTACAGCGACGGGTTTTGCTCCTTCAAATAGGCCCATATGTCCTTCAGATCCTGCTCGTCGGTCTCGCCTCCGCGCATGCGCAGAAACACCGAGCAGATGCACATCATCATGGAGAGGTAGTTGCGCAGGTAGTGGCGCAGATGGCGGTTGCGCACGGCCTGCGGGTCCACGTTGTCAATCATCTGCCGTGTGACGCGCAGCTGCTGGTCCATGCGGCCCATCATGACCTTCTCGTTGACCGACTGGTCCTCGCGGCCGATGAAGTAATGGTAGGCGTCCACGTTGAAGTAGCGCATGGTGCGCACGTAGACCAAGGGCTCGTAGACGAAGATGTTGTCCACGTAGAAGGTGTGCTCGGGCAGCTCAAGGTGCATTTTGCGCAGCATCTCGGTGCGATAGTACACCGAGTGCATGAGCAAATACTGACTCGGCAGGAAGGTTCCCACCTCGTCCCAGCCGAACTCGTAGCCCTCGGGCAGCACGTTGCCGTAGCCCATGACCTTCTGCTCCCCCTCGTCCACCTTGTCGTAGACGTAGTTGGCCACCACCATGTCGCAGGGCACCGGCGCATCCAGCTGGCTGCGCAGATACACCATGAGCGGAAACATCGCCGCGGGATCCAGCCAGTCGTCGGAGTCGACCACCTTGAAGTAGAAGCCGCTCGCGTTCGCGAGCCCCGTGTTCACCGCGCCGCCGTGGCCCTTGTTGGGCTGATGGATGGCGCGGACAATGTCGGGGTGCTCGTTCTGCCAGCGGTCGCAAATGGCCGCCGTGTCGTCCTTGGTCGACCCGTCGTCCACGAGCAGGATCTCGATGTCCTCGCCGCAGGCGAGCAGCGTCTCCACGCAATGATCCATATAGGCTGTCGAGTTGTAGCAGGGCACGGCGAACGTGATGGTCTTCAAAAGCGCCTCCTTCGTCGGGGTCTCGGTGCGCGGGTGTTCCACCTCGCGCGGCGTCCTAGGCGTCGGCCGTCTCCGTCAGGATCTTCTCGGATGCGGCCAGGGCGTCGGCGACCACCTTGTCCATGTTGAAATAGCGGTACTCGGCCAGACGCCCCAGCGGATGGAAGTTCGGCAGCGCGTCGGTCAGGCGGCGGTAGCGCGCGTAGAGCGCGTCGTTGTCATCGTTGATGATGGCGTAGTAGGGAATCTGGGTCGCCGGATCCTCGTAGGCCCGGGAGTACTCGCGCATGATGGTGGTCTTGTCGCCGGTCTGCTCCGTGAGCCACTTGAACTCGGTGATGCGGGTGTAGTCCTCGGTCACCGTGTAGTTCACGGTGCCGCAGGGCAAATGGTAGGTCTCGTCGAAGGTCTCGTAGACAAAATCGAGGGAGCGGTAGGGCAAGCGCCCGAAGCGTCCCAAGAACAGCTCGTCGAGGGGGCCGGTGTAGACGATGGGTCCCTCGAAGGACGCGCCCTTGATATGAATGGCCTCCAAGGGGGCGTCTTCCTCGCGGCCGGCGAAGACGAGATCGAAGACGCTTTCCGCCTCGGTGCCCAGGCAGACGGTGATCTTCTCGTGGCCGAGCAGGTTCTCGAACAGGCGCGTGTAGCCATCGATCGGCATCCCCTGGAAGGCGTCCTGGAAGTAGCGGTTGTCCCGGGAGATGAACACGGGCACGCGCGCGGTCACTGAGGGATCCACTTCCTCGGGAGTGAGGCCCCATTGCTTCTGGGTATAGTAGAGGAACACGTTCTGGTAGACGAAGTCCGCCACCTCCTGAAGCTCCGGATCCTCCTGGGCGCGCAGCTCGTTGATGGTGACCTTGCGCTCGTCGCCGAAGGTGTCGACGAGCTTCTCGATGAGCCGGGCCGCCTTCTCGTCGCCGAAGGCAATTTCCATGGAGTTCTTGTTGAAGGGCACGGGCATGTAGGTGCCATACCAATCGGCAAGCACCCGGTGCTGGTAGCTCGACCACTCGGTGAAGCGGGCAAGATAGTCGTAGGCGCGCTGGTCGTTGGTATGGAAGATGTGCGGCCCGTAGCGGTGCACGAGCACCCCGGCCTCGTCGTACTCGTCGTACATGTTGCCGGCGATGTGCGCGCGCTTCTCGATGACGAGCACGCGAAGACCGCCCTCTTCGGCAAGCTGCCGGGCACTGACAGCCCCGGCAAAACCGGAGCCGACAACGACGGCGTCGTAGTCTTCGATGGCGATATCGCGGAAATCGGCGTAATTAACGGCCATAACGGGTTCTCTCCCTCGTACTCGTTGATGCGAATGGGGCGCCGGCGCTCGGGCGGCGTCGTTCGGAGGATATTGTACCCAGCCCGCATCCGATGGCCTCCAAACCCCATACAAACCGAATAAATGAACCTGCCGCACGGTCGCGCCGTGCGGGGCGACGGCCCGTGCTCTATCATGAGGGCAGGATACCCGTGAGAAAGGACGTTCCCGTGAGCCAGTTCCTCGATTCCATGATCGCCCGCGCGAAGGCCGACAAGAAGACCATCGTGCTTCCCGAGGGCAACGACATCCGCACCCTCAAGGCCGCCGAGGCGATTCTCGCCGAGGGCATCGCCGACCTCATCGTCTTGGGCGACGCCGACGACATCACCGCTGCCGGCTGCAACTTGGAGGGCGCCCGCATCGTCGACTTCCGCACCTCCGAGCTGCGCGAGCCCTATGCCGAGAAGCTGGCCGAGCTGCGCGCGGCGAAGGGCATGACGCTCGAGCAAGCCCTCGAGCTTATGGACAACGAGCTGTACTTCGGCATGATGATGGTGAAGATGGGCGAAGCGGACGGCCTCGTCTCGGGCGCCTGCCACTCCACCGGCGACGTGCTGCGCCCGGCCCTGCAGATCCTGAAGACCGCTCCTGGCGCGCAGATGGTGAGCTCGTTCTTCGTCATGAACGTGCCCGACTGCGACTTGGGCCACCACGGCACCTTCATCTTCTCCGACTGCGGCCTGGAAGTGCAGCCCGACGCCGATCGCCTGGCCCAGATCGCCATCAACGCCGAGGCGGCGTGGCGGTCGCTGTTCGCCGATGCCGAGCCGGTCATCGCCATGCTGTCGCATTCCTCCTACGGCTCGGCCAAAAACGACGATTCCGACAAGGTGGTGCGCGCGACGGCCAAGGTGAAGGAGCTCGTGCCCGAACTCGCGGTAGACGGCGAGCTGCAGCTGGACGCCGCCATCGTTCCCGAGATCGGCGCGGCGAAGGCGCCGGCCTCTCCTGTCGCGGGTCGCGCCAACGTACTCGTGTTCCCGGACATCGATGCGGGCAACATCGGCTACAAGCTGGTGCAGCGCTTGGCGAAGGCCGAGGCGCTCGGCCCCATCCTGCAGGGTATCGCCGCCCCGGTGAACGACCTGTCGCGCGGCTGCTCGGCCGACGACATCGTGGGCGTGGTGGCCATCACCGCCGTGCAGGCGCAGGGGAAATAGCGCTCCTTCTTGCCTTTCCATCCCTCCGGGCGCGAGGTGGCCGAGGGGGTGTCGTGCTCAGACAACATTGAAGTGCAGGGCTCGACGCGGGTCGTCTCATTTTTCTATGCACTTCAATGAACTGCGCGCGGCACCCCCTCGGCCACCTCGCGCCCTGCTCTTCTGGGATTGGGCGGATTTCTCCTCTCTACCCTTTTTTCTCTTCTCTCTCGATGCCGAGTTTCTCGAAGAGTTCGTCGCGGCTGTGGACGCCGAGCTTCTTGTAGACGTGGCGGATGTGCGACTTCGCCGTGCCGTTGGCCACGACCATGGCAGAGGCCACCTCGCTGGCCGAGCACCCCTCTAAGAGCAGCGTGAGCACCTCCTTCTCGCGCTCGCCCAAACCGCAGGCGGCGGCCACGCGATCCACTTTGGCGCGACGGGCCGCATCGAGATCTCCCGTCGCCTGCTCGCCCTCGAAAAGCTCCGCCGAACGAATCGGCGTGACGCCCCGTCTCACGAGGATGATCATGGCGGCGTTGGCAGCCAGAATAGACAGCAGAACCATGATGTTCGACGCGAATTGCTCGACGAGCGCGAAGCAGAGCGCCATGCCCAGGCGGCCGACGAGGCATCCGGCGGCGAAGGCCACCATAAGGCCCGTGAAGGCCGCAAGAGTGTGCCGCCGAGTCCCCTGCGCGCTGGCGCACAGGAGCACGACGGCATAGGCGAGGAAAAGGAACATGCCAAGCGCCGCCAGATCAAAGGAAAGCGCAGGCTCGAGGTGAAGATAGGAGGCGGCTATGACGGCCACGATGATAGCGGGCACAGCGATGGTCGTCAGCGGGAGGACCGCCGCATTTGCCAAGAGCACCACGGCGCAGATGAGCAGCATCGGAGCGAAGAAATCCCCCGAAGCATAAGAAGCGCTGTCGCCCCCGATACCGGCAAAGGCGATGGCCGTGATGAAGGAGAAGCTGAACAGAAACGTCGCCGAGGCCGGGTAGCGGAAGGCATCCGCCGGCACGGCCGCGGGCACAGCCACGGGCACAGCCGCGTCGTCTTCCTCCTTGGCCTGCTCCGAGCGCAGCTTGCGAGAGAGCACGAACGTCCCCACGAACATGAGCACTCCCATGCACACGCACAGCTTCACCGCCTCCAGGCCCGAGAACACCCAGATGACGAAGGAGGCGAACACGCCCGCCAGCACGATATTCCAAATCACCGAAAAGGAGCGCCGATCGATATGCACGGCGAACCACGAGGTCATGGCCACGGGCAGATAGACGCCGAAGATAGCGCCGCAAACCCAGTTGACAGGCTCGGGCACGTGGATGCCCGCCCCGAACAGCGCGCAGTACAGCACCAAGGTCGCCTGCACGAGCAGGGCCAGAACCCAAAGCAATCGACTGCCCACGACGAGCCGTCCCCCCCGTCGCAACCTCCAACCAAGCATAAGCGCGCAGAGGAGCTCGGCGACATAGGAGGCATCAGTATAGGAGAACATAAACGCCGTAGTGTGCCACATAGACGGCCAGAAGTACACCTGACCCACGAAGGCCAAGTTGCAGGCCAGGCCCACGAACAAGCTAATGGATCCAGCGCCCCTGAAATGCTCCTCGAACCCGAGGCGCAGCCCCGCGATCGTATTCCACAGACGTTTCATCGCTTACCCCTCCTCTTTTTTGCTATCCCCCATGAAACCACAAATAGCAGATGAGCGCCAGCAGCAAAAATGGCAACCTTTCCTCATTTCCAGAAAGGTGGGTTAGCAAGGTGGGTTAGCAAGTTCCACCACCGCTAACCTACAGGTTATCTCTCACGCTAACCTCAGCGCCGACGCTAAAGTGACCAGTGTGATCGGGGACACCGCGATCCCCGGAGCGCCGGAGCGAATGCGTCACGCGACGTCTTCGCCAGACATCAACCCGGCGCGAAGACACCGACCACAAGGGAGTGGAAAATGGGAAAATACACCCGCCGACAGTTCATCACCAGCGCTGGTGTCGGCATGGCCGCCGTCGCCGGCCTCGGCCTTGCCGGCTGCGCGCCGCAGACCCCGGCCGATAAGGCCATGGCCAACACGGGCAACGGGGGAACCACCTTCGCCGACACCATCGCTTGGGACGGCGAGTACGACGTCGTCGTCATCGGCTTCGGCGGTGCCGGTGCCGTGTCCGCCTGCTACGCCGCCGACGCCGGCGCGAAGGTGTTGCTCATCGATAAGGCCCCTCAGGGCATGGAGGGCGGCAACACGCGCTTCTGCGGCCAGATCATCCTGAACTCCGACGACAAGGAGGCCATGCTCGCCTACAACAAGGCCATGGCCGGCGATTTCGCCGTCGACGACGAGCTCATGGACGCCTACGCCGAGGGCCTCACCCAGACGAAGACCATGCTGCGCGACTTCTTCGGCGTCCCCGAGGAGAACTTCCTCGATTGGAAGGAGGACTCCTCCGCCCAGCCGATGATCGCCATGTTCGTCCCCGAGTATCCCGAGCTCGAGGGTGGCGATGCCCTGCACGTGCTGACCGTGAGCGACAACGTGTGCAACTCCGCTCTGTGGAAGACCTACCGCAACAAGGTCATGTCCATGAGCGACAACATCGACGTGTGGTACATGTCCCCGGCCACGAAGCTCTTCCAGGATCCGGTCAGCCGCGCCGTCATCGGCGTGGAGATCGACAAGGCCGGCGAGACCGTGAACATCCGCGCCAAGAACGGCGTCGTCATGACCATGGGCGGCTTCGAGAACAACAAGCAGATGGTCGAGGACTTCCTGGGCCTCACCAAGAGCACGCCGGCCGGCACCCTGTTCAACACCGGCGACGGCGTGAAGATGGCCATGGGCGTCGGCGCCGATCTGTGGCACATGGAGGCCTATGAGGGCAACTGCTTCGCGCTCGGCGGCATCTCCTTCGTGGTGAACGAGGATCAGCACGCCAAGACGTTCAACGACCTGCGCAACCTCTCCGGCAGCGTCATCGTCGTGGGCAACGGCGGCGAGCGTTACCTGCGCGAGGACGTGTACAACCGCCACGGACACGTGCCGAGCAACGGCGACTGGGTGAACGTGAAGCGCCCGCGCAACACCTACATGGTGTGGGACGCCGCCCAGAACGAGGCCATTGCCGAGTACCACGGCATCCCGGCCGGCTTTGAGGATCAGGTCGTCTCCGCCGCCACCATCGCGGAGCTTGAGGCCGCGCTCGGCATCCCGGCCGGCAAGCTGGAGCAGACCGTGACCGACTTCAATAAGATGGCCAACGATGGCTACGACCCGGCCTTCTTCCGCGCCGCCGAGACCATGCGCGCCTTCGGCGAGGGCCCCTTCTACGCCATCGAGATGATCCAGGCCTTCCTGAACACCCAGGGCGGCGCCCGCCGCAACGCCCGCGCCGAAGTCGTGGGCACCGACGGCGAGCCCATTCCGCACCTCTACTCCGCCGGCGAGTTCGGCGGCATGACCCCGTACCAGTACAACGGCGGCGGCAACATGGCCGAGTGCCTCATCTTCGGCCAGCTGGCCGGCGTGGGCGCGGCGGCCGAGAAGGATCCGCTGCCGGTGCTCCCCATGGGCGTGGCCTCCGAGATCGTCTATACCCAGGGCAGCGGCAGCCACGAGGTCGATCCCGATCCGGCCGCTTCCGCAAAGCTCGGCGAGAACGAGTATCTCGGCACCTCCACCCTGTGCATGGGCAACGAGCTTGCCGTGAAGGTGAAGATGGAGGGCGACAAGATCGCCGCCATCGACATCGTGCAGCAGCAGGAGACCGCCGGTGTGGGCAGCTTGGCTCTCGAGGCCCTGCCGGCCCGGATCATCGAGGCCCAGTCCACCGAGGTCGACGCCGTTGCCGGCGCTACCGTTTCCTCCACGGCCCTGAAGGACGCCGTGAACAACGCACTCGCCCAGGTGAAGTAGCTCGCCTGATGCGATAGGGGCACCATCAAGCGCCCCGCACCCCTCCCCACGAAATCGAGGCTCAAAGCGGGCCTCGATTTCGTTTTCTAGCCCCGAATCGACGGTTGTTTCATCAGAACCGTCGATTCGGGGCTGACATTTTCCCAAAACGGCCTAATTTGGAAGAAAAGAAGCCCCGGATCGACGATGTTGATAGAACAACCGTCAATCCGGGGCTAGCTTATATCTGAGCCTCAGGTGCCTAGACCAGCTCCGTGATCTCGAGCGTACCCTCCTTCACCAGCTGATAGGTGTCGCGGGCGATCATGTACTCCTCATCGGTGGGGATGATGACGATGCGCACCTCGGAATCGTCCGTGGAGATCTCGCGCTCGCCGCGCAGACCGGCTCGGTTCTTCTCCAAGTCGATCTTGATGCCGAGCGGCTGCAGACCCGCGAAGATCATGCGGCGCATCTTGTCGCAGTTCTCGCCCACGCCGGCCGTGAGCACGATGGCATCGACGCCGCCCATGACGGCGATGTACTGGCCGATGTATTTCTTCGCGGAGTTCGAGTACATGTCGTAGGCGAGCTGGGCGCGCTCGTCGCCCTCCTCGGAGGCCTGGCGCACGCTGCGCAGGTCGTTGGAGATGCCAGAGATGCCCAAAAGCCCGCTCTTCTTGTTCATGAGGTCGTTCACCTCGGCCGCCGTGAGGTTCTCCTTCTCCATGATGAAGGGGACGATGGCCGGGTCGATGGCGCCGCAGCGGGTGCCCATCATAAGGCCATCGAGAGGCGTGAGACCCATGGAGGTGTCAACGGCCACGCCGTGGTCGATGGCGGAGATGGAGCAACCGTTGCCCAGATGGCAGGTGATGAGCTTCAGATCCTCCAAGGGCTCGTCCATGAAGGCGGCCGCGCGCTCGGCAATGTAGCGATGCGAGGTGCCGTGGGCGCCGTACTTGCGGATGGCGTGCTTCTCGTACAGCTCGTAGGGCAACGGGTACATGTAGGCCTTCGGCGGAATGGTCTGGAAGAACGAGGTGTCGAAGACGGCCACCATGGGCTTGCCGGGCATCTGCTCGCGGCAGGCCTCGATGCCCATGAGCGCGGCCTTGTTGTGCAGAGGAGCGAGCTCTGCCAGTTCGTCGATCTTGGCGACGACATCGTCATCGATGAGCACGGAGCGATCGAAGTACTTGCCGCCCTGCACTACGCGGTGCCCCACGGCGTCGATGTCGTCCAAAGAGTCGATGGCCTTGGTGGGGCCGCTCGTCAGCGCCTCCAACACGAGGGCCATGGCGGCGTTGTGATCGGGCATGGGCGTGTCGATGACCACCTCATTCTCGTCGATGCCGTGCTTGTGGAAGGCCTCGGCGGAACCGACACGCTCGCAGATGCCCTTGGCGAGCACTTCATGGGTTTCAACATTGATGAGCTGGTACTTCAGAGAGGAAGAACCGGCGTTGAGGACGAGGACGTTCAATGACTTACCTCCTAATCAATAGTTTCCCCTATTTTAGGAGTGCACGCAGGGCGCGTCGCACCTGCTCGCGTCCTTATCGGCAAGCGGAGCGCCGCTCACCGATTGACGTCCCGTCATCTTTTCCGTTGAATTGCGGAGGCGGCTCCCCGTAGGGGGCGACCTTGGTCGCCCCTTCCAACTGAAGACATCATTCCGGTCGAATGGGCAGACCAAGGTCTGCCCCTACGGAATCTGTCGCGCCGTCACCGTTCTAGGAGAGGGTCGTGTCCTGGGTCTCGTCGTCGGGGGCGGCCACCAGCTCGCCCATGAGCACCTCCACCTGCTGCTCGGCGGCGCCCAAGCGCTTCTGCAGCGAGCCCAAGAGCACCACGCCGCGCTCGTAGGCGGCGAGGGACTCCTCCAGTTCCAGCGTATTGCTCTCCAGCACGGAGACGATGGACTCCAGCTCGCTCAAGGCCTCGCGGAAGGTCAGCTCTTCCACCGGCTTCTTCTCGTCAAGGTTCGCGGCATCGCTCATGGCGCTTCCTTTCTCATCGTTGCGTGTATCACTCGTCGCTGCGCGTATCGTCAGCCCCAGGCCTCGACGGCGCTGTGGATGCGGCGGACGTCGTTCACCGTGCAGTCCAGCTCACCGTCGGAGAGGGTCACCACGAGGCGCTCCCCCGCCGCGACGCCGTCCACCGAGCTCACCACTCGGCCGTCCTCCCCCTTGGCCATGGCGTAACCGCGGCCGATGATGGCCAGAGGCGACAGATCGTGCAGGCGCGCCGCGCTCACGGCCACCGACGTGACGGCCACGATGATGGGCAGCGCCGTCGTGCAGTACAGCGCGATGGTCAGGCGGTTGTGCGTGGATATGTCGCGCGTGTCCTTGCCGGTCGAGAGCGCGACGAAGATGGGCACGGCGCGGATGAGCAGCAGAAGCGCGATGAAGCCCACCAGCACCTCGGGCTGCTGGAACACGGCCGCCAGGTCGATCTTCGCACCGGAGACCACGAAGAAGATGGGTATGAGGAAGCCGTATGCCACGCCGTCCAGCTTGTGCTCGAGCGCGTGGTCGCCCTCGGGGATGATGTAGCGCAGCACGAAGCCCGCCGCGAACGCCCCCAGCACGATGTCGAGGTCGAACGCGGCCGACAGGGCCACCAGCCCCACCAACAGGAGCACCGTCACGCGCATCATGGTCTGCGAGGTGCCCTCGGCGTTGGCGGTGAGGAAGCGGAACAGCCGGTGGCCGGCCTTCTTCGCCTTGGCGGGCACCACCGCCACCAGCACGCACAGGGCCATGAACGCCATCAGGATGAGCACGGTCTTCCACTCGGCGCGCGTCGACAGCAGAAGCGCCATGGCAAGCACCGGGCACAGCTCGCCCCACGTGCCGTAGGCCAGGACGGACTCTCCCACGCGCGTGCCCATGAGCTCGCGCTCCTTGAGGATGGGCATGAGCGTGCCGAGCGCCGTGGTGGTCAGCGCGATGGCCACGGCCACGGACTCTATCTCGTTCACGAACAGGCCGCTGGCGAAGTGCACGAACAGGAAGGCCAGCACGATGGACACGGCCCAGGTGGCCAGGCCCCGCTTGCCCTGGGAGCCGGTGAGGCTCCTCGGGTTTATCTCGTAGCCTGCCAGCAAAAACAGGAAGGCCAGGCCCAGGTCGGACAGCAGCCCCACCGAGTCGGTGAGCTCGATGGCGCCCACGAGGTTCGGCCCGAGCACGGCGCCGGCGATGAGCAGGAACACCGTCTCGGGAATGAGCTTGCCGGGGATGAGCTTGGCCAGGATGGGGCACGCCGCCGCGACGAGCGCGATGATGGCGAGCGAGATGAGGTCGACGGGCATGGAGGGCCTTTCGGGCGAGCGGAAACGACGTTTGCAGACGGACGATGCCATTGTAGCGCAACGGAGGGGGAGGGCGTCGTGGTATGCTTAGGGCGCACGCAGAGCACGTACCGCCCGCCGCCCCTGT
>OLRQ01002485.1_pt1 | contig 11169 bp, 8 predicted proteins | sample 1671971 | NCBI WGS metagenome assembly OLRQ01 (sample SAMEA3136631, study PRJEB25190) | human gut metagenome | biome: human gut; feature: human-associated habitat; material: faeces | place: Austria | collected 2013 | reverse complement strand
CGGCTGATATCGGCTCCGGCGTCGAACACCGCGCCCTCGCGCCCCTTGACAACGCCGTCCTTGACCGCGCTCGCGACATAGGCGCGCTGCCAGTCGGGGATGCTGCCGTCGTCGGTAAACCCGGTGCTGACGACGCCGCGCAGCACGTTTTCGCCGGCGACGTTCAGGCACATTGCGGTGAACTCGCCGCGGCTGAGCGTTTTCTGCGGCTCGAAGTAATAGTCGCCGCCGATCTGCTTGCCGATAAACGCGCCGCACTCGGCAAGGCGCACGGCGCTGCAATAGCTTGCGCTGCCGCCCATATCGACATAGCTGACGCTTTTGTTTTTGACGAGCCTGATTATGACCGTCGCCTCCTGCGAGCGGTTGCCGTCGGCGTCGATGGCCTTATAGCCGAAGTAGTCGCGGCCGCGCTTGCCGTCGATGGGGGAATAGACGAAGCTGCCGTCGTCGCTAAGCTCGATGCTGCCCTTTTTGGGCTGGGTGGTGATCTCGAAGCTCACCGCGTCGCCCTCGGGATCGACGGCGGCGAGCCGACCGCCGAAGGACACGCCGCGGTAGGTCTCGAACTCGAAGTTTTCCGCGACCGGCGCGGAGCTGTCGGCCAGAGCCGGAAGCATAAGCGCGCACAGCGAAAGGCACGCCAGCACGGCTGCAATATATTTGCGCATAAGAAATACCTCCGTAAAATTTTCTACGGAGGTATTTTGTGAGTTTTTTATATTATTATTCATTTTTAGAGGCGCATTAACGCAGCTGCGGATACGGTTATTGCGGTTGCCCGGTTCGAGACAATGGAAAAAACCGTGGTTGCCTCGCCACCCATTAGTGCGATGCTGAGTATTTTGCACCGCTCCCCATTGCCTTCCCCTTGAGGGGAAGGGGCCGCTTGCGGCGAATGAGGTGTGAATTAATCCGCGCCGTCGGCGCAACAATATTGTGGCAGTAGGAGCGATCATTGATCGCCCGTGCGTTATGGCTTTGCCTGCACTAAAAGCTATCGCTCGTAGGGAACGGATTTATCCGTTCCGCATGTGATGGTTTCCACCGCACCCACCGGTCGGGCAACCGCAATAACCGTATCCGTAGGTGCGGCAAATCGCCTCTAAAAAAACCGGCCGGGAAAACCCGACCGGCTGTGCTGTGTTTAATTAGGTGTTAGAAGTGGGGTCAGCAACGATGGTGAAGCTGAACGTCTTGGGGAATGCGAAGAAGTCGCCGCCGCGGACGGTTGCCGTTACGATGTAGCGACCGGGAGCAGTGGGCATTACACTCTTGGCGTATATTTTGTTTACGCCGGTGAACCAGTAGTGGATAGAGCCTGCGGAAGCGCTGTTAAGGGACTCGCCGTCCTTGGTGAGTATGCAAAGATTGTTGCCTGCCTTAAGTTCCTCAGCCTGAGAAACGGTGATGGTGTTAGCCTTATCGCCGCTGTTAAGTACGGGATTCTTCTCAAGCTTTACGCCCTTCCAGTTCTTGAGAATAATCAGGCTGCCGGTGCCCTTTCCGGCCTCATAGTTCTTGGTCTCGGGAGAGACTGCGATTGCCTGATATACGCCTGCGTGTGCAGGAGTGCCGATAGCGATAACGGTGTTATCGGAAATATTGTCAAATGTGTTGAGAATGTTGAGTATGTTCTTGATAACTTCAATTTTATCTATGTTGGGGATACTCTCAATAAATTCTTTGAACTCGCTGAGTTTCATGCCTTCTCTGAGCTTGTCATATACGCTCGGAATCACCTTTAAAAGCTTCTCCTGGACGGGAGTCAGCTTAACGTTAACGCAGGTTTCCTTGTTGGTATTTACACCCACAAAGAAGAGGTAAACATCAATTGCATCGTCATCAGGGGTAACTTCGTAATAGGTTTCGGGGTCAACCTCCTCACCGGCATACAGCTTGCTGATAATAGGTAAGGTGATGCTTACGGGAGCTTTTGTTACATTGACGGTAGCTGTCTGGCTTGCGGATGCCTTGTAATCGTCATTTCCTTTGTAGCTTACGCGAATTGTATATCCGTAGCCTGCGTCCAAAGTGCTTTTACTGATATCATTCCAGATTTCAGTGCCCACAACGGGTAATGTATATTTATAAACCTCAACGGTGAAATCATCAGCGGTAGTGCCGGTGGGGATAACGGAGTTTGTGTAGTCAACCAAATTCGCGACTATTGCTGATTTCTCCGCTGCTGCATCCTTGTTATAAGTGATGGTTGCGCTCTCTTTCAGAACGAGAGTGGTGCTGTACTTGCTGACCTTGTTTATTGTTCCGACTGACTCACCGTTTGCATACAGCGCGTAAGTGCCGTCGGCTACGTCCTTGAGTGCAGGGTAAACGTAGGTCGCATCGGCATATAAATCCGTACCATATTTTGTTGCAGCTTTGTGATAGCAGTAGGATTCGGTTACGGTAAGCCCGGTGAGTACAGGAACGACTGCTTCACGGGCCTCTTTAGTAGTATACTCAATACCGACTTTATAAGTTCCCTTTACGGCGCACTTATAAGTCCACTCGATTGCCGAAATGTCAACGCTGTCTTTGTTCTGAACAAAAGCGTCTGCAAGAGCTTTCAGAATTGCGTCGTTGTCATAGTCTGACTTGATAAGAACTTCGCCGGTATTTCCCTTAAATTCCGGCGCTACGGTTTTGGTGCTCTCGGTCGGCTCGGTCGTTCCGGTTTCGTCCAACGCAAATACGCCGGGTGCGACGCCGGTGACCGATGCGAGCATCAGAACAGCCAACAGAGAAGCAAGAAAACGCTTCAGATTGTTTTTCTTCATGCTATGCCTCCAAATATAATATAAATTTCCATAGTAGGGCGTTAAGAAAACGCTAAGATTACCCGCCTATTACAATAGCATAATAACAAAATATTAACAAACTTGCAATCAAATATTTAGCATTTTACATGCATTTGTCATGACAAAAAGTACTATCCCGAAAAAGCGTTGAAAATTCAACAAAAATTGAGAATTGCTCAAAAATGCGCGAAAAAAGCACTTGAAATGTGCGAAAAAAATGTATATAATATAGCAAATTTCTTGACAGATGCAGACTGCGTGTATAGTATTAGACGCAGGGTTTGGAAAATCAAAAACCGATTGACAAGCCGGTCAGTTTATGCTAACATAATCCCTCGTTAAAAGGGAGTAATTATAAAGCATGGCCAACATACCCCCGGCAAAGCGCCGGTGGTCATGCACCTGCTTGCAGGCGATGAGACTTTTAGCACGGCAAAAGTGTGCCCGTGTAAAAAGTCTTATTTTTTTATGTGCTAAGAAGATAATAAGGGAGTTATCAAAATGGGAATTGACTTTACGGGAAGCACGCTCGCACTTGTTATCGTGCTGTTCGCCGTCGGCCTTATATGCATTATCAAGGGCGGCGACCTTTTCGTCGATGCGGCAACGTGGATCGCCGAGGCCTCCGGCATACCCAAGTTCATCATCGGCGCAACGGTGGTGAGCTTCGCAACGACCATGCCCGAAATGCTCGTTTCCGTGTTCTCTGCATTCGAGGGCAACGCCGATATCGCCGTCGGCAACGCCGTCGGCTCGGTCACGGCGAACACGGGACTTATAATGTGCCTGTCACTTGTGTGCATGAGCTGCTATATGACGCGAAAGCAGTTCGGCGTCAAGGCCGGTCTGCTGCTTGCGGCGGTCGTGCTGCTGTTCACGTTTACGCGTGACAGTGCGCTGTCGGTTTCCGAGAGCATTATCATCATGCTCGTTTTCGTCGGCTTTATGGTCGAGAGCATCCTTGCCGCAAAGCGCGAGCAGGGAAGCGAGGCGACCGACGAGCGCCCGAGCACCGACGGCAAGAGCGTTGCGATAAACATCGGCAAGTTCATCCTCGGCGCTGCCGCCATCGTCCTCGGCGCGCAGCTGCTTATCGATAACGGCTCGGCGCTGGCTGTCATGATCGGCGTTCCCGACTCCGTTATCGCCGCAACGATGATAGCTATAGGCACCTCGCTGCCCGAGCTTGTCACGACCATCACGGCGATCCGCAAAAAGCAATCCTCGCTGTCGGTCGGCAATATCATCGGCGCGAATATCATGGATCTGACGCTTATCATGCCGCTGTGTGCGCTTTTGCAGGGCAAGCCCCTGGCCGTCGAAAATCAGGGCATGCTGCTGGATGTTCCGGCCTGCCTCGTGGTCAGCGCCGCAGCCATGATCCCGGCGCTCGTGTGCGGCAAGTTCAAGCGCTGGATCGGCGTGCTCATCGGCGTGCTGTATATAGCGTATCTCGTCGTAATGTTTACCTATTTCGGCGCGTGAGGTATAAAATCGACTCGACATCGACTCGACCCGTCCAAAAGGACGAGCCGAGTCTTTCTGCTTATGGGGGATGTGGGTATATGGGTTTCTGAAATTAGGTAATAGTAGCTTCGTCAAGCTCATCGTAGTTACTGCCCATCCGCCGGATGCGCTGTCAGCCAGCTAAAGAACCACTGTTTTCACTTTTTGAAAACAGTGGTTCTTGTGAATAATGGGGCATCCACGGTGTGTTGCAGTAGGCATCCATTGGCCGCGATTGTCACATCATACTTTTACATTACTTCATCATGGAGGTGGTTCTGGACGACGCCTCTATTGACGGCTGACAATATATAACCAAAGTATGTAAGCAATTTTGCGCATAATTATTGACGGAACAGCTTCGTTGAACTACTACGCCAGTCCTCTGAATGTAGGTGATTTTCGCTCATTTTTTACTCAAACTTCAAAATTCTTTGTGTGTTTTTCCGATTTTATTGACAAAAACTATGTACAGAATAATATTAAATTAATTAAAGGGAATTCCAACTTTAATAAAGCTTTTTACTCTATTTAAAGAAAAGAGGGGATCAGCATAAAATGAACAAGATATTGAATGTTCCGGAGAACTTTGTTTCTGAAACGCTGGAAGGAATTCTTCTTGCAAGCAATCAGAAGCTTTTGAGCATGGATAAAGATAACAGAGTTATAATATCAAACTACCCATGCAAACCGAACAAGGTCGGGATAGTTACTGCCGGCGGAAGCGGACATCTTCCGACGTTCCTGGGGTATGTCGGCAAAGGTATGCTTGACGGCTGCACTGTCGGAAATGTGTTTGCATCACCTTCGGCATCTAAGATGGCGGACACTATAAGAGCCTGTGACAAAGGCAGCGGTGTGCTGTGCCTGTACGGAAATTATGGTGGGGACCATATGAATTTTACAATGGCCAGGGAAGAAGTTGAATTTGACGGCATAAATACAGCGGCAGTGCGTGTTACGGATGACGTGGCCTCCTCTAAAAACAAGAACTTGCGAAGAGGAGTTGCCGGCATGGTATTTGCGTTTAAGGTTGCCGGCGCAGCGGCAGACAGAATGTACTCATTGGAGGATGTTGAACGCGTAGCCAATAAAGCCAATGATAACATCAGAAGCATGGGCGTTGCCCTGACTCCCTGCATTATACCCGAAGTCGGCAAACCCGGTTTTTCAATCCCGGACGGGAAAATTGAAATCGGTATGGGTATACATGGAGAACCCGGAATCATGTTATCTGACAGGATGCCCGCAGACGAGCTCGTTGATATGCTTATGAAAAAGCTGCTTGATGATATGCCGTTAGCAGAGCGTGATCGGGTTTCCGTTATGATAAACGGTTTAGGCGCAACATCACTGGAGGAACTATATATAGTTTATAGGGCAGTGCAAAAGAAGCTCAGTAATATTGGTGTCAGCATAGTAATGCCGCATGTGGGAGAATATTCGACATCCATGGAGATGGCCGGCATGTCTATAAGCATTTTTAAGTTGGATGAAGAGCTTGAAGGTCTGTTGGCGGATGAAGCCATTACGCCATTCTATACGAATGTAAATAAGTAAAGGAGGGTGTTCCAAATGATTGATGCAAAGGTGCTGACTATTGGATTTGATGCGATAAGTAAAAAAATGAGCGAAAACAGGATGCATCTGATTTCAATTGATCAGCAAATCGGAGATGGAGATCTCGGTATCTCAATGGATAACGGATTCAAAGCCGCTGCCGATATATGCTGCGCTAATGCCGATACCGCAGACATAGGCAAACTGTTATTTCTTGCAGGAAAGAGCTTCAATGAAGCGGCACCGTCATCTTTGGGTACGATCGTATCGATGTTGCTTATAGATGCCGCAAAACAGCTAAAAGGAACAGAAGTAATTGCACTTGCAGATTTCGGGAATATAATACATAAGTCCATGAGCTCTATTATGGAAAAACTGGATTCGAAGCTAGGAGAGAAGACGTTTTTTGACGCTGTTGTTCCTGCTGCGAAGGCACTCTGTGAGGAGGGCGTGGTATCAGATAAGCAGAGGCTAAAAAATGCGGCAGAGGCTGCCCGTAATGGAGTAGAAAGCACCAGAGATATGGTGGCAAAACATGGACGTGCTGCCTACTTTGGAGAGAAGACTCTTGGCAGCATTGACGGCGGCGCGGAAGCTGGACGTATAATATTTGAAGCAATAGCAGAGCAGTTCTAATTTGCTAATAAAGGAGTTATCGTTTTGATTGATTCATCGGTTGATTATAAAAATCTGCCCAGACCGACCTGGGCGGAAATAGATATTGATGCGATTCTTAATAATATCAACGAATACAAAAAAGCATTGGGTAACAAGGTTGAGATAATAGTCGCGGCGAAGGGTAACGGCTACGGTCATGGTATGCTTCCGATTGTTAGGGCTATAAATGAGCTGGATATATACGGATTTGCAACTGGCAATATGTATGAGGCAATTGAAATGCGAAAGCATGGAATAGACAAGCCAATTCAGCTTTTCGCACATAATTTTCCTGAGACCGCGCAGCTGCTCGTTAAATATGATTTGATGCCGTCATTTGTAAAACCCGGAGATGCAAAAGCCTTCGCGGATGCGCTCGGAAAGGATGTTGCCCTTAAGGTTTGGGTGAAGTGCGATACGGGCCTCGGACGTTTGGGCTTGCTGCCTGAAGAAGTGCTTCCCGAGCTGGAGTACATCAGAAATGAAACTTCGTTCAAGATTGAAGGCCTGTACAGCCATATCGGCCCAACAGATTCTGACAAGAATCCGAAAAAGGATGAGTACAACGAGGGTCAGATCTCGTGCTTCAACAAGATAATAGATGACATAGAAGCGGCCGGATTCGAAATTCCCAGATACCAGCTTTCAAGTACATATGCTACGCAAAGGTATGAGAAAGCATGGTATAACACCGTTTGTATCGGAACCGGAGTGTTTGCAAACGCCAAGCCTCAAAAGGATTCATGCGGACTTAAACTTAAGGATTGCCTGAAGGGAATACATTCACGTCTTATAAGCAAGAAAACTCTCAAGGCCGGCAGCAGATGCCTGAATATGCTCATGGAAAATGATCGTGTGATAGGCGTTATACCGTTTGGAAGCTGCGACGGATTTTCAACGAGGAACGCAGGCGGAGAGGTTCTCCTTAACGGTGTCAGATGCAAGATACTCGCAGTTTGTCTTGAGCATACTGTATTGGATATCTCTGATGCTCCGGACGCTGAGATAGGAGATGTGGTGACACTTTTAGGTCAAAACGGAGAGAGCCGGATTGACGTTTCGGAATACTGTGAACGACTCGGAATAACCGTAATTGAATTCTGGTGCAGCTTGAGCTTCCATTCATTCCCTCACATCTACGTTCGGGAAGGTCAGCAACAGGAGGAGGTTATTTACAGCTACAATAAATAAGTAAACGCAAGAGGAAGAAGGAGGAGGATGCAGCAGAATACAGCGTTTTTGAAAGCAGACCAGCTCATCTTTAATGAAAAAACAGGAGGAAAAAATGAAAAAAGTATATTTGTTATTATTATCCTTGGTAGTTCTTATGATTGCACTTACAGGATGCGGTAAGGATAAAGATTCAGCAAAAGACAACAGCGAACCCATTACTCTCAGATATTCGACTATGCAGAATAAGGATCATATCTCATATCAGGTTGCTCTTAATATCAAGCAGGCTGTGGAAGAGAAGACCGAGGGTAGAGTTCTCATAGACATCTATCCCGCAAACCAGTTGGGTGACTGGTCTCAGGTTTATGACGAGCTTATGATGGGCAGCATTGATATGGCACACTCATCTGTTCCCGAGACCTATGACGCAAGAACTGCTGTCGGCTATTTCCCTTACCTTTCGAGCAGCTATGATCAGCTTGCGGAAATATTTGCAGAAGGCACCACTCTTGACAATATGATGAAAGAGATTCAGGCAAAAAACGGTATTGAGTTCTGCGGATTTTTCGTTGAAGGCATTGCTGGTATAGGTACTACAAAGGAAGTATCGAATCCTAACACTCTGGATAGTAAGAATACCGTTATCCGCACTGCCGCTATGGACTGCTATATTCTCCCCTGCGAATATATGGGCTTCGACACAACAAGCATTGCTTCCTCCGACACCTTTGCGGCTCTTCAGACCGGCGTTGTTGAGGGCCTTGCAGGCTCCACTCCTGCAGGTGCATATCTTAACTATCGTGACATCATTGATTACTACTATGTATATCAGATGAGCCCGGAAGTAACACAGATCATGATAAGTGAAAAAACACTTGCAAAGCTTTCTCCCGAAGATCAGAAAACCATCGTGGATATTTGCCGTCAGGAGTGCGCCAACAGCGTAAACTACGCAAAGGAAGAGGACGAGAAATATCTGAAGCTGATGGAGGACAACGGTATTAAGATTGTCCGCTTCACTGACGAGGAAATTGAAATGTTCGCTGAAGCCGTCCGCACGGATGTTTGGCCACAGCTTGCCAAAACCTATGGTGAAGATTTTATCAACGAGCTTCTGAAGCTGTATAAGTAACATTGATGTTTTGCATATATATCCATAAAAGGGCCTCTTGGCCCTTTTATGGACTCGATAAGAAAGGGTGAAATCGATGATTGCTTTCTTAAAAAGAGCCGATCATGTCATCTTCAAGATACAGGAATATATTTGTATAATAACAAGTGTGCTGATTACTTCTTTAATTGTTATAGCCGCAATAATGAGGTATATACTCGGTATCAACTTTGGTGGATCCGAGGAGCTTGTGTTATTTGCGGCGTTTTGGTTTTATTTTACAGGAAGTTCTCTTGCATACCGTGATGATGCGCATATTAATGCAGATATGACCTCTCTGCTTTTTAAGAGTGAAAAAGCGAAAAAGCGAATGGCTGTTGTAAAGTATGCAGTAAGTATGGTTATCGCAATTGTTGCAACGGCTTGGGCGTTTCAATTTGTCAGCTGGAGCTTTGAGCTTTGGCCGACCACTCCTATTTACAAGCTTCCTCTGGCCTTATCCAGACTGTCAATAATAATTTCGTTTATATTGATGAGTATTTATGTTCTAATTCATCTGATAAGAAGTGTCGCTATATTGAAGGGCGGTGAAAACTGATGATACTGGTAATAGCCTTTCTTTCCGTTATTGTCTTCCTTGTGCTTGGTATATCTATCCCCTTGACTTTTCTCGGTGCAGCTGCAATAATAGTATATTGTTCGGGCTCCGATCCAATGTTTTTACTGTCGTATGGAGGAAGCCAAATAAACAATGTTCTGCTCCTTACAATTCCGCTGTTCGTGCTTGCCGGGGCTGTTATTGATCATGGCGGAATAGGCCGAAGACTGATTAATTCTGTTGAAAAACTGGGCTTCGGCAAAATTAAAGGCGGGCTTGGCATTGTTACTGCCATATCCAGCGCAGTATTCGGTGCTATATCCGGAAGTGCCGGCGCTACTATTGCGTGTATAGGCTCTATAATGTCTCCGAGGCTTGAAGAAAACGGATATGAAAAAGGATTTATAGGTTCTCTCATTTCAAGCTGTGCGGTTTTGGGCCTGCTGATACCGCCAAGCATGTCTATGATACTGTATGGCTGGGTAGGAGGGCAATCCGTTTTAGCCTGCTTCCTTGCAACCATAATTCCGGGTATCATTCTTGTAATCTTGTTTAGTACGGTAAATCTTTTTTACGCCGCCAAAAACAAAAATATTGTAAAGTCTGTCGACAGTAAGCCTGTTGCTTCGACGCAGGGGAAAAAGAAGAGCTCCATCCCCGCATTGCTCATGCCATTTGTTATTTTGGGCGCTATATATGGTGGCGTCATGACCACCACTGAAGCTGCGGCGCTGTCGGTCATCTATGCGATTCCTGTTGCTATGCTCTATTACAGAGAAATGAGCATGGGCGATTTAAGAGATTCTCTTATCAGCGCAGGTAAAACTACCGGCGTTATAATGATGATGCTTTTTTCCGTAATGATACTCAGCAGACTGTATACCATGAACAATGTTCCTCAAATGCTTTTGAAAATGCTGACTTCTATATCTGATAGCCCGGCTGTTATCATGATAATGATAAATCTGTTTATGATTCTTTTGGGAATGCTGATGGATGATACAAGCGGCGTGCTTCTTGCTACACCGATACTTCTCCCGATTGTAACTGAACTTGGAGTCAGCCCAATCCAATTTGCTGCGATAGTTGGCGTAAACCTCGGCATGGGCAATATTACCCCTCCGACGGCTCCGCTTCTTTACTTGGGCGGTAAAATTTCAGGTGCAGAAGTAAAGGAAATGCTGCCGCATACCATGAGACTTATCTTGTTTGCATGGCTGCCGACTCTGATTATTACTACATATGTGCCCGATTTGAGCCTGTTCCTGCCGAGACTGTTTGGCTACTGTTGATAGAACCGATGGGATAACCGCATGCTGATTTGGAGTGAAGATAGAAATGAAAGTTCAGCAATCATTTTTACAGAAAGCAGAGTTCTTTTCCGTATATATTGAAACAATAAACGGGAAATATAATGCAGCCTGGTCAAGCCATTCTTATTATGAATTTATGCTGGACTTTTCCGGAGAATTTTGCGTAAGTCTCGGAGAAACTACATATTCACTAACAAAAGGTGATGTACTTGTTATCAAACCAAATCAGCCACATAGGGTAGAGCCAAAAGGACCGGAGGAATTTAAGCTGATATCCATTGTTATGTCCGAAAAGTTTTCTGACTATTTACAGTATAGAGATATTAATTGGAATCCTCTTGTCCTTTTCGAAAAAAATCTCTTGATGCCGGTGCTTCATTTCCACGGGAAGCATCTTGAACGGTTAGAACAGATGATGTACATGCTAGTGGCGGAGAGGGAGAATAAGCA
>OLRQ01002484.1_pt1 | contig 11170 bp, 10 predicted proteins | sample 1671971 | NCBI WGS metagenome assembly OLRQ01 (sample SAMEA3136631, study PRJEB25190) | human gut metagenome | biome: human gut; feature: human-associated habitat; material: faeces | place: Austria | collected 2013 | reverse complement strand
ATCAGGGCAAGTAAGAACCCAAGCGGCAGGGAGCCTCTATTGAGGCTCCCTGCCTTTCTCTGTATATCATGGAGCATGATAGCAATCAACTATGAACTCATCTCCATGCGCACATTTCTCAATCCGCAAAATACTCGGGCCTGCCAATCGAGGTGAAGCCGATCTTCCCAGTCACCACCACATTATTCGCGCCACTGGCGCAGTGGATCATGATATTACCGCCGCTGTCAAAGCCGCAAACAATGCCGACATGGCTGTCACCCGGATAAAAGACAAGGTCTCCCGGCTGGGCGTCACTCCAAGCAATAGGCGTACAGTAGCTGTGCTGCGCAGTGGCCCCGCCGCCATGCCCAATGACGTATTGTCCACCGCTCTGGTTGTAGAATACCCAATCCACCATTCCCGAACAATCCAGTCCGAAGGGCCGCACGGTGCCGGTGGTGGAGCTACCCTCGGCTGTAACTTTCATCGGCATTCCCCAGCGGCTGTCCCAACCGAGGACGAGCGACTTTCCGCCCCAGAAATAGTTGACCTTGCCCAAAAGTTGATACGCCGTCAGCACCACCTGTTTGCGCTCCTCGCTGAGATCCGCAGGGAGCTTTTTCATGATCTCTGCAACTTCCTTATCGCTGAGTGCAATATCCTGGTAGCTGCCGGTGAGCCGCATGAACAGTTCTTCATATTCCGGCTGCATCAGTTCCTCCAACAGCTTTTTCTGCTCAGTCGTGAAGTGATATGCCTCCGCCATTTGCAGATGATCCTTGACTGTGACAGTGATGTGCAGGATGACGGTATCGCTTTCATCCTCGTCGCCTGAGATGGTTTCCACCCAATAAGAGATGGCGTTCATATCCCAGAAAATCTGCCGCAGAATATCCAGTTTTTCTTCCGTCAGCGTCGCCACCTCGTCCGGCGACGATGCATCTGTCGTTGTCCGCATAGCATAGACCGCCAGCACATCCCGCCAGTTAGAAATCATCGCCGCGCTGCCGGCGTTGTCCATATCCAATTCATCATGCGGATTCTCCGCCTTGATCTGCTCGATGCGGTCTGTGAACTCCGCGTTCAGCATGGTCACAGCCTCCGGCATCGTATATCCGGTGCCGCTGTCCTCGCCGGAGAAGAAGATTCCAAACGGTGACGCGATCAGGAGCCCGATCAGGCAGATGACTAACACCATCGAGAGAACCGTGCTGCCGCCCGCCATCATCGCCGCCGCAAGGCTTCTGGCGGCGGACAGGATGGCCCGCAGTGCCCGCCCCGCCGCCTGAGATGCTTTCTGCGCGGTGGCCTGCGCCGCTTTCGCGGCTTGCTGATACCGCGCTGTCTGTACCGCTGCTTCCCGTGCGGTGCGGGCGCTGCTTTGCAGCATAACCGCCTGCTTCTGTGCGGACTCCAAAGTTTTCGCTGTATCAGCTATCTTCTTAGAACGCGGCGAACCAGAGACGATGTCACGCTCCATCGGCAAGTGCTTTTTCCTCGCTGGTTTGGGCAAGCTGGTTTCAGCCCGTTCTTTGATGTGAGGTATCTGCTCCGAACGCATTCTGCCCGGCATGGCGCTGCCGCCCCCATCTGAACGCACTGCTTGCGCCGTCTTGACCTGGTGGCGCGATACGGCTCGCTTTTGCTCTGCCTGCCATCGGGCAGCTTTGCGCCCGCGTTCCTCCATGAATACTCGCTGTCCCTGCCGCTGCGGTTCCGCTGCCATTGTGACCTGTGTCTCTGTTTGTGCGCCGATATAGGTTTCCTTTGTCTTGACCTTGGCCGCTTTTTGCACGGCGTCCTGACGCGCCTGCTGCCGTCCACGCTCCGCAGCGGTCTGCGGCTGCGACCCGGCAGAAGTAATATCTTTTTCTTTGATAGCAGAAGGCTTTTGCTCTGTGTCATCGGCAGCAGGAGCACCGCCCTCCGGCGGCTGCTCCTGCGGTTTCTTCTTCCGCTGCTGGGTGAACTCCTTTTCTGCCCGACGCAGGCCGCTGGCGGCAGTATCCTCAATGGCGTCACCGCCGTACTCGTCTGCCTGCCCGTGCTGAGCCGTATCCCGCAGCTGCGTCCGCAGCCGCTCCGAGCCATCGTCCAGACCTCTGTGCAGCAGTTCTCTGGGTGCCGATACCGCTTTTTCTTTGACACGCTGTGAAAGCGCGGGTTTTTCCTTGATCTTCTCCATAACAGATCAAACGGCAAGGTCGGAGGGCTTTTTATGGGAATCTTCCCATAACCGCCCTAATGGAAAGTTTTCATAAATGGAAAGACTGATAGCGATTAGCTGACTATACGCCATTTTCTTAGTAAAAACTTGTGATAATAATTGCATGGATGTCTCCTTTCAATGACAATAGACACACCACCTTGAAAGGAGAGTGTGTCTATGATTACAAACGATTTTAACAAAGAGCTTCGGGGTATTTCAGATGCATTGCGTGATCTGGGGTATATCGACAGCACCATCGGACTACGCCAACGCTATCGGAAAGAGTATTGCTGTTCCCACGGCAGTCTCGACATTGATGAAGCGTCAATGGAAGAATTCCTGCTGAAAAACTACCGTATTCAGAGCGGAAATATCAACATTGATGATATGTATTCTGTTCTTGAAACGGCCATTCTTACTTTGAGGAAATATCATATTGCCAATGATATTAAGACATGTTAAACTAAATTTATGGAAAACAAGGGAGAAAATTTGTAAAAGTACACTTTAACAAAAAGGAGAGGGATTCTATGCGAAAACGAATATTGGGCATTTTTCTTTGTCTTATGCTGACAGCAGGAATGCTTGCGACCACTGCATCTGCAGGCTCAGTGTTTCCGGACGTGTCCGATGATGCGGACTATGCGTGGGCAGCGGAACTGACTAAGGATATGGGGGTGTTTGCGGGAGACAGCAACGGCAATTTCAATCCCGACCAGGGCATCACCCGTGCGCAGTGCGCGGCGGTTGTGTGCCGTCTGCTGGATGCAGAGTCGTATGCGCAGAACATGACAACCGCGGCGTTCACGGATGTGCCGGCCTCTCACTGGGCAAACGGCTATATCGCATGGGCGTATGACCAGGGCATCATCAACGGCTATGGCAACGGAAAATTCGGCCCGTCGGACACGGTTACGTATGAGCAAGCCATCAAAATGCTGATGGTAGGAATCGGGTATGGAGACGCGGCGGTTGACGCCGGCGGCTATCCAAACGGATATATCTCGGTTGCCGAGCGATACGGATTTCTCAGCGGCGTTGAAAATACGTTCGGTAATGTGATTACACGCGCAAACATTGCGGTGCTTGTGGCGAATATTGCTTCGTCCTAAAGGAGGGATAGAACATGAAGATTCGGAAAAAACAATGCTTCAGCATGTTATTGTGTGTAATTTTGGCTGTTTCCTTAATGACCTCTGCGTTTGCAGCTACTTATCCCGAGAAGATTGAGAACGGCAATGACCCGCGCATTGTCGAAATGCTCAATGCCATCGATCAGCAAAACTTTGATGATTCGGGAATCACTGCAAAGCAGGCTAAGGAATATGTCAACCATTACCTTTTCGATTCCGAATTCGCCGCGATTGGCGGCGGAAATTTCAAATACCCGAATTCAGCCAGCGGCTGGTTTACTTATATCACGGACGGTACGTATTCTTCAAAAATATATGCGGCAAAGGGATGCTGGGCGTACTCACGGTATATCTGTCATGTATTTTACGGAAGGGACGGCGAAGATAAAGGCTGGGTTAAAATCTTCAGAAATTATGGTGAAAAGAAGACGCCGGACGAATTGAAAGAATTCCTGAAGCAATATGCTCAGGCGGGCGACCATCTCAGAATTAACGGCGTGCGCATACACTCCTTGTCCCTGATATCCTGTAATGATGATGGGTTTTATGTGTTCAGCTACTCTGGAAACAGAAAAAACGATCAAGGCGGCGCACCGATTCAACTCCAGTATTATACCTACGCCGGATTTCTGAATAGTTGGAGCGGCGAAATAAAAATATTTGACGCCAACCCAAGTGTGAACGGCGCTAAACCGCAGTGCGTACACAATTACAATTCCCTGGGCGTTTGTGACCAGTGCGGCGAAGCATACGCTTACACCGTCACAAAGACAAGCTTCAACGTGACCATTGTCGACAAGGCATATGTGCAGTCCAGGCCCTACGGCGACTCGGCGTATTATATATCCACCCTCTCCAACGGCACAACGGTATCCGTCACGGGCACGACGAAGAACCACTATGGAAACACTTGGTATCAGATGACGGACGGCAACTGGATATGCAGTGACCGGTGCAAATCCTTCAGTCAGAAAGTTGACGACAAAAAGCCTGCTGTGACCATCAGTGGTGAGGTATCTCCCTCCGGCACTCTGAAACAGGGCAGCAATTTCGGTCTGCGCGGCACCATCACCACAGACTGCGGTAAAATCACCAGCGTAACAGGTTCTATCCTCGATTCCTCCGGGAATACGGTAAGTGGTCAGAGTAAGACCTATATGCCGAACGCAGCATCTTTCGATATCCGCACAACCTTAAATAATAACTTGATCTTTAACAAGCTCCCTGCCGGTTCTTATACATACTATGTGAAAGCCGTTGCGGAGAACGGAACACAGTCTGCTCAGTGGACACTTTCGCGTAAATTTACGATTGGCGTGGCAGAGCAGTGTGTCCACAGCTATAATTCTCTTGGCGTCTGCGATAAGTGTGGCCAGGCATACGCTTACACAGTCACCAAGGCAAACTTTAGCGTGACAATTGTCGACAAGGCCTATGTGCAGTCCAAACCCTACGGCAACTCGGCATACTACAAATCCACCCTCTCCAACGGTACAACGGTGTCCGTCACGGGCACGGCGAAGAATCACTATGGAAACGTCTGGTATCAGATGGCAGATGGCAACTGGATCAGCAGTGACCGCTGCAAGACCGTTACTCAGGAAACATTTGACCAGAAGCCGACTATAACCATCAGCGGCGAAGTATCTCCCTCCGGGGCCTTGACCCTAGGCAGCAACTTTGGCCTTCGCGGCATCATTTCCACAGACTGCGGCGTAATTACCAGCGTGAACAGTTATATTTTAAATAATGCTTCCGGCAACTCTGTGAGTGGGCAGCACGGATACTATGAGCCAAATACGACTTCCTTCAACATTAGATCGACGATAAACAACGATTTGATCTTCGATAATCTTTCTATTGGCTCCTACACCTACTGTGTGGTCATCACCGCAGAAAACGGGACCGAGTCCAGCACCCGGACGATCTCCCGTTCCTTCACGGTGGAAGCTCCAGCAGGGGCATCTTACCAGACACCGACCATTTCCGTCAGCGGCGAGGTCTCCCCATCCGGCACCCTGACACAGGGCAGCAATTTCGGTCTTCGCGGCATCATCTCCACAGACTGCGGGAAAATTACCATATGCAGGGGATGTATTCTTAAGGTTATGGATGATGGTGACTCCCGGATTGAACAGCGCTGCGAATATACGCCGAACGCAGCGTCTATTGATATCCGAACGACCATAAATAATAACCTTATCTTCGATAATCTCCCTGCCGGTTCCTACAAATACTATGTGCTTGTTGTGGCGGAAAACGGGAGCGAATCAACAACATATTACTTCAGCAGACCGTTTAATGTTTCGTAACCACACACCGCCAACTCATCGCTGAATAAGGAAGAAAAGTGCGTGTCGTTCCGCTTATGTCACAGACGGCAACCATATTGCAAAAGTATCTGAATATGTGGCATTTGGACGCTGCGCGGAAACCAGATGATCCAGTGTTTGTCAACCACCAAGGAAAGCGACTGACCCGACCCGGAGTTACCTATATTTTAAATAAGTACATGGCTCAAATCCCCTGGCAGGAAGGCAAAAAAGGGGTTACTCCACATGTGATCCGCCATTCCAAAGCAATGCACCTGCTCCGTGCAGATGTTGATCTTCATTACATTCGAGATTTTCTTGGACATGTGCAGATTGAAACGACCGAGGTTTACGCCCGTGCGGATGCAGAAATGAAGCGCAAGGCATTGGAAACAGCAAATCTCGATCTTCCAGCTGAATCCCAAACAAGTTGGCAGAAAGACCAAAGTCTGTTATCCTGGCTACAATCGCTATGACAACGAAACAGAAAATTTTATCGAAAGATATTTGGGTAAGAACGGCTGAAACTCAGCCGTTCTTCGCATTTCTTTCCATTATTCAAAACTTTTCATTAGGGCGGGTCGTCATCATCTGATACAGCCTGGTGTGGCGGGGAAAGCTGTCCACGAAAGGCACGATGGCGCTGCCGCATTTGATGAGCCCACGCCCGGAGTCCACATTGGTGATGTAGGAGAGCTGATTATCCGAGATGTTCAGCAGACGCGCCAGTTCCTCCCGGTCTGTAGCCGCCTGGTTCAGCATGATGAGGAATTCACTGTTTGCCAGCATGGTGCGGGCCGTGTGGGACTGCAGCAGGTCCTCGATATTCTGGCTGATCCCCGTTCCGCAAGCCTGGTATTTTCGCATTCGTTTCCACAGGGTGAACAGGAAGTTGGCGCTGTACTCATGCTGGAACAGCAGATAGATCTCATCAATATAGATCCAGGTGTTGCGCTTCAGCCCACGGTTGCGGATGATGCGGTTGAAGATGCTGTCCAGCACCACCAGCATCCCCACCGGCAGGAGCTGCTTGCCAAGGTCCCGGATATCATAGCAGAGGATACGGGCATTGGTGTCCACATTGGTGGGCTTGGCAAAGGTGTTGAGACTGCCGTCTGTAAACAGTTCGATGGCCAGCGCCACATCCTGTGCTTCCTTTTCCGGCTGGCGGAGCAGCTCCGCGTGGAAGTCCTGCAAGGTGGGGACCGCGCCGTGATAGCCGCTGCGGATATAGTCCCGGTACACCTGCGCGGTACAGCGGTCGATGACGGATTTTTCCTTGGCAGACAGCTTGCCTGCCCCAATGAGCTGTTCACAGAGGGAGAGCAGGAACTCGGATTTCAGCACCACGGGGTTCTCTCCGTCCCCATAGCCCTGCTCCATATCCATGGCGTTGATATGGTTGGGTGAGGTGGCGGAGATGTTGATGACCTGGCCACCCAGTCCTTCGATGAGGGGGCGGTACTCCGATTCCGGATCGATGACGATGATATCGTCCTGCGTGGACAGCGCCAGAGACACCATCTCCTTCTTGGCGCTGAAGGATTTGCCGGAACCGGAGACGCCCAGAATGAATGCGTTGCCGTTGAGAAGCTGCCTGCGGTCCGCCACGATGAGATTTTTGCTGATGGCGTTCTGCCCGTAGTACACGCCGCCCCGGTCCCAGATCTCCTGGGCCTTGAAGGGCATGAGAACAGCCAGCGCTTCCGTGGTCAGAGTACGCAGGGCATCGATGCGGCGCAGGCCCAGCGGCAGCGCCGTCACCAGCCCGTCCGCCTGCTGCCAGTTCAGTGTCGTGAGCTGACAGAGGTGCTTGCGGGCAATGGACTGGAGCGTTTCCGTATCACTGTCCAGCTCTTCCTTGCTGTCTGCCAGATGTACCAGCGTCACCACGGCAAACATCATCCGCTGGTCGCGGGTGGTGAGATCGTCCAGCATCTCGCGGGTCTCCTTGCGCTGCTGCTCCAGATCGTAGGGGACAACGGCAGAAAAGTTATTGTTGGCGTTCTGCCGGCGCTGCCAGTTGGTCACATTGGTTTCCACACCCAGCAGGCGGTTCTGCATCTCCCGCACCGCCTCATCGGTAGGGACAGGGATGATGTCAATGGACAGCATAAGACTGCGGTTCAGACTGGTAAGCTCATTGATCATGGAATCCTTGATATAGCTGGCATACTCATTCAGAAACAGCACCCGGCCATATTTGCCGCCCATGATAAAATGGTCCTTTTTGAATTCCATGCTGTCTGGGCAGATGGCATCCTTGAAGGAGCGCCCGTTCTTCATGTTCTCCCGGAGCTCAAAGCGGAACTCGCTTTCCTCACCCACACGGTAGAAATCATGCAGGATGTGGAGGCGGTCTGCCGCGTCCAGTTCCTCGCAGTGGGAGTCCATGTGGTTCAGACGGGACGATGCGTCATGGACCGTGCGGTCAAAAAACGCGCGGGCTTCCTCCACATTCTTCTTGTGGACGGACAGGGTGATGTAGCGTTCCTGCACCACGCTGTTGGATGAGTCCGTCACCTTATCCAGCAGCATGGCGTTGTATTCCTTACGTCCGCCGTCCAGATCATCTCCCTTGGGCGGGATGAGGATCTCCTGCTCAAAATTGCGCCGGTCCAGGCGCTTATTGTTGATGGTGATCTTCGTGGTAGAGCCGGTGTCCAGCGCGTTCAGCAGCTCGGAATAGCTGAGAAACATGGCTGTCCTATCCTCTTTCGAGGCGATGGCATAATTGATGTCGCTAAAACGCAGTGTTTTAGAATACTTGCTGCCAAATTGAAAGACCCCATCCGGCCAGATGCGGCGGATGGGGATGATGTCCTGTACAGATTTCGGAACCGTAAATCTTTCTTTGTCCTGCTTCAGTGTATTTTGCAGAGTTTTAATCAAGTTTGAGAGCCTCCTTTATCGTTGAATTTTCCAGAGCTTTGGCGTATATGTTGTCCGATTTGAACACGAGCCTGCGGGGAAACAGGAATTCAGAGCGGATATACGCGAGCAGAAAGCGTTCCAGCGTCATGCCGTTATACTGAAAAAAGCCGCCCAGGGCAAAGGGAAAGGCTGCAAGCACGCAGACCCAGCCGATCTCCCCATTCCCCAGCACAGGGCGCAGGCCGAAATATACGCCCACTGCCACGGCGACTGCCAGCAGTGCGAACAGCAACTGCCGCAGAGACAGCCCGAAGAATAGACTCTCCTGGTAATTTCGTACTTCTTTGTTGATGCGGACCTCCAATGGATCACCTCCGAGTTTTTTCTGAGTTTTGCTGAACAGACTCTTGCTTTGTCTGTGCAGTCATGGTACTATGCCACAAACCCGATGAAGGAGGTCGTGACACATGATCGCTTTTCTGATGATCGCCGGGCTTGGCGTCCTGGCGCTTCTCTCCCGGCTGGCCGCGCTGACACGGATGACCATCCCGCTTTTGTACACCGTGTCCATGCTGACGGTGTTCCACGGCTGGTATCGCGCCCATACCGTGCTGGCAGACCGCATCCTGTTCGCCCTTGTAGGGCTGGTGGTGCTGTCCTGGCTGCTTTCGCTGATCCGCTTTGTCTGCGATCTTGTTATGCAGGCACGGGATGACGCTGCCGCTATGGAGTATTTCTCCTACCGTGTTCGCAAAGCACGGGAGAACGGCGAAGACACCGTCAGCACAGAGGGTCTGTGGCGCTGAATCAGCCAAGGCCTATCAGCTCCCGGATGATGCGGTCGCTCATCTTGATCGCGCCCACCAGCACCAGCATATTGAAGATCAACTCGCCCACATAGTTCCATACGATGGTGGCTGCCGCCAGCGTATCGTCCGCGATGGCGGGCGGGGACGAGGCAAAGGCAGAGAAGATCACACAGGCCAATACGATGACACAGCCCTCCATGCAGATGGCGGCATAGCTTTTCAGAAAAGCAATGCCGATACTGCTGGAGGGCTGTCCCGCAAAGCTGGCCAGCGGGATGGGTGCGATGGCTGTGGCGATGTAGAGCTTAAAAAAGCGGCTATATACCGTCAGTATCATGACAAGGGAGAGTACCCAGATAAAGAGCGAACCCAGCAGCGTCACCGCCCAAAGGGGGATAGAGTCAATAAAGCCCACATCCTCGATGACACTCACCAGTTCATCCGGTAATGTGGTGGCAGACATCGCCGTCAGCCCGGAGGAATCCATGATGGTCGCCACCATGCCCTGGGCAACGCGAAACGCGCCGGTCATCAGCTCCATGCCCCACGATACCGCCGCCTGCGCCAGCACAAAGCGGATGAAGCATTTGAAGGCCACTTCCGGCTTCTTCATCTCGGTGAAGCTGCCGCAGGTCTTGACCACGCCCATTACGAAAAACAGCACCAACAACGCATACCCCACAGCCTTCAATCCATCGTTGATATTCACGATGACATTCCAGACACCGCCGCCCTTAAAGGACTCCGGCGAGGTGCTGATAAGCTGCCAGATCTCCTCCAGCCTGCCGTTCCACATTTCCAGCGCGGAGTTCAGGTTGTCTACGATCCAGTTTCCACTTCCGATCGTTTTCACCTTCTTTCTTTACTCAAAATTCGTATTGATATTTGATCATTATTTTGCTATACTATGATTGAAAACAAGGGGGTGCATAGTATGCCAAGTATTCGTCCAATTTCCGATCTTCGCAGCAATGCCAATGATATCTCGGACTTCTGCCGCCAGACTCGTGAGCCCGTTTATATCACCCGCAACGGCACCGGCGACATGGTAGTAATCAGTATGGAGGAGTATGAGCGCCAGCAGGCACTCATTGATCTCTATGGAAAGCTGGCCGTGGCAGAACAGGAGATCGCATCCGGTGCGGAGGGCGAGGATTTCCTGACGCTGGCTAAGAGCCTGCGGGAGCGTGTCCATGGAAACGTATAAAATAAAAATCTTTCCCACCGCCAAGCAGGACTTGGAGGAAGTGATTGGATATTTGAACACGCTATCTCCGGATGCTGCGTTGAAGTATTATGACTTGCTGGTCGAAGAGATCGCCAGCTTATCCCAAATGCCAGAGCGCTGTCCGAAGCCGAAGGATCTGGCGCTGGCTGTAAAAGGTTACCGCTATCTCATCGTCAAAAATTATCTGGTGTTCTATGTCATTATTGGCGACACGGTGCAGATTCGCAGAATTTTATATGCCCGCAGAGATTACAGCGCATTACTGTGAAGCAGATGGCGGAGTGCATTGAAAACGATGCACTCCGCCGTTTTTCTTTCAGCCAGTGATCAAAGTGAGGATCTCCTTAGTAAAGGTAATGACGATACCGCCTGCCACCGTCAGCATACCGTTGGCGCGCTGGGAGGGATCGTGGCTCTTGAGGGACAGGCCCACCTGCAGGATGCCGAAGCCCAGCAGGATGAGACCAATGGCGCGGATCAGCGAGAAAATAAAATCGGACAGGTTGTTGACCACCGTCAGCGGATCGTCTGCGGCCAGCGCGGGCACCGCGGTGGCGACCAGAAGCAGGGCAACGCAGGCAAAGACGGAATAGATCCGCTTTGCCTTTCTCTCGAAATTTTTG
>OLRQ01002481.1_pt1 | contig 11185 bp, 8 predicted proteins | sample 1671971 | NCBI WGS metagenome assembly OLRQ01 (sample SAMEA3136631, study PRJEB25190) | human gut metagenome | biome: human gut; feature: human-associated habitat; material: faeces | place: Austria | collected 2013 | reverse complement strand
AATCTGCTTGCAGATTCATAAAAACCGGGAGCATGTATCACGGTTTTTATACAAGGAATAAAATTTGTGTGCCGCGCAGCGACGCGCAAATTTTATTGTGAGACAAATACGAACATCGTTCGGTTTGTCTTTCTCGATTGAAAATGTATTTTCAATCGAAATCAGTAGATGTTCTTGCCCGAAAATATCTCAATCATCTCTCGTCTGAGGTCGGAGTGAATCTTGAGTCTGGTCTTGGGCGGCAGCTCATAGATGTCGGTGTTGAACAGGTAGTTCTGCAGATCGACCTCCTTGAGCAGCATACGGGTGTGGAACAGATTGGACTGGTACACGTTAATGTCGTATGCGTCGTACCGCTCGAGCGTTTTCGGGTCGATAAAGTCCTGAATGGACGTCATGTGGTGATCCATGAACAGCTTTTTACCCTCGATATCGCGGGTAAAGCCGCGCACGCGGTAGTCCATGGTGATGATATCCGAATCGAACGAGCCGATGAGGTAATCGAGCGTAGACAGCGGCGTGATCTCACCGCAGGTGGCAACGTCAATATCCACGCGGAAGGTGGCAAGGCAGGTATCCGGATGGTACTCCGGATAGGTATGCACGGTAACGTGACTCTTATCGAGGTGCGCAACGATGGTATCCGGCTCAAGGGCCGGCTTCATGTGCTCCTCCGCGATGAGAAAGGTTACCGAGGCGCCCTGCGGGTCGTAATCCTGCTTGGAAATGTGCAGCACATGCGCACCGATCATCTCGGTTACCCGCTCGAGAATGCCGGTCAGTCGTTCGGAGTTGTACTGCTGGTCGATATATTTGATGTAGTCACGCTGTTCGCGCTCGGTCTTTGCATAGCAGACATCATAAATGTTGAAGGACAGCGCCTTGGTCAGGTTGTTGAACCCGTAAAGTTTGAGCTTGTTCTGCATTTCATATCCTCACAATACCAAAAAATCCCCAGGCGAAAGGGGTACACACGGTACGCTTTCACTTGAGGATGATCATTCTCTTTTTGCAGATGCTTCTGCACATTCCGTAGGTTTTATGGAAGAGGAAAGAGTCTATATAGCAAGAATCGTTACTTTTAGGCAATACCGCATAATGAAGCAAGAGCGATTTGCGAGTAAATTTTGTGCTCTGATAAGGCGTGGTTTTGCGGCAATACTTGCTGTATTGCAAAAAATCACAACGAAATCAGGGTGCAAAATTTCCGCAAAGCGCCGCAGTCTTAATTGTACGGTGTTGCCTTTGTACTCTTATTGATCGTTTCACAAGTGTGATGCGCCCGCGGCACACGGCTTTTAGTCAGCCAACTTATAAAATTCAATAAGGCAACAAAGTTGCCAGTTTCGGCATTTGACCCGGCTGTCCGTATGGCCTTGGCACCGTTTTCGCGCAGAAACCGGGCGGTCAAAGAAATTCTGCTGAAAGGCTTCGCCTCTCCGAGTAACTTTTATTATACCCGAGCATGGATACAAATGCAAGATTTTATTGCGGATTTTACAGATGTTGTGCCGAAATTTTCCCGGGCAGCATCATATAATTAGACAAGCGCGATTTACGAGCAAATTTTATGCACTGATAGCGCCACAGTCCTGATTGTATGATGTTGCCCTTGTACATAGAAAGTTTACAGTCTTTGTTTTGAAAAATCGCGTAAAACGTAGTACAATGGAAAAAGCAAGACGATGTAATTTTGAAAAGACAAGGTGAATCATGGCACGCAAAAAGAAAAGCAAGGGACTTCGGGTCAGCCTGATGCTGACGGTCGGACTGATGATCGTGTCGTTTGCGGCAGGCATGCTGACACAGAAGATCGTGTTCCGCGAGCCGCAGACCGACGCCGGTCTGACCTACATTGAGGATATTCCGGTGATGACCGACTTTCTTCCCGAGGGCACACGCGCCCGTCCGGGACAGAAGCGCGAGATCAGGTATCTCGTCATCCACGAGACCGACAACACCGGCACCGGCGCAAATGCGGCCGCGCACAACTCGTTCATCCACCAGAACGCCAACGCCGAGGAGGGCATTGTTTCGTGGCACTACACGGTGGACGATCACGAGATCTACCACCATCTGCCGGATGATGAGACTGCCTATCACGCAGGCGACGGCATGGAGAAGAACGGCGGCAACATGAACGGCATCGGCATTGAAATGTGCGTCAACTCGGACGGCAACTACGAACAGACGCTCATCAACACCGAAAAGCTGTGTGCGCGGCTGCTGATCGAGTACGACCTGAACCCGTCCAAGGCACTGAAAAAGCATCAGGACTTTTCGGGCAAAATCTGTCCGTCCACCCTCATCAACAGCGGCCGCTGGGACGAGTTCTGCAGCGCGGTAACCGCAAAATACAAGGAGCTGAAGGCCGACGAAGCGGCAAAAGCATCATAAGTATCCGGTTAGCAGTATGCAACCATGTGCAAAAACCGTGGAAAATCAAAGGGCGATTTGTCGTAAATCGCTCTTTCTTTTTATCCTCTGATATGGTATACTTCAAATCGTACGCTGTAAAAAAACTGAAAATTTTAAGCGTACCGTAAATCCTACTTAAAATTTATCACATTGTGAAGGAGTGAACTGAAATGATCGTTGTACTCAAACAAAACAGCGACAAAGGACATGTCGAAAAACTGATGCAGCATTTCACGGATATGGGGCTGCGGATCAACTATTCCGAGGGCGCAGACACCACCATCCTGGGCCTGATGGGCGACACGACCCGGCTCGATGAAGGGGACATTATGGCGTATGACGTGGTCGAGCGTGTACAGCGCGTGACCGAGCCGTTCAAGGCCGTCAACCGCAAATTCCACCCCGAGGACACGATCATCGAGGTTGCGGGCCGCAAGATCGGCGCTGGCTACTTCAATGTTATGGCAGGTCCGTGCTCGGTCGAGAACGAGGCGCAGATCATCGAGTGTGCCGAGCGCGTTAAGGCTGCCGGCGCCTCCTTCCTGCGCGGCGGTGCATTCAAGCCGCGTACCTCCCCGTACTCGTTTCAGGGTCTGGAGGCCGAGGGTCTCAAGCTGCTGCTCGAGGCAAAGCGTCAGACCGGTCTGCCGATCGTCACCGAGATCATGAGCGAAAAGCATCTCGATCTGTTCGCAGATGTAGATATCATCCAGCTTGGCGCCCGCAACATGCAGAACTTCATGCTGCTCAAGGAGCTGGGCCGCTCGAAAAAGCCGATCCTCCTCAAGCGCGGTCTGTCCGCCACCATGGAGGAGTTCCTCATGGCTGCCGAGTACATTTTCGCAGGCGGCAATACCAATGTTATCCTGTGTGAGCGCGGCATCCGTACCTTTGAGAAGCTGATCCGCAATAATCTGGATATCTCCGCTGTTCCGCTGGTTAAGATGTTCAGCCACCTGCCGATCATCATCGACCCGTCCCACGCAGCAGGCCGCCGTGATATGGTGCAGCCGCTGTCCCGCGCAGCCATCGCTGCCGGTGCTGACGGCCTGATCATCGAGGCGCATAACGATCCCGCACACGCCCTCTGCGACGGTGCACAGTCGCTCGATCTCAACCAGTTCGATACCGTCATGAAGGACATCAAGCGCCGCGCCGAGTTTGAAGGCCGCGTGATGATGCCGTAAACGCAAATAAAAAGACCTCTCCTTACTTGGAGAGGTCTTTTTATTTGCAATGGAGAATTGAGAATGGAAAATTAAGGAACGGCGCGGAGCGCCGTATTTTAATTGTCGCGCTGTGCGCGGACACATTCATTCTCCATCTTCCATTCTCCATTTTCAATTACTTCGCCAGCTCCGTCAGAGCACCAAACGTATATCCTGCCTCCTCCCACTTCGTCAGCAGTTCATCGAGAATCCTCGCATTGGTCTCGCTGGTGGAATGCAGCAGCACGATCGCTCCGTTATGAATCCTCGGCAGCAGCTTGGAGAATGCCTGCTCATCGGTCGGCTGGTTATCCGTATACCAGTCCACATACGCGAGCGACCAGAAAACCGTGGTATACCCCAGCTCCTGCGCCTGCCGGAGATTCTCCTCGCTGAACTTGCCCTGCGGCGGACGATAAAATTTCTGCATCGGCTGACCGGTCAGCGCGGTGTATTTCTCCTCGAGACCGTTCAGCTCTGCCGCAAACGCGCTCTTATCCGCAATGCCGGACATATCCGGATGGTGCAGCGTATGGTTGCCCACGATATGCCCCTCCGCTGCCATGCGCTTTACGAGCTCCGGTGCGGTATCAATAAAATTGCCCACCACGAAAAAGCAGGCAGGCGCGTTATGCTTTTTGAGCGCATCCAGAATGGCAGGCGTGCAGCCGTTCTCGTAGCCCGCGTCAAACGTCAGGTAGATGGTCTTTCGGCTCGTGTCACCGACGTAAAACGCGTTGTACTGCCGCAGTTCCTCGGCGGAGACATTGCCGACCGGCGGCTGACCCTCGGTTTGGAACGACAATCCCCAGTCGCTGACAGACGCGGGAACCGCCTGTTCGGCGGCTGTCGGCTCAGCATTTTCGCGCGGAAACAGGATGAAAACCGCGGTCAGAACCGCAAAAACGCTAAGTCCCACACCGATTCGGCACAGACCCGTGCGTGTGATCGTGATAAACATAGCAGTGCCCTCCCTTGCTCTACCCTATGCGCCCGCATGGACAGTATGACGGTTTTTGCCCGCCAATTTGCGCCAAACTGCGGATAGACAAATCCCACTGTTTTCCTGTACAATGGTAGTAACACCTATGTGAGGGGGCACAATATGAAAAAGAGAAACCGTTTTGCCGCTGCCGCACTCGCAGCGCTGCTGCTCGCCGGCTCGGCGCCGAGCGCGCTCGCACTGGATGCCACACCGCCGATGTATCAGCAGTTTGGGTATGACAGTGCGGAGGAGTACATGGAACAGGAATCGTACTACGGCGTTTTCGATTATGATACGCTCAGTGACCATTATCGGCAGCACCTGGACGCCATCCATAAAGATCCCCAGATCGCAGTCGATTACTGGGGGTATGACGATCTGGAGGGGCTGTCCTTCGGCTGGGACGGTGATTTAGAGGAATGCTATCGTGATACAGCGCGTGCCATGACAGAGGGCGATGAATACAAACTCCGCTGTCAGCTTTCCGTGCAGCTCAACGGCGCGTATGTCCACTTTGCGGACGCACAGCCGGAAAAGGTAAACGGGCGCGTGATAGTTCCCTTCCGCGCCATTGCCGAGGTGCTCGGCGCCGAGGTCACATATGACGCCGGAGCAATCACCGCGAAAAAGGGCGGCGAAACGCTGTCGTTCGCGCTCGGCGGCAAGCAGCTTACCGTCACGGACAGCGCGGGCAAAACCGTCAAAACCGTGCAGCTTGATACCGCGCCGTACAAAAAAGGCGGACGCACCTATGTTCCGGTGCGCTTTTTCGCGGAAGCGTTCGGACTGACCGTGCAGTGGGATCAGGATATGCAGACCGCCGTGCTGTATGACCGCACGGCGCTTGTAAACGACATTGACAGCAAGTTTACCGTGCTCAACAAGTGGATCAAGGCACAGCCATCCACCGAAAACGCCAAGACGCTGCGCACGGTGGCGACAATCGGCGCGGCGTACACCGCCTTCGACACCATCGACGGCAACAAGGATTACAAGGTTGATGTCAAAACCGAAATTCTGGCGAACGGACAAGCCATTGAGGCGACCGTGACGGTCGATCTGCGCGTGCTGGCGTCTTATTTCCTCGGCGATTCGCAGGCGGATGACGTACTCACCGCCGCACAGGCAGCCCTCCTGCGCAGTGCGCTGAGCAACGTCAAGCTCGAGCTCCTATGCAGCGCGGACAGCGGCGACCTGTATTTGAAGTGCCCTGCCGTGGCAAAGATTCTGGCGATGGACGAAACGGACGACGCCGATCTCAAGGCGCTGTCGAACGGCGCGTGGCTGCACATCAACTGGGCGGACAGCACATTCGGCACTCTGTTCAGCGAAAATCTGAAGATTCTGAAGAACAATACCTTTACCTCGGTGGGCGAAAGCATCGTTGCCGCGAACGAATCCAACATGACCGCATATGAGCTTGGCTGGGAGGATTTTTATCTCAACATAAAGAATGACGTAAACCGCCTGAACAACCTGCTGGGCGATGAACAATTCACCGCAAGCGGCTCGCGCTACACCGCAAAAATCAACGGTCTGAGCAGCGATTCGTATGACAACCTGACCGGCAGCTACACGCTGAACACGGCGGACGGCTCGTTCTCGGGCACACTCGAAAGCCGCTCCGATAGCTGGAACACCACCAAAACCGTGCTGACGTTCTCCGGCAGTGTGCAGAACTGCAAATTGAGCGTGACCTACCACACCAAGAACACCGGCATTCTGTCGCTCGATATCACGCTGAGCACGACCGAATCCAGTGTCGAGCCAAAGAACGCGCCGCCTGCAGGCGACAAAATCGTCGAATGGACGCAGCATGATTATTCCAATGACTGGGATTATGTCAATCCGGACGGTTCTCTCGGATAACGCAGTATAAAACCATAAAGAAAGAGCAGATGCCAAGCATCTGCTCTTTCTCTATCCAATTCAGGAACTTAACCGCGCAGCTGAGCGCCGAACTCGGTCTCAAGTGCCGAGATAGCGGCACGCATTGCCTTGTCGCACTCCTCATCGGTGAGGGTACGGTCGGGTGCGCGCAGGGACAGCGAGTACGCCACGGACTTCTTGCCCTCCGGGATGCCCTTGCCCTTGTAAACGTCGAACAGCTTGACCGACTCGAGCAGCTTGCCTGCTGCCTTCTCAACAGCGGCCTGCATGGAGGCTGCCGGAACGGCATCGTCAACCAGAACCGCGATATCGCGGGTGGAAGCCGGGAACTTGGGCAGCGGATGATACAGCTTCTCCGGGTCGATGGCAGCCAGCAACGCATCCATCTGCAGCTCGGCAGCGAGTACCTCGCCGGACAGACCGTAGCGTGCGGCAACGGTCGGATGAATGGTGCCGAATACGCCGATCTCCTTGCCGTCGATCAGCACCTTGGCACAGCGGCCCGGGTGATAGGACGGGTTGGCCTTCTCGGGAGCGAAGGATGCACCCTTGATGTTCAGCTCACGCAGCAGCGCCTCGATCGCGCCCTTGAACTGGAAGAACGACAGGCGGCCGTAGCTGCCGAGGGTCAGGATCTTCTCCTCGTGCGGCAGAACGTCCGGGTCAGCCTTGCCGTCCTTGACGGTCGGGGTGTAGATGGTGCCCAGCTCGTACAGCGAAGCGGTCGGGTTGCGGTGCGCGTGGTTGTGCGCCAGATTATCCAGCATGGACGGCAGCACGGTGGTGCGCATCACGCTGAAATCCTCGCCGAGCGGGTTGAGGATGGTGGTGGAGATACGGCGCGGGTCGTTCTCGTCCCAGCCGATCATGTCGTAGAACTTCGGGGAGATGAACGAATGGCTCATGGACTCGTCAAAGCCTGCCTCGCGGCAAACCAGAGCGGCAGCGCGCTCCGCCTGCTGAGACGGCGTGAACTCACCCTGTACCATCTCGCCTGCGTACAGCGTGGTCGGGATCTTGTCGTAGCCGTACATGCGGGCAACCTCCTCAGCCACGTCGCACATGCGGTTGATGTCGGTGCGGAAGAACGGCACAACGACCTCGTTATTCTCGATCTTGAAGTCCAGCTTCTCGAGCAGCTTCTGCTGCTCCTCAGCGGACAGCTCCAGACCGAGCAGGGCGTTCATCTTGTCCGGCTCAAACGGCAGACGCTTATGGTTCGGGTCGGAGTTGTCAACGTCGATAATGCCGTCGATGACCTCGCCTGCGCCCAGCTGCTCCACCAGCTCGCACGCACGGTTGACCGCATCGAGGGTCATGCGCGGATCAAGGCCCTTCTCAAAGCGGCCGGAGGCCTCGGTACGCATGCCAAGCGCCTTTGCGGTGATACGAACGGTAGCGCCGTGGAAGTTTGCGGACTCGAAAACGACCGTCTTGGTGTCATCCATAATCTCGGAGTTTGCGCCGCCCATAACGCCTGCAACAGCAACCGGCTTGTCGTTGTCGCAGATGGCGAGCATCTTGTCGCTCAGGTCGTGATCCACGCCGTCCAGAGTCTGGATGGACTCACCGTTGCGGGCACGGCGGACAACAATGCGGCCATCGGACAGGCACTTGTAGTCGAACGCATGCATCGGCTGGCCGTACTCGAGCATAACATAGTTGGTGATATCAACGATGTTGTTGATCGGACGAACGCCGCAGGCGTGCAGACGCTCGCGCATCCACGCCGGAGACGGCTCGATCTTGATATTCTTGACAATGCGGGCGGTGTAGCGCGGGCACAGGTCGGTGTCCTTGACCTCGACAGACATATACTTGTTGATGTCGTCGCCCACGCCCTTTACCTCCGGGGCCTTGACGGAGAACGGACGATCGAAGGTAGCTGCGGTCTCGCGGGCCAGACCGATCACGCTCAGGCAGTCCGGACGGTTGGACGTAATCTCAAAATCGGAAACCCAGTCGTCCAGACCGAGTACCTTCTTGATGTCCTCGCCAACCGGGGTGCCGGCCGGCAGGAACAGGATGCCGTTCTCGCACGCATACGGTACGCAGCCGTGGGACAGACCCAGCTCCTGGAACGAGCACATCATGCCGTTGGACGGCACGCCGCGCAGCTTGCCCTTGGTGATCTTCACGCCGCCCGGCAGGGTGGACTTGTGCAGGCAGACCGGGCAGATCTCGCCAACGGACGCAGGCGTTACATTGGGTGCGCCGGTGACGATCTGCACCGGCTCCTCCTTGCCGACATCGAGCTGGCAGATCTTCAGATGGTCGGAATCCGGGTGATCGACAACCTCGAGGATCTTGCCGGTCACAACGTTGTCGATCTCCGCGCCGAGGTAGTAAACCTCCTCGACCTTGGAGCCGGACATAGTCAGCTTGGCATCATACTCCTTCGGGGTGATGCCGTTCATATCGGTATAATCCGAAAGCCAGGATAATGGCAGTTTCATTGGATATATTTCCTCCTTGATGGTATCGCGCCATCAGGCGCGCATGAAATAGAAAACAGCGTTGCTGTCTTCGTATATAGGAGACTTTCCGAAGTCCCCTATAAGCGCGTCAGCGCTTAGAACTGGTGCAGGAATCGAACGTCGTTCTCATAGAACAGGCGGATATCGTCGATCTTAAAACGGCCCATGACCATACGCTCCAGACCGATGCCAAAGGCATAGCCGGAGTATTCGTCCGGATCGATGCCGCTCATCTCGAGCACCTTAGGGTGAACCATGCCGCAGCCGAGGATCTCGATCCAGCCCTCGCCCTTGCAGAGCGGGCAGCCTTCACCGTGGCAGCGGTAGCACTGAATATCCATCTCCGCAGACGGCTCGGTGAACGGGAAGTGATGCGGACGGAAACGAACAACCGTGTCCTCGCCGTACAGCTTCTTTGCGAACAGCTCGAGAATGCCCTTCAGGTCGCTCATGCGGATGCCCTTATCGACAACCAGACCCTCGATCTGATGGAACAGCGGAGAGTGGGTTGCGTCAACGGCGTCCGAACGGTAAACACGGCCCGGCGCGATAATGCGGATCGGCGGCTTGCGCTTTTCCATCGTGCGGACCTGCATCGGAGAGGTCTGCGTGCGGAGCACAACATTATCCGAAATATAGAAGGTATCCTGCGTGTCACGTGCCGGATGGTCCTTCGGAATGTTCAGCGCCTCAAAGTTGTAGTGATCCAGCTCAACCTCCGGACCCTCAGCGATCGAGAAGCCCAGACCGAGGAAAATCTCCTTGAACTCGTCGAGCACGATGTTCAGCGGATGCTTCTTGCCGATGACAACGTCCTCACCAGGCAGGGTAACGTCGATGGTCTCCGCTTCCAGCTTCTTCTCGAGCGCAGCCTGCTCGATCAGCTTCTTCTGCTTGTCAATGATGGTTTCGATCTCCGCACGAACGTCGTTGATCAGCTGACCAACAACCGGACGCTCCTCTGCGGCAACGTCCTTCATGCCCTTGAGCAGCGCGGTCAGCTCACCCTTTTTGCCGAGGAACTTAACGCGGGCCTCGTCCAGCGCGCGCGAATCCTTCGCGGCAGCGAGCTGCTCCTTCGCGGTCTGCAAAATGCCTTGCAGCTTTTCTTTCATACCAATTCTCCTTTGGAATATGATTTTGTGATGGAGTGAGGGCGGATAGTTCGTAGGGCGTGACGACCTCGGCACGCCGTCTGAAATCATCAGCTGCCGTTCGATGCGGCGCGCCGAGTCGTCGCGCCCTACGGGTATCATCCATTACAGTGGTAATAAAAAACGCCTTCCGTCCCCGTAAAATAGGGACGAAAGGCGTAAAACTTCCGTGGTACCACCCTGATTCCCGAAAAATCGGGCACTCATTGAACGCCGGTAACGGAGCGTTACTTCGCCGGCGCCTACTGCATCTATTCAGCACCGGTGCTCACAGGGGAACTTCGCGCCATACCTCGATAAACGGCTTACAGCCATGGGACCGTTCTCTCTGAGAAAGAGGAACACAGCGTTACTTTTCCTGCTCATCGCATTGAAATATTTATAACAGAATAATTAAAACACATTTTGCGGGAAAATGCAAGAGGAAAACGCGAAATTTACCTAAAATATATGAATTTTTGCATCAGAAAACAACGGATTTCCAAATCAATCGCATCAAAAATTCATCGTAGGGGCGGACCAGTATGTCCGCCCTGATTAAGCGATATGCAGATGGTTTACAAGCGGTGCGCCGAGTCGGCGCACCCTACGGTAAAGCCTTACATCAAATATAACCCGCAGGTGCCGTCCATAGCTATCGAATTATATCACAAATTTGTTTCACACACAAAAAAATTTAACATGTTAGGTATTCACCACAATTCAATTCTTAAACATCATTGATAGCGTGTAAACGCCGCCCAGCAACAACGTATTGCTACGCAACTCGTGTGCACCGCTTACTTTCTGCCTGAAGACATAAAAAAAGGAACCCTTACGGGTTCCTTTTTGAAATCGCTCTTCCTTACCAGGATGCCTTGCGGACACCCGGGATCTGGCCCTTGTAAGCCAGCTCGCGGAAGCAGATACGGCAGATACCGAAATCACGCAGGTAAGCGTGCGGACGGCCGCAAATCTTGCAGCGGTTGTAAGCTCGGCTGGAGAACTTCGGCTTAGCCTGCTGCTTGAGAACCATCGACTTCTTAGCCATTTAACTTCTCCTCCTTACTTCTC
>OLRQ01002480.1_pt1 | contig 11191 bp, 4 predicted proteins | sample 1671971 | NCBI WGS metagenome assembly OLRQ01 (sample SAMEA3136631, study PRJEB25190) | human gut metagenome | biome: human gut; feature: human-associated habitat; material: faeces | place: Austria | collected 2013 | reverse complement strand
CGCCAGCGACGCACGGGGGCTGAGCCCCAGCGCCAGGCGCGGGTCCTTACGGCTGGCCTGGGCAAGATCGACGATATAGCGATACATCAGCTCATGGATAAACACCCCAGCTACCTCTTTTTGCATAGCCAGCAGGTCGGCCTGGTTGGCCACGGGGTGCACCTGTTCCAGCAGGGTGCGCTGGCCGCGGCCCGCCAGCATCTGCATCTCGGCCTCGGTGTCCGGGTAGCCCATGACCACGCACACGGTAAAACGGTCCAACTGGGACTGCGGCAGCATCTGGGTACCGGCGGCACCCACGGGGTTTTCGGTGGCAATAACGGTAAAGGGCGCGGGCACGGGGTGGGTCACGCCGTCCACGGTGACGGTGCCCTCCTCCATAACCTCCAACAGCGCCGACTGGGTTCGGCTCGAGGTACGGTTGATTTCATCACCCAAAAACAGGTTGCACATTACGCTGCCGGGGTGGTACACCAGCCGCCCGGTCTCCTTCTGGAACACGGTAAAGCCCACAATGTCCGAGGGCAGCACGTCCGGGGTAAACTGCACGCGGCTCTCGTTCAGCTCCAGCGCGCGGGCAAAGGCCAGCGCCAGCGTCGTTTTGCCCACACCGGGGATGTCCTCGATCAGCACATGGCCGCCCGCCAGCATGGCCATCCAGATGGTGCGGATGGTCTGCGGCTTGCCAAACACGGCTTTGGAAACTTCCGCCGCTACGTCAACGGCCTTTTGGTTGTATTGCATGGTCATTCCTCCCGGTGTTTTTGCCAGATCGCCAGCACGCCGACACAGGCGGCAATAAAGACGAACCCGGCCCAAAGGGCGTTGTTTTCCAGCCAGATCATCAGGTTGGAGACCGCGCTGCCTTCGGATTCTGTGCTGCCCTCCTGCGGCAGCGGGGTGATGCTTTGGGGTTCCACCTCAGCGATAGACGTTGTACCGTCTGTTTCCATCGTCACCTGCCGGGGCGAGGCATCCCAGGTGGCCTCGCTTTCCTGCAGGTCGGTGTCCTTATCAGTCACGGCGGCATCGGGGTCGCGTTCGGCTATCACAAGGTAGCGCTGGTAATTCTGGGTGTAGGGGTGGCAGGTGGAAAGCGTCAACAGATCCCGCCCCGGCTGGATGAGTACCGAGGAAATATCCGCAGGGTCGATAATTTTCAGCTCTGCCACGCGGTAAATTAAAGTGTCCCACGGGGTGGTCAGCTGGATCTTGTCCCCCACTTGGATTTGCTGCACGTTGCGCAGCATTTCCGCTCCATAATAGCCGCGGTGGGCGGCCAGCACGGTGTTGGTGTTTTCGCCGCCCAGCGGCATCGAGGTCTGCCCCAGCAGCGCCGCGCCCTTGGCCATATTCTCCCGGCTGGCGCCCAGGTAAACGGGCAGTTCCAGATCCAGCCGCGGGATCCACAGCATGGCGAGGACCTCCTCGTCATAGCCGTAATCGGTCAGATCCAGCGGCGGATTTTCATAGGCGAAGGCGTCGGTCAGGCCGCTTTGGCCGTCGGCGTAAATCTGCGCATTGTAGGCCTGCATGGCGGCGTACAGTTCCGGGTAGGGGCGGTTTTCCTCGGCGGTTTGGCTGGCGCTGTCAGTGTTTGCCGCATCGGCGGCAGTGGCTGTGTTGGCGGCAAACTGCTGTGCCGTTTTGCTGTTGCGCTGGCGGGTCAGCCAATCAGCGGCGGTGGGCTGCAGCATCATGGCAAGGCCCAGCAGAATGGCCAGCCACGCGCCGATTTTTACAAGCAGACGCCGCATTTAGTCGTCCTCCTCCCGTTTTTTGCAGCGATGCAGCAGCAGAAGCAGCAGCAGTGCTTCGCCGCCAATAATCACGCTGCCGGTCACCGAGATCCACGGCCAGGCATCCACGATGCGCTTGACCACCGTGCCGGTGTGCAGGGCCTGATATTGCACGACCTGCGGGGTATCGCCGGTTTCTTCCTCTCCATTATACGGCACGCGGATGCCGCGCACAAGCATACGGTGGGTATTTATGGCGTAGGGCGTGCAGGTCACCAGGGTGCAGTAGTCCTGGCCCTGCACGATCGTAAGGTCATCGGTCTCCTCGGGCAGAACGACCTTGACCTGGTCGACCTGATAGGCCAGCACCTCGTCCATGATATGCAGGTAAAATTTGTCGCCCTCTTGTAATTTGTCCAGGTCGGTAAACAGCACAGCCTCGGCCAGGCCGCGATGCCCGGTCAGCACGCTGTGGGTGCTTTCTCCGCCCAGCGGGTAGCTGGATCCTTCCAGATGGCCGACGCCTTTCAGCAGGACGTCGTCGCTGGTGCCCTCGTAAATGGGCAGGTTTACGTCGATTTTCGGGATGGTAATGTAGCCAAGGCTTTCCCCCACGTCGATCAGGTCCACGTAGCTGGTGCCGGTGTCCTCGGCTTCACCGGCGGCATCGCGGTCCAGCGCGCTGCCCAGCTGTTCATTGTAGCGGCGGGCGGCCTCTTTGGCGGCGTCCAGCTTTTCGGTGTCCATGCTATGCACGGTCTCGTCGTAATTCTGGATAGCCGTACTGGCGTGGCGCTGGGCCACCATGTTGCTGATGACCGGGTAGGACGCCACGCCGATGCCCGACAGGATCATCAGCGCCGCAAAGCCCAATTTCAGTCTGGTGGAGGTATCCATGGCAAAAATCCTTTCAAAACCCACCATAGGGGAAGAGCCGGAACCGGCCCTTCCCCTTTTGGTGTATGGTTTGATTTGTTTTGTTTGCTAAAAGAGGGGTGTCAATCAGCCATTACCCTTCTTTTTCTTGGTGGACATCAGCACGCCGACACCGCCGACGACCAGCAGAGCACCGATTGCGCTGAACAGCAGAGTGCCGAAACCACCGGTGGTGGGCAGGTCAAAGCCCTTGCGGTTGATGACGTTAATCTCCGTGGTACCAGTAATAGTGGCATCCTTGTCATCTTTAAAGCCATTCTTTTTGATAACTTCTACCGTATGCTTCGTGGTCTTGCCATTTACAACCACGTCTGCAACCGTGACAGTTTTGGTATAAACGACCTTCAGCTCAACATAGATGGGACCTTTCAGCAGGTTGTAATGCTCCGCCGTCTTCGTTTCAACCAGTGCATAACGACCTTGGGCAAGACCCTCGTTCTTCAATTCGCCACTAGTCTTGATGATTTCACCATTAGTATCTGTTACCAACTTACTCGTGTTTACCTTGACCCATGCCTTATCGGGAGAAACCTCAAGTCCCAGCGCTTTTGCTTTGTCATCGGTCAGCACATTTGCTGCCGTTTTAGCAACCTCACGATAAAGATCAAACTCTACGCCTGCAAGTGCTTTCTTCTTCTCATCTGTCTTTACAACTTTAATCTTAAAAGTATAGACAATTGCGCTATCTTCGATTTCGTTCGTAGTATCATCGCTCGGGTCGCTAGTCTTGCCAGTCTTATTGGAGTAAATCAGTTTTGCAGTGTTGTGGTTGCCGTTTACATCAATAGCGGCATTTTCCAACAGCTTCGACTTGTAGCTAATCACAATCTGCTGACCAGCGTAGTTTGCAATTTCAGACGGGACAAATGCGACAGTAAAGCCGTTTTCCGGAGCAGTCGTATCAAGTGTGTAATGAGTGTCCTCACCCAGCGTCTTGTCACCAGCCGTGACAGTCATAGAATTTGCAACATACGCCAGATGGTTCGGAGCATCCGTAACCTTAAAGGTTCTCAAATCAGCAATGTTCTTGGGCACCGTTACAGTAATCTGATATGGAACTTCATCGCCTACATTGTAATCACTTGCCTGAACCCAATCGTTAGTTCCGCGGTCCTGGACATTCTTGTCCATATCCGGCTTGTAGTTGTAGACTTCAATCGTCTTGTTGGCAGTATCAATAACAAAATCCCAATTATCGCTTTCACTGGGTTTAGTTGTATACTGAATCTCACCTTTTTTATCGATGGTAAACTCATATACAGCATCTTTGTTGATAATGTAGCTATTTTCCTTACCGCTAGCATAACCCAACTCGACAAAGCGGTATTTACCGGGTTTCAAATCACTAGCCGTGATTTTGCCCTCTTTATTGGTACCTGTCGTTGTAATGGTTTCCCATTTATCAGTTTTATCAGATGTGTCATTATAGTGATCAAGTCTAAACTGAACGCCTTCCAGCACATTGTTCGCCTTTTTAGCACCATCTTTGTCTGCGCCGGTCGCACCGTACTTTACAAGCGTAATGCCCGCAATCTGTGTGCTGTTTTTCGGATATACAATAACATCGTACAGCCACTCGGTCAATTCGCCGCTTTTATTGCCACTCGTTTTTACACGGGTCATAGGAACAGAAACCAAAAAAGGCTTAACTGCTTCTACAACAGCATCCGGCTTGTAGGTTTCGATCACAAGGTACAAGCCTAATTCAAGGCCCGTAAACTGGACTTTACCGTCTGCATTCGTTTTTCCCGTATCTTTAACCTTTTCTGCGATACCTTCAGCCAAATCTTTTGCTTCGTAACCTACGACGCTACCATCGCCATTTTTCTTAAAATAGTCGTCAACTTTCGGTGCATTAGTTTTGCCGTCACCATTGTAATAAGCAATCAAGTCACGCTTGCTCATTACCTGGTAAATAGTAAACCCTGCGCCTTGCAACGGCTTCGTATTAGCTGGCGGAGTCTGAACTTCGCCCGTACCATCCGCACTACTAATTTCTTCACTGTGCAGATACTTATAAATTGTAATAGAACCGCTCTTCTTTTCATCAATTACGCTGGTAGTCTTATTGACAGTCACTTCACTACCCGGCTCCCCTACCGCCGCAGCAGGCAGGGCGCACAGGCTGAGGGCCATGACGGCGCTTAACAAGCCTGTTAAGAATCTGCTTTTCTTTTTCATGACTTTACCTCTCTTCATTTGTTTATGGTTTGTATTGGGGAACAATTAACGCGTCCGTCCCCCTTTCTTGTTGTAACGGAATACCAGTATCAACAACCCCGCCACTGCCAGCGGCAGCCCGATCAGCAGCCACAAGCTAGGCGCATCCGCACCCGTATGCGGCAGCGCAGGTGTCTTTCTGTTCAAGACGGTCAACTTCAGCGTATAGCCCTCTGCGGCATTACCCGTAAAGATTTCTTTATTGTTCGCCTGCATGGGGCCATCATCCCCAATCTGGCACTGACCCTCTTTTGTAAAGGTAATAACAATCGGCGCCGACAGCAGGTTGTAATCCTTCGCCGCCTTGGTTTCGGTCAGCCGATACGTTCCAGCCTTCAACTCCGTAAAGCCTTGGGTCACCTTACCGCTGCTGTCTGTCAGCATCAACTCGCCCTGGTCATTGGTTACGCCTGTACGTTTGCCAAACGGACTATCAACAACCGTATTCCCGTTGCCGTCCTTCGTCAGCTTCTCCAGCGTGAACTCAACACCCGCCAACGTGTGCTTAGTATCTTCCGCATCCGCTTTGGTAATATCCAGCGTAAACTTCGGGTCTTGCTGCGTGTTGGTGATGGTCATGGTCTGCTTTGTATTGTTGTTATTTGCAGCATCGGGTTTCGGGGCCGTATACACATAAGTGACGCTGTAAACCTTCTCGCCAATCGGGATGGTCTTTCCTTCCTCAACGGCGTGGAAAACTCCCTCATTGTCAACGGAACCTTCGACTACGCGGTACTCGTAGGGCGTCTGGTTCCCGCTGTCGTAATCCTTAGCAGGCAGGCCCAGGAAGCTGAAATTCATACCATCATGACCTTGCACAACCTCTGTGTAAGTCTCGTTCAGGTATGGAACTGGTGTCCAAGACGATTCCAATTTATCGTCAACATGGCGGCGCTGCAGCTGCACATAAATCGTGGCCGGATGCTCCGTCATTGGGCTGTCGTCAGCGTTCCGCCATTCCTTTGTGCCGGTAATATCCAGCAGATCCTGCTTGGTGTTGGTGAAGGTCGCTACGGCCTGATTCTCGCGGCCTGCAACGCCTTCAACGATAGAACCGCGCACGGTGTGATCGTTCAAGACCATGGTGCCGCTGCCACCACCGGTGACCGATGCGTTCGTCAGCTTGGAACCATCATCCGTAGGCGTTACTTCCTTAATGGTGAAGCGTGTGCCAACGGGGATATTCTTAATGACGCACGGCTCGTCAACTTTCACCGGATACTTTTCTTCAATGGCCTCATCTTCCAGCGCATGGCCGCCAACGTTGGTGAAGCGGACCTTAAAATAGTACGTTCCATCCAAGGAATCGCTGCCTTTGGCCTGTTGCTTTACAATGGTCAGGCTGCCGGTTTTGACCGTGTTGACAAACACGACCTTCAACTGGGTCTCGCCGTCTGCATCCGTAGCGTCGGGGTTCGCGTAAGAGCGGAAAACGATGGTATTATCGTTTGGATTTTGGGTACTGGGCTTTTTGTCATCGTAGGCGTTGTGATTATTGTCCTTTTGCGCGCTTTCGCCTTCGGCATTTACCTTCTCAATACGTCCATCATCCGGGGCAGTGCCAGTCTGATTTTCAAGGCTTAGCGATTTATTATCCTTAAGTGTAAGTTTTTGGCCCGCTTTTGTCGATTTGACCGGCATCCCATCTTCATAGATGGTCCAGTGCGTGTCAAACAGATTTTTGTCGACTTGCTCGTTGATGGACAGGTAGCTGCCGCGGCGGAACTGGTCCTTAAAGGTAACCATCTCTTTGTTTTTCAGGACAAAACCGCCGTTTTTATCCACCACCATCGTGCCTTTCTCGGCATCCGAGGTGTACTGGGCGTTCACAGCGGGCTTCAGTGTGCCAGAAGCGGCTGAGCCGTAATCCGCAATGTCCTCCTGCTTGGTGGTAAAGCCGGTGAGTGTCTGGGGCACCGCTTTGGACGAGAACACGATGTTGCGCAAATAAATGCTGCGCGGGTAGTTGCAGCCAAACCGCAGTTCCTTTACATGCTTCTCGTCAAAGTCTTTCTCTGCCTTCACATCGCCCAGGCTCAGCTTGACGGTGATCCACTGTCTGTTGTGCATTTCGACCTGGCCGTAAAGATCTTTGCCGCCTATGAACGTCTTGCCAAGGCAGCCTTTTTGCCTTTTTTCGTTGTCCCGCAGCTGCAGGTACATGTTGCTCAGCGCGGCGTCGCCCGCCTTCGAGTCGACATAAACGTCAAAGCTGAGGTAGCTCATGCCGGAGATGTCGATGGGCTTGTCCAGCGTCAGGATACCGTAGCGTTTTTCCTTGTTGGAACCCGGTGACGGGGTCAGGTCTTCGAACTGGGTATACCAATTCAACAGGGTTGTATCAGCCGTGGCATCCGGATTATCGGGCGATCTGTTCACTTTTATGAATCTGTTTTCACCACTCGTGCCCGGTGCGTGGGTCGCTTCTGTAGTGAAGTCATTTTGCTTAGAGGTACTCTTGTCAGGCTCCAACAGGTTGATGGTGGTTACTGCATCGCCCTTTGCATTAGTCGTGCCATAATGGGTAGCCTGGTTCCTGATGGTGAAGTTGAAGAACCTCTGATTATCGAAGCAGCCTGTAAAGAGCTCATTGACATTTCTATCATCAACGATTTTTTGCACCTGCAGCTCGTTGCTATCCGGGAAGTTGAAGGCGATTGCCATGTTGGACTCCCACATACCGCGCTCCATGTAGTACATGGTGAGGGTATGGGTCTCGCCTTTATTATATTCGATGGTGTCGCCCTTGTAGTAGAAATCAATCTTTTCGTTTTTGTTGTTGCTGCCCTGATAGGTAATCGTCTTTTCGGCTTTATTGTTTTCACCGTTCGAATTGCCCAAATTGTCCGAATTGTGAGTTGCCGTTCCACCTACTTTCACCTTGCTGACATAGGGCGTTACGGTGTTTTTGTCATCGTTTGCGCCGAATTCCAGCAAACCGGAAGCCTTACCATGCGCACCGCCAACATCCAATACCAACCGACCATCAATAAAGACCCATACGTCATCGTCGCCAGAGAAGAAGAATTTGATGGGAACATCTTCGCCGCCGTCATCACTTTTAACCTTACCGTTTTCCGTTAAGGTAAAGTTAAACTGCAGCTTAGCGCCGAAACCATAGTTATAGTTGGATGCCTGAGCACCATCGGGGATAGTCTCGTTAAAGGGGAAGAAACCGTATGTAGGCTTATCATTCTCCTTTTTTACATCGGAATTAGAAACTCTGTTTTCTGAGGCCGTGCGGTTCTGAGATTTCTGCAAGAAATAACTGTTATCCGACGAATTATCCGACGAATCCTGTTTTAGGTAGAGCGTTGTATCTGCAGCATCGAATGCCCAGTATTTAACTTTCTCACCAAAAACATCTGCTTGAGTAAACGGGAACGAAACATTTTTGTAAACATCGCCAAGCTTCGCTTTCTTGCTGTTGTTTCCTTTTAAGAAATCCTCATTGAAGTGCGGCTCAACCAACTTATTTGTGCCATTCTCGGTTCCGCGCATGATCGGCTGGCCATTTACTTCTTGGTCCGCAACAATGCCCCGGAAGGTGTAATCGTAGTAATCTTTTCGATTATCATCAGTATTTGCGCACAAGGCAGAGTTATTTGCCGCCATAAAAGCGCGGCCATTTGTGAAGCCGAAGAGGTTTAACGCTCCACTTAATTCTGCAAAAGGTTTAAAGTTATCAAGCTCTTGTGGTTGGAAATGTCCTGTATAAATCGGATACAGGACCGAATTATTGCTTCCAAATGCTCCGGCAGACAAATAATAATCGCTTACTGCCTGATCGAACTGCCGGAACGGTACCCAGTTGCGGTGGGCGGAAAACGCGTTCGGAGCATTTCCATCTTTACTAAAATTATGATCGTATGTATCTCGATTGTTGCCGTTTAGTTCCCAGTCGGTATAGTAATCATACAGAGTGGTGTCGATATACTTGGTGCTGCTGTCTGCTTTAAAGTCCGCCTGCTGAACGTCAACGACCGCTTTGCCAGTTTTTTTGTTGGTTTCGGCGTCACGCAGGGTGTTTACTTCGGCCCAGTAGCCGCCACGCTGGTTATTCGTATCTGACTTATATGTAGAATCATCACCCGTGTCGGCGTAGAAGCATGGGAAAGCATACTCATTTGCCCACGGGATTTCCAGATTTGCTGTGCTTTCGCCGCTCTTCGCAAGGTTATCCGGCTTTATACCATTGTCACCTGTACTTCTGGCTGCAAAAATGATATGGTCATAGCCATCAGCCACACCATCAATATAGTAGAGATCATCTGATTGCCTGGTCATTTTGCCGAACTGAGCAGTTATACCCGATCCCGTCAGGTAATAGTAAACGTCTCCACCAACTATAGAAGGGATTGCATTGGCTGTATCCAGTGATAGCTTGGAAAATGTCGCATCATAGAAAATCGTGCGGCCGTCTTTGCCTCTTGTCCAGTTGGAGGCTTTTTCAGTGTAGACAAAGCAGAAGCAGTTGGTTTCATCGAAGAGAAAGCTTTCCTCGCCAGTCCCTACTTCTTGGCCGTAGAAGTTGTACAGGCTGCTGATTATTTTATTTTCATCGCCTGCGGTGAATTGGACGTAGCTGCAAGCAGCTGTTGGAATCGGGAATGGTTCTGTTGTTGCGCCAACAGACACCGTGTCCAAATCGCATGTTCCAGCATCTGCTAATGTACCATCTGTCTTCTCGTAGAAGTGGGCAACTACATTTGTGAGTTCAGCAGTGCTAGCATTTTTGAACTTCATGGTTTGGCCGGAAAATGCGGTATGGTTAGTTGGGTCAAAAGGCTTATAATCTACCCATTTATTTTCTTTCGCATCATAAAGCTTATTGGCAATGGTTGCAACCGATGTCGATCCAAGTATTTTCTGGTCCTTCCAATTATATGCTTCAAAATATTGAAATTGAATCGTCCCGAAAGCGCCTTTTTCACATTCAGACTCAGTCAACTCAACGCCAAAGACTCTTCTTCCTTGATACTCTGGTGATTGCGAAGTCATCGGCTTTGTAACCCACGAGTTGGTAGTGCCTTTTTGCGCATTAAATCTAACCCACCAGCTATCATTGAAGTCCTCAGGCACTGCAAAGTACACCATAATCGGGTACGTTATGACATTGCTTGTTGCTTCATCGACAGGCTGAATGGACGCATCATCAGCGGTCTCTGCGTCATCGGTGGACTGGGTGACGCTGTCTTGCTTGGTATCCTCATCCGTGGTGTCGAGGGTGTCATCCATGGTAGTCTTGCCTGCCGTGGTGCCGATGTTATCGGCGGGCAGGGTTTGCGGGGTGTCGTTGGCAGCGTCGTCTGCCGTGGTATTGGAATCGCCGGTGGTGCTTGGCAAGGCGTTATCGTTCGTATCGTTGGAATCGGTGTCTGCGCCCGCGCCAGTGCCCTCATTTGTTCCGGACTTATCGTCCGTCTCAACGTCACTGCCCGCCTCAACGTTATTATCCGTCTCACCGTTGTTGTCCGTCTCAACGGTCTCCTGCATCTGCGTGGCGCCATCAAGGGCCTCAGCATAAACGGGCAGGGCCAGGGCGGCGAGCAGGGCCAGGACGGCCAGGAGAGCCGCCAGGCGGCGGCTCAGGGTACGGTGGGTGGTGCTTTGCTTATACATCTGCTCCCTTCCTTTCTGTTCCTTTCGGTGGCTCTATGTATGTCTGTAATGTTGGCTGGATCTTGCGTGCCGCGGCGGCCGGATACATTGCCTGCTGACAGTACGCATTATTTCACAGGTCTACCTGTGAAATATATCCCCTGGGGATATTATGCGCAACCGTTGCGTTTTTGAGCAATTTTTTTGGGTTTCTTGCGCCGCTCACTTTTTATTCGTTACACTTATAAGGATTTCTAATAATGTTATAACACTTTTTGCTTCAAATTTCAATATTTATGGGCGATTTATGGGCGTTGCACCTTATTTTTCGTCATTGTGCTAAGTCTACAATGTGGAATTTGGTAAATTTGCTCAACACATTTTTGTGTCATTCTTTGCGTATTCTTTCTTTTTCACGGAATTCCTGCACATTTTTTGTCGTTTTTTTGCGTTTTGTGCAATCCATTCGCGCAAATGAATTGCGCAAATTCAACCTGTTATATGGCCAAACGCAGCGCAAAATTTGGACAAAAAATAGAGGAGTGCCTAATACACTCCTCTCAGCCGGGTCTATGCACTTTTATTCTTCTGCCTTACAACGTGCCAGCAGAACGGCACCGGCAGCGGCGTCGCCCTGCGGCTCGGCCAGGGTGAGCTGCGGCAGCAGGGTTTGCAGCTGCGTTTGGGCGGCGCTG
>OLRQ01002479.1_pt1 | contig 11198 bp, 12 predicted proteins | sample 1671971 | NCBI WGS metagenome assembly OLRQ01 (sample SAMEA3136631, study PRJEB25190) | human gut metagenome | biome: human gut; feature: human-associated habitat; material: faeces | place: Austria | collected 2013 | reverse complement strand
TTCTACCTCTATATGTCGGAAGAAAAAGGGATTTTCTGCAGACATATAGAGGTAGAAGAGCGGAATGACTTTATTTCTCAGATTGCAAGCTGTTCCCAGGCCTTTTTAAGGAAAATAAGTACAGTTGAGAAATTTAAACATTTGATCCAGAAACCGTTGGATGCTATTAAAGCTCTGGTGGTGTCTTTCGACCCTGGTGAAAATACCTTTTCCCTTTCTGTGCAGGAAAGAGAACTGTATACAACCGTTAATCTGACCCAGAGCCTGACGGACGTTTTTTGTACCATCGGGGAAGCCGCCGGCAAAGCGGAAACACCCATCTGTTTTTTCATAGATGAAATTCAGTATATGAAATCCAATGAGCTTGGCGCACTGATTGCGGCGCTTCACCGGGCCAATCAGCTGGGCTATCCGGTAATGATCGTGGGAGCAGGACTTCCGAAGATCTATTCCATGCTTTCCGAGGAGAAATCCTATTCGGAGAGATTATTTGTTTACAAAGAAATTGGCTCATTGGAAGAAACACAGGCGAGAGAGGCAATTGAGAAGCCGGCGGAGAAGATGCATGTTCGTTATACAGATGACGCAGTAACAAAGATTATCAGGCTTACCAAAGGGTATCCGTTTTTTATCCAGCAGCTATGCCAGATCGTTTACCAAAATACCAGCACAGACGTAATTGACGGAAAATGCGTGGAAAAAAATGTAGAGGAGTTTTTGAAAACGCTGGATAATGGTTTTTTTAAAGTCAGGTATGAGCGGTGCTCTGAGGCTGATAAGAAATTTATTTTTGCAATGACAGCCTGTGGGGAACTTCCCTGTACGATTTCCAGTGTGGCAAAAATAATGAACAAGACGGTAAACTCTATTTCTACCTCAAGGGCCCAGTTGATCAGCAAAGGAATTATTTATTCCGTGCGGTATAAGGAACTGGATTTCACAGTTCCGGAATTTGATGCATACGTGCGAAGACTGGAAGAATACCGGGAATGGAAAAAGGAGAACAAAATCCGCTGATATTGAGGAATCAGCCATTGTCTAAAAAGATAGAAACGTGTATAATTGGTTTTATGAAAATTTCGTTCCCAGTGGCTTTTGTGCCCTACAAATTTCAGAAATTAATACATGCGAGGACTTAAATGAAAGATTACATGGCTCCCATGGAGGGAGTGACCAATTTTGTATACCGACGTGCCTACCACAGGTTTTATCATCCTATGGACAAATACTTCACCCCGTTTATTTCCGCCAAACCCAAGAAGAACTTAAGCTTCCAGGAAATCTGCGAGGTGTCGCCGGAACGGAACGAGGGGATGTACGTGGTTCCCCAGATCCTGACCTGCAATGCAGAGGACTTCATCCGCACAGCCCAGCTTTTGAAGGAGGACTACGGACACCAGGAAGTGAACTTAAACCTTGGCTGTCCCTCCGGCACTGTAACCGCCAAAGGCAAAGGTGCCGGATTTCTGGCAGAGCCCCAGAAATTAGACGCCTTTCTGGACGAGATCTTTAGCAAACTGGACATGAAGATTTCCATCAAGACCAGGATCGGCACCCATTACGAGGAGGATTGGGATTACCTTCTTGCCATCTACGAGAAATATCCCATCCACGAGCTGATCATCCACCCCAGAATCCAGACAGATATGTACCGGGGCGTCCCCCGTCTTGGTGCTTACGAAAAGGCAGTCAGCCGGCTGAAAATGCCCCTGTGCTACAATGGCAACCTGTTTTCCACAGCAGATTATAAGCGCATTACCCAGCGCTTCCCGGACACAGACTGTTTTATGTACGGCAGAGGCCTGATCACAAATCCAGGTCTGGTAAGCGAGATCCGGGATGGCGTACAGCCGGGCAAAGCAGTGCTCTGCCAGTTCCACGACTGTCTGCTGGAAGAATACAAAGAGCTTTTATCTGGCGAGCGAAACGTGCTTTTCCGCATGAAAGAGCTCTGGAGCTACATGGCAGTCAGTTTCACAAACTACGAGAAATACGCAAAGAAAATCAAGAAATCCCAGCATCTGTCCGACTACCAGGCTGCCGTATCCAGTTTGTTTGCAGAGCAGGAGCTGGCTGATTAAATACAAAGAGGAACAACATGTTAGACACAAATCGTTTTGAAGAATTTATATCCCAGTATCCCATTTACGAATACCGCGTGCTGGATGCTGCTGAAATCCAAGTGCGGGAGCGGGTGCGTACCATCTGCAAACAGGAGTGCGAGCGCTACGGCACCACCTGGGCCTGTCCCCCTGCGGTAGGCACCCTTGAGGAATGCGCCGCCCGGATCCACAGCTACAAAAGCGGCATCTTTTTTTCCAGCGTGGCAGAGGTTTCCGACCTTATGAACATGGAAGAAATGCTGTCCACCCGGGACGCACACGAGGAACTGACCTGTGAGGTGGCGAAATTCCTTCAGGGTGAGGGCTTTGAGACTTTCACCCTTTCCACAGAATCCTGCGACCTGTGCGAACACTGCGCTTACTTAGACGGCAAGCCCTGCCGTTTCCCGGAAAGAATGCACCCCTGCCTGGAAAGCCACGGCGTAGTCGCCAACGAGCTGGTAGAGAAACATTCCATGGAATACAATCTTGGCGGAAACACCATACTCTGGTTTTCCCTGGTACTTTTCCGGTAAAAAAGATTATGATTGTCAAAAACAATAGTAGCGTCTGAAAAAAATTCAGGTCAAACGCCAGGTGTTTGTTTCTGTGTGGATACCTGACGGGGCTGCTTCGGCATAAAAAAAATCCTCCCGCATAAGCTAGTTATAAAGGCCGGGAGGATTTTTTTATGTCTGGAAAAAGAGTGCGCAAAAATCCTGAGAAAGAGAAGGATTCATCCCGAATTCCCTACACTTTCCGGGAAAACATCCTGACCGCCATGCAGGTTCCCGGCGATCTTGCCTGCAAGGACCCCATCATCACCCTCACAGGTCCATCCAGGGCTGTGATCGAAAACTATAAAAGCATCCTTTTTTATTCCGGCGAAAAGCTGATCATCCTGACCTGCAAAGGGAAAGTGATCCTCCAGGGGGAAAATCTGGAGATCGCCAGCTACAGCCCCATGGAAATGGAAATAAAAGGATTCATTTCCTGTGTTTTGCTGGAGCGTGGATGAGAAAGAATGGAACGTCCAAAATAAGAAAGGAGCCTGGAAGCATGGAAAGTCCCGAAAAATTCGTCCGCGGCTCTGTGAAAATTTCCGTATCCGGGGAGCAGATAGAGCGTTTCCTAAACCTGTGCCGCGCCAGAGGCCTCCTTCTGGAAAATGTCCGTCTCCCAGAAGAGAAGAAACTCACCGCCCGCATTTCCATAGCAGATTTCAAAAAGCTGGCGCCCATACATAGCAAAACCCATGTCCGCATCCACATTCTGGAAAAAAGAGGGCTGCCCTTTTTCCTGTATAAAAGCTGGCGAAGAAAGTGTTTTCTCGTGGGCATCCTGCTGTGCGCCCTTCTGCTTTTCTGGCTTTCCGGCCGCATTTGGAACATTCACATTGACGGAAACGTGAAAAATTCCACACCCCAGCTACTGGAATTTCTGGACCAGCAGGGCGTGATCCATGGAATCAGCAAAAAGAACGTAAACTGCTCCGAAATCGCAGCCCTCCTTCGGAAAAATTACCCGGATATTACCTTTGTTTCTGCCAGGGTGCAGGGAACCCGGCTGCTTCTTACCATTCAGGAGGAGGTATTGGAAGAAACCCTTCAGGAAGAGGCGGTGCCCTGTGATCTGATCGCAGATTTTGACGGCGAAATCGTAAGCATGACCACAAGAAGCGGCGTCCCCAAAATGAAAACCGGTGACACCTGTCAGAAAGGCGACCTTCTCATATCCGGAATTGTAGAGATTTTAAACGACAGCCAGGAGGTGGTGCGCACCGAGTACGTTTCCGCAGACGCAGACATCTATGTCCGCCATCAGATCCCATACTACCAGGAATTTTCCCTTTCCTATCAGAAAAAAATCGCAGACGGCAAGCCGAAAAACAGCTGGTATTTTCACATAGGAAACTGGATCCTGGGCGCGGGCAGCGCGTCCCGGGAGCAGCATATCACTTCCGTGGAAGAAATCCCCTGGCAGGTCACCGAAAATTTTGCCCTCCCTATTTCCCTGGGAAAAATCACCCGCACGCCCTACCAGATTGAAAAGGCTGTATACACCAAAGAACAGGCCGAAGAAAAAGCCGCCCGGCAGCTAAAACTCTACGAAAAAAATCTGCTGGATCAGTACATCACCATTGTGGACACCAGTCTTTCCATCACCGTAGACAAAACCTGCTGCATCACCAAAGGAACCTTGACCGTGGATGAAAAATGCGGGGAGAGGAGAAGTGTGCAAAAGGGAGAGGAAACTTCGTGAAATTTCAGCGCTTTTTGGAAATATTCTGAAAATAATTTGGTAAAATAATGTAGACGGAAATTATGATATTTGTTATAATATGGGATAAATAAGTAGCGATATAGAAAGAACGCCTTTGCAGGATGAAACGCGGAGACGAGGTGAAGCATGGCAGGAGTACTAAAGATCAATCCGGGAACGAAGCTTCGAATGGCATTTGATGTTCCCATCGGTCAGGAACCGAAATTCAATATGATATGTACTTTTAATAAATCATTAGACGAATCGCTGCGCCCAGTTGTTTCTTTAGTGTTTTCACACTTTTTGTCTCTGTCATATTATTCCTCCCATTTACTTTCTTCTGGCTTCCCAAAAGCAAAACGACTGAAAGTGATAAGTAATTTTCACTCCCCTGCCATCAGTTCATGCTCTCACCGGGCCCGGTTAAAAGAGATTCTCCTCAAACCGTTTCCGGTGAGGATATCAGCTCATAGCAGGATATGTAATAAACCACACTTTAGAGCGTGTCTGTAGTGCATGTTTAAAAAATCGTTTTCCTCTTTTTCTGCCAAAAGATATGCCCCTTCATAAAAAGGGTTTATTTATATAAACAGTGGTTGTGGCACTGCTCATATCATTATTTGTTGCGCCTGGTGTCCCAGGTGATCTCTCTGTCTGAATAGTAGCTGTCATTGGGCGCTTCATTACCAGACGCATTGATGGGCTTGTCGCCTGTCAGGGTATCCTTGATATCTGTGATGAACTTCCATACAAGGCTTGTCTCATCGTCATAGTCAGCATCAATATGCATGCTGAACTGGACGCTTCCTCCGATGATGGAATCCACACATTCAGGATCGTCTCCCTCCATCCAGATTACAATGGTGTAGCGGTCTACGTTCCCAACAAGGAAATTCGGTTCGTCATAGGTGCAAACCACTTCATCGGACTCAAAACTGGTACAGCCGCTCTCATCGCCGCCGTCTGCTGCCGGCTCCGCATATACCACGCGGGTTCCGTTCCGCCAGACTGCCACTCGAACCGCATCCTCCGCGCCCTTGGCACAGGAGTCCAAAGTGATCCTTGCCTTGTAGCCAAGATCCTCCTTGCCTGCGTTTCGCACGTAATAGGTGTACGCCATGTAGTTCTTGCCGTTATGGTCTCCCTCTTCTTCATCCAGATTGTCTGGAAGATCCTCGATGGAAATATTGGTGGCATCCTGCACCGCACTTGCGGTAAGCCTTGCCGTTGCGTCCTTGAAATCTCCGGTCTCGGAAATACTGATTCCCTTTCGGTACAGCTCCAGACGGTTCAGGTTGATGGTGAAGTTACCCATTTTCTCCTGCATAAATGCGGTGATAAACAAAATTGCTACCAGAAGAAGCAGTCCCACCAGCAAAAGCTGCATTCTATCTAATTGCAGAAGTGCTGCTCCGATCTTACGGCGCTTACGGTGGGGAATGTACATGCTGACAACGTCCTCAGGGTCTGCTCCCTCGCCGTATTTGCTCATCAGCTCTTCCAGTTCTTCGATTCGGATAATCTGATCTGTCTTTCTCTTTCTGCCAAAGCGCTTCCTGGGCTTTTTCTCTTCCTGGTTTTCTGAAATATCGGCAGGGATTTCCTCCTGCCTGTTCTTCCTTCTCTTCATACTCTTACAGTCTGTATCTCTTCTTCACATAGGCTACATAGTTCTGCATAGCGGCCTTCTCCTCAGGGTCTGCAAAACGCAGCTGGATACCGGCTACATAGCGGAAGCTTCCGCCCTTGGGTACCTCTCTCATCCAGCAGATCACGCCAGCCACCTCGTGCTCCGGAACTCCTGCGGCGGCAGTTCCGATTCTGGGAAGGGTGAAAATGCAGGTCTCTCCTACATCAAACCAGCGGTTCATATAAATTGCAAGACCGCCGTTGGAAATATCCATAGTCTCGCCCAGCTCCTGATCGATCTCTCCGTCTGAATTCAGTGCCCAGGTATCCTGCATGTATTTCACCGGCAGAGCCACCTTCATACGTACATCCACACGCTTGATAAACTGTCTGTGTTCTGTTACACGACGTACCTTCCAGAAACGGCGGATTCCAACCTTCACGGTATCGTCTACATATCCGGCAATAATGCCCGCTTCCTCTCCGTCGCCGTACTCAAACAACAGCTTCTGATTCTCGTCAGGCTCCAGTGCTTTTCCCCCAACCATAGGGATGGATACCAGAAAAGCAGATTGCCATGGTATGCGTTGCCGCTGTAGCGCTGGGATCAAGTACATATGCTTGGTTTGTAACGAATAATAATGTTAAAGCTGATAACATGACTGTTATGGCAAATTCAGATGTAGAGTTCTTGGAAATTGCTAATGTAGGAACTAATTTTGATGGAAAAACCATCGCTGTAAATGCAGACAATTCAGGTGCAAATTTAAAATTAAATCCTGTAACACCATTAAAAGTTACTGCAATGACGAAAGATGGTACTGAAGGAACAGACTTGGATTTTAAAACATCAGGTACTTTAGGAACAGAAGGTTATGCAGAAGGACTTTCTTGGAAATGGACTACTGCTCAGGTAGGTACAGCATCTGCAAAAGGTAATGAAGCAGCATGGCAGTATGCCAAAACAGCTGCTGATGCAGAAGAAAAATATTTCTTATTAAATAATTTTAAATTCCGTACAACAGTTAGTGGTGTCGAAACAGATAAACTTTATGCATCTACTGTAGATCTCACAAACAATGTTACTAAAAATGCAATGGACGAAGCTGTTCGCGTATTGATTATTGGAGCAAATGGTAGCCAGATTTATAATGTTGGCACACAGCAGTGGAGCTATTTTGATAAAGACGGTAAATCCGTTGCAAAAGATAATTTTGAAGGTTTAATTACAAAGGTTGTTTATGGTGCAGATAATAGTGAAAATCAATCTGTAAAAGTATTCCTCTACTATGAAGGTGCCGATGCTGCTTTATATACAACCAACCTGAACACAATGCAAGGTGTAACAGCAAATATTACATTCTCTGTTGATCCGACAGCATTTGGTGCATAAAAATATCAAGCTAAATAATAAATAGCTTTGTGCGTAAAAACTCCCCAGATGGTTGTGGCGTCTGGGGTTTTTTCTACCCTTTTTTCTTTGCTATGTCTACTATCCCCAATTTCCTTCCCACATTTTTCAGTACATCTGATGAATTGCTATTTTCCCGACTTCTGGTATAGTCATGTAACTGAAAAGAGAACTTCAGAAGGGAGAAATGCAATATGCGAAAAAAGCAGGACATCATGTGGGAACAAAGCACACTATGGGAATCGGTGGAGAAATGGGTGACTAAGTATTTGAAAAAGAGTCATTCAGAATATCGTGAACTCCAGGTGAAAGCAATGAGAATTGTGGAAGAAAATCCAGCACTGCGGATATTGATAAATAGTATGGAAGGTATAGTGTTAACACCGGAAGATCACAAAGCCTTACATAAATACATCGAAACAAAGGATGAGATGACAATATTCGAATATGAATACTATTATCTTGCTGGATAGATAATGACATTCTTTTATGGAAGAATGTTAGCACAGCTAAAGAATGAGATGCTAAATGAGGATTCCGGGGCATCCACGCATTTGATTGAATTGCTTACCAGTATTCGTTCAGATGAACTGGAAAAACAGCTATTGGATGAAAGTGAAGAATATCAAAACTGCATCAAGGAAGAAGAGAACAGTGAAGCGGAAGTAAAAAGCAGGCAGGAAATGACAGATACGCTTCCAAGGAAAATGGTTACAAGAATGCGGTTTTGAACCAGTAAGTCAGGTGCATATTTAATGCGAACGTGGTAAACTGGTAATAACTAAAGATGTGTAGTCAGGAGGGCCGTATAGTGGAGAATCAGCTGGGAAAAAATATAAGGCATCTTCGAGAAATAAATGGGGAAACATTAGAAGATCTTGGAAGTAAAGTGTTTTTGAGCAAAACGACCATCAGTGGATATGAGTCGGGAAGAAGAAAACCTGATTTTGAGAAACTGGTTGTTATAGCAAAGCACTTTGGGAAGACTGTTGATGAACTTTTACATACGGATTTAACAGAGATACAAGCAAGTGACATCAATGATAAATCTGTTGCAGATATCATAGAGATTTACAGAAAAATATTTCCATTATTCTCATCGGAGGAAACCATGAGAAATAACAGGTTCAGGAGTGCATATCATCTTTGTGAGAAGGTACTGGAAGCGTTTACGAAAGGTGAAATTTTGAATGGGCATATTGTAGTTGATATTTTGGATTGCTTTTTGCATGCAATAGATGAAACAGAAGCACCGGAAGCTGTAGCCAATCTGATGTGGGCTATATTTCTTTGGTGGTCACAGATTAATGATATACAGAAAATGTTAGCTTTGCAGAATAAACTGCAGTCTAATCGGATTGATATGAAAGGGTGCATTCAGGAATATCAGGAGACCCAGAGATCTACTGAAGTGAGTGAGAAGAAACAAGCCTTTCTTCAGGATTTTAAAGAGATGATTACTGAGGCAATAAAGTCGTTAAAATCGGATACAAAATGGGCAGAGCTAGGTGATTATTATTTGGCTCTTACATTTCTGTTTGATATGATTGATACCGAGTTATCCACAGAATTCAATATAGCAATTGGTAACCAAATGCTGGTGGCATACGCAGAATTGGGAAATCCGTATGCGATTCAGTTTCTGACTACAGTATTTGAGATTTGAGTGTAGGTACGCGAAGTGCGAATGCCAGAGATTCTGAAATGTGTTATGGTTTAGATAGAAAACACAAGGAGGATAGGAGCATGGATGAAGCTAAAAAAATGAAAATGGGTGAAGAAACTCAAGAAGAACAGAAAACGCTTATTCAATGGATCAGAGAGCATAAAAAGGAAATTGCCATTGCAGGAATAAGTATCACTGCATTGGTGGGATTTGTTTTAGGTATTAAAAACAAAGAGACAATGAAAGTTTTCTGGAATACATTAAAGAATAATGATCCGAAAATACCGATAAAGACTGAGAATCCAAGAATCACAGAACAGGTAAGTAGTATTGAAAGTGTTGTGATTCCGATGCACAGGGAGTATAAAGAGCCTTTTGATGTGAGTTACCATATTCGAAAACTTCATGAGGGATGGAAAGCTTCACCAGAAAAATTGGCAAAGGCAGCAGACTATGGAATTGAACTTTTGCCGGGGCAAACTTTGGTTGAGGGTTACACAAAAGGCAAAGTTGCATAAAATGAGGCTGCAATTGGAGCAGCCTCATACAACGAGCTCATTTATTATTGTATATAGTAGCATTCGGTTCAAAACAGAAAGTACCTCTCCGGCTTCATTGCGTTTTGCAAAAGCCGCGCTATTGAAATAATCTTCTCGGAGAATCATTGAAAAGAGGGAGCAACAAAGATTGTAGTCAGCTCGTGGTAAACGTTTCAGTTCTTCGTCATAATTCTACTTTATATTATTTCTTCAATTGTATTGCCCAGTCTCTTGGATAAGCTAAATGATATAGATTAATATCCTCTTTGTATTCTTCAAAAAGAGCTTCTATTCTTGGCATAAATTCAGAATTCCATTTTTCAGCAGATGGGTATAATGCTTTTACAGAAAGTATTGCACCCCAGAGTCTTCGTTTTGCAGCTTCGGAGATTTGAAAACCGGAAGGCATTGCAGAGAAAATTCTAAAATAAAGTCTGCCATAATGTGCACATATATTCCGTAGATCGGTGCAACAGCGCATCCAACTAATCATATTTCTATAATCAGCACCTGCAAATGCTTTCTTATCTGCGGTTATCAGGTCATTATAAAAATACGAAAGCATACCAAATGTAAATAATTCAGATATTACCCATAACGGAAACTGACCATCGTAATTATCTATATGGTGCTTTACAAACAGAACTTTCTTGTTGTTTTCAATTTCACGGTCAATGTTCAGCTTAAATTTATCAGCATTATGTTTTGAATTGAATGAAGAAGCATCCAAATATCCAAGAGCACCATATTTTTCTGAGTGAAAATGTGCAAGTCTTGTGCGAAGGCTCACCTCAATGACTTCAATAGCAGAGAATAATAAATTGCGGAGCTTTCGGTCAAATTCATAAACTCGATATACTCTTTTAAATGAAAGATTGTCCATATAGGTTCCATCAAAACTTTTGAATGGTAAAAAATAAGCAGACAACCTGTAATAACCGATGTTGACTAAAACATTTCTACAAAAGGAATCATCGTCTATGATGCATCCCTTTTCACGCAGCTTATTTATTTGTCCCTCGTAGGATAAGTGTGGTTTTACTTCATTCATAAAATATCTCCGTATAAAAAAATGTCTCCCCTGGGACACATCGTTGAGAGGTGTGGGGAGTCCTGTTAAAATTATTATATGTATAACAGATAAAAAAATCAATGCGCAAAATAGCCAAAATTAAGTCTAGGAAACCAAGGGGACAGGGAATGTGGTTTTTTTATTGTCCCCTTGGCTTCCCGTGTGCGGTTTCGTATGTAGCTCTGTTTTTATGCAGACGAAGCGAGACTACCGTGAAAACCAGCGCCCACGAAGTATTTTGAAAAAAGAACGGGTACATATCGCAACCAATACAACTACGGTGTTATTTGACTGTCTGAACAAGTAACAATAAAAATACACGAACATACAAGGCGCAGCTCATATAAGAGTATGTGTCTTTTTTATTGAAAAAACAGATAAATTACCACTAACCCTTGACAATGCAAGCTATAGCGTGTTTGAAAAAAGCTTTCTGCAAGATGTGCGTCACAATTTATGGGGGATTTTGTCCTGATGAGGGCGCCGTAGCGGGCTACGGCAACTGAATTCGGGCAAA
>OLRQ01002472.1_pt1 | contig 11207 bp, 9 predicted proteins | sample 1671971 | NCBI WGS metagenome assembly OLRQ01 (sample SAMEA3136631, study PRJEB25190) | human gut metagenome | biome: human gut; feature: human-associated habitat; material: faeces | place: Austria | collected 2013 | reverse complement strand
TTTCGATGACCTGTTCGGACAACTCCCGCAGAGCGGTCTCGTCCGGCATCAGGTAGCACTGCATCAGCCGCAGCTCCCGCACCAGCCCCTGCCGGGTGCCGGTATTGTAGAGCATCATCAGCATCAGCTCATCATGGTTAAATTGCATGGTCATTCCTCCCCTTCCGGCACTTTGTGGGATTGCATTCCGGCATATCGCATTTCGCCTTGAGTTGGCTCAGCACCGAAGATCGTTCCTGCTTATCTTCCTCATCCGGGCAGGCCCGGAGCAGCAAGTCCACCTCCAACGACTGCATAAAATACGCTTCCAGCCGTGTGCGCTCATCCGGTTCGTCCTCCGCGTCGGAAGAGAAAGGATCAGGTTCACTCCCCTCGGTTTTATTCCACTCAGTCTTATTTCCTCGTGATTTTGCCGTTTCCTGCTGCGCTGAATCCGCGGCACCGGAACCGTTCTTTTCACGATTGCGGCATCGTGGGTCTGCAAAGTTTTTGACGTAAATCAGGTTGGGTTTGCCAAGGCCTCGCCGCTTGCGCTCCACCAGCCCGCACTGCTCCAGTTCCCGGAACAGCTTGGTTGCCTTGTTGTCTGCGCAGCCCAGTGCATCCATCACTTCCTGCACAGGAAAAATGATATACACTCTCCCCTGCCCGTCTAACCATCCGTTTTTAGCGGATAGCCCCATGCGGTCCAGCAAGATGCTGTACAGGGTCTTTACATCGGTGTTCAGTCAACTAGCGCGGGAAATCATTAGTCACTTTGCATCTGTTGAAAATGCACAAATTTTAAAGCAATATATTGTGCTGCCAAAAGCAGCGGCAAAAGATGAGATATTTTTCGGTTTCACTTGGCGCTTTTGTCTTTTTTCGGATTTCATCGTATAAAAAGCGGACAACCGTTTTGGGGTTGTCCGCAGAAGGATGTATTGTTTTCGTCACTCGATAAATGGGAATTTAACGAACCAATCTCTTTACTCTTTCAACATAATCATCTGCATGATTTATGCTAATATCTCCGTGATAATATCCTTGTAATACTTCAAGTTCACTATTTGGTATTAAATGAACAATTTTAGTTGCTGATTTTTTCATAATAGGTCTTTCTTTACTTCCAACTAATACGAGGGTCTTTGCTTTAGTATGCGATAAAGTGTTTTTTACTTCATAATTAGAATTTGACTTCATAAAAGCAATTAAATTATCTTTTGTAATTTTACAAGTATCTTCATAATATAGAGCAAACAAGCTTTTTTTAAGTTTTAAACTTTTAAATTGTAGTTTTGAAAACCACTTTTTACTTATCAAACAATATGATAAATTAAATAGTGGCTCTATCATTTTATAGGTAAAGTCCATTGGCATTATCAAAGCACTTTCAATAATAGCACATTCACATGTATCAGGATTTTTAGATAATATTTCCAATAAAATTTGTCCGCCTAATGATAACCCTCCAATTAGTTTTACTTTTCCATTATAATTTTTATTTATAAAATTTATTATTTCTAGAGCATTGCTTTCAATAGAAGTAAACTTTGTATCACTTCCTGAATGTCCATCTAATATAGGAATAACTATGTGAAATTCATTTTCAAGCAAGGATATTTCATCTATATAATTCCACCAAGAAAGACCTCCACCGTGTAATAAAATTACAATATCATTATTCTTTGAGCCATATTCTTTATATTCCATCTTACACCTCTAAATTCCGAGTTATCCCCCTCAATATACCACGCTTTTTTCCTGCGGAAAAGATACCGCGTACAAAAGGCTTCTCCGGCAACTATCCGCGCCCCGGCTCATACAATCTAACAACTATGTACCGGGAGGGATATCGTGTGCTGCTGACCTTGCTACAATTTTTCGCCACAAAATTTCTGTTTCTGGCGCTCCATCTGGAAAGCGGCTGCTTTCCGCGTCCGCTCACAGCCCGGGAGGAAGCTGCCGCCTTCAGTGCCCTGCGCGCCGGAGATGCCGCCGCCCGGGAAAAGCTGATCCGCCACAATCTGCGGCTGGTGGCGCACATCGTAAAAAAATATTACGCCCTGCCGGGCGATCAGGAAGATCTTGTTTCCATCGGCACCATCGGGCTGATGAAAGCGGTAGATACCTTTGATGCCACACGCAAGGCGCGTTTTTCCACCTATGCAAGCCGCTGCATTGAAAACGAAATCCGTATGCAGTTCCGGCGGGAGCGCAAGAACGGGCAGACCGTCTCCCTGCAGGAAGCTTTGGAGGCAGACGGAGACTCGGCGCTGACCTTAGCAGACGTGATACAGGACGGCTTTTGCATGGAGGACAGCTGTGAGCGGCAGGAGGATGTCCGGCGGCTGCGGCAGCTGCTGGACACGCTGCCCGCCCGGGAGCGGCAGATCTTACTGCTGCGGTACGGGCTGGCCGGACAGCCACCCCTGACCCAGCTGGAGACCGCCGGGCTGCTGGGCATCAGCCGCAGCTACGTTTCCCGGCTGGAGACCCATGCGCTGGAACTGCTGCGGCAGGCGTGGGGCAAAAACAGCTAGTTTTTCACTCCTGCAAAATTTTCAACTGCAATTCGTCCAGTTGTTCAAAAGTATATAGGCGGTTAAAGGCCTCCACCAGTTCCTTTTTGGAAAGGCGCGGCGGCAGCCCCAGCGCATTCAAGAGTCTGGCCTTGCGCTCGGCGCTGCCGGGCTTACCGGAAAGCCCCCACTCGTACAGATCGGTGTAGGTGATCTGCCGCCCTGCCGGGCGCACCGGCGCGGCACCGGCTTCTACGCCCAAGGCGTCCAGCAGCGCCTGCCGCACAAGGGCGTCGTCCACGCCCTCTACCCCCAGCAAGCCCTCCTTGCCGGGCTGCGCCTTGCGTTTTTCCTTGCCGTGGATGGCGGGCACATAGGCCTGCACCACGTTCTGCGAACCCACCATGTTGGTGATGTAATTGCGGATACGGAAGCCTGCCGCGTCCGAATCCGTGAGTAAGATCAGGCCGTTTTTCTGCGCCAGCGCCCGGAACAGCTGCTGGCGCTGTTTGTCTTTATAAATGCCAAAACCATCCGTCAGCAGGATCATGGCATCGGTCAGGTGCGCCAGACGGACGGCGTCGTATTTGCCCTCCACGATCAGCACGCGGTCGGTATGGATCATCTCGTTTTGCATCATCTTCCGCTCCCCGCCAGCGCCAGACGGCACAGTGCTGTTTCCAGCAGTGTCTGCGCCGCCACAGGCTGGCTTTTCAGGCTTTGGTCCAGCTCCAACAGCACCTGCAGGCAGGCCTCCAGCTGGGGCAGGGTGTAGTGGGCGGCAGTCTCTGCCGAGCGCTTCAGCCGGTAGTCGCTGCCCTTATAGCCAAAATCCTTGTGCACCGCACTGTAATTTTTCCGCTTTGCCGCCCCAAGCTTTACCCGGTACAGGTCTACATAGCTGCCGATCATCGCCGCCGTAATGGCAATAGGCTCCTGCTGCAGCCGCAGCAGGGTCTGTAACTTTTTGCAGGCTCCGGTGGCGTTTTTGGCAGTGATCATGCGGATCATCTCGAACACATCCGCTTCAAGGCTCACCGTGCCCATCTCTGCCACCATGGAAGCGCTCACGGTCTGGTAGCCGGACAGGGCACAGAGCTTATCCACCTCGTTTTCCAGCAGAAACGGGTCCTCGCCGCAGCGCTCCAGCAATGCGGTGGCTGCGCCGTCCGGCAGGGCTGTGCCCTGCGTCTTTGCGCGCTCCATCATCAAATTTTTCAGCTCAAAGGGGCGGGGCTTTGCCAGTTCCTCTGCGTAGCCGATGGCCTTGCACTGGGCTTGCAGCTTTTGCGCCTGCTTGCCCAGCTTGAGCTTGCTGCGCTCCAGCGGGAACACGCTGCCCAGCACCGCCACGGCGTTTTCCAAGCTGGAAAGGGTGCTGCACAGCTCATCTAAGTCCTTGCTGCCGTAGGCGGCGGGGTCTATTTCCGGCAGCACTACCACGCGCCGGGTACCGAAAAAGGAGATGGTACCCGCCGCCATGATAAGCTGTTCCAGCTCCGGGGCGGCACCGTCCAGGATGGTAGCGTCCTCGTCGCTGTCTGCCGACAGCACCCGCACCGCCGCCGCTACCGCCTGCCGCACCAGATACCGCTCGCTGGAATAAAAATAGTAGACCGGGCAGCCCTTGTCGGCCAGCTGCCGGAGTTTTGCTTCCGTGGCCATGCAAATGCCCCTTTCCTGTTATAAAATGCTCTTTGTATTGTACCACACTCCGCCCAGATTGCAAAGCGCTACCCTAGCCTTTCGCCACCGGTGCGGCGCAGGCTGAGGGAGGCGGTGTACTGCGTTTCCGGTGCCATCCAGCTGTAACGGCGCAGCGCCAGCAGTTTTTGGTACTGTACCGTCTCCGGCTTTTTCGGCGTAGCGATCAGCCACTCCGTTTGCAGCGGCTGCGCCAGCTCTGCCCTGCCGCTTAAAGTTACAAACTGTCGGTTGCCGATGCTCAGCCGTACCAGACACCCTTCCCGGGTGCGCAGCAGCTCCACCGCCGCCGGGGTGCAGCGCAACTTGCGTGCTGTGTTCACCGGCAGACGCTCTGCCCGGATGCCCTGCTGTGCGGGCAGGGTGCAGGCGGTTTTTGCGTTCATGCGCAGGTCTACCACCAGCTCCACGGTGCGCACGCCCCGCCGCGCCAGCTGGTTTTCCACCGCACGCTGGGCGGCGCTGCCGCCCCGGAACAGCACCACTGCCCGGTCGTTCTGGGTAACCACTACCGCAGGTGCCTGTGCACTGCCCACAAGGTCGATGTGCACCACGTCCCGGCTGAGGGCGTTCCCCAGCCCGATGCCCACCGCTGTTGCCAGCAGGATGCCCGGCAGAGCCACCCGCAGACGCACCCGCCAACGGAAAGCCAGCACCCCAAGCCCGCACAGCAGCAGACAGACCAGCGCCGCGTAGGCGGTATCAAAGTAGATGGACGCCCCGGGCTTTGTGCAGAGCCAGATTGCCCAGCCGTTCAATAGCCCTGTGAGCAGGTCTGCCGCCCGGGAGAGCGCCCCGTGCACCGGTGCCAGCCACGGCACCAGCCCCGCAAAAGCCACTGCCAGCCCCAGCAAAAGCAGCGGCTGCACCATCCACAGCACCGCAATGCTGGAGACCATCGCCCACACGCTGACGCTCAGCCCCCGCAGCACCAGCACCGGGAAGGTAGCCGCCGAGGCACAGGCGGCAATGCAGGCGCTCTCTGCAAGCCCCTGAAGCCGTTCCGGCAGCCTGTTGAACCACGGGCGTCTAACCGGCTTTTGCAGATTCTCCCCGGCTTTGATCCAAAAGCGTCTGTCGTGGGCATCCCGCATCCGGCGGATGCAGGCGTTGCCCGCCACCGTGCCCGCCACTGCTGCAAAGGAAAGCTCAAAACCGATATCCCACACCGCATAGCTGTTGACGGCGGTCATCAGGATGCCTGCCGCCGCCAGCGAGGTGAGAGTATCCGCCGGGCCCCATACCCACACACCCAAGGCGCTGACCCACACCGCCACGGCGGCGCGGCGCACCGAGGGTGTAAAGCCAGTCACACCCATCAGCACCAGCGCCAGCAGACTTTTCCAGACCGTGCGCCGTCTGCGGCGGCGGTAGCTCTGCTCCCAGCGATAGGGCAGCAAAACGCTCAGGATATCCCCGCACAGGATGGAAACGTGCATTCCGCTGACCACCAGCACATGGGAAAGCCCCGCACCCCGGTAGGCGCTGCGCAGCTGCGCCGAAAGCCCGCTGCGGTCGCCCACCGTCATGGCAGTCAGCACGCCGCCGGTGTCCCGGTGCATGGCACGGCGCAGGCTCTCGCTGAGTTTTTGCTGCAAGCGGTGGGTGCGGGCACGGAAGCTGCCGCTCTCGCCCAGCACGGTAAGCTGTGGTTTTTCCGGTACAGGCTCTGCCTGCAGCGCGATGCCGTCTGCATACTGTGCCGTCCGTTCTTCTATGTCCGGTTGTTGCAGCGTGAACCGGCCCTGCACCCGCTGCCCTGCCGCGCAGGCGGGCAGTTCTGCACAGGTGATGCGGAAGCCCGCACGTCTGCCGTTCACGCCTTCCACCCACAGGGTCGCGTCCACTGTGTCCGAAAAATAGGTGCTGTCCGCGCGCTCCACCTCGGCGGTCAGCAGCACGGTGCGCCCAGCGTAATTTGCCCGGGCACGCTCCAGCCGGGCGTTTGTAGTGTACACCGCACAAAGCCCGGCCAGCGCGCCCAGCAGCAGGCAGACCGCCAGCTTGCGGCTGCGGCGCGGGATGCAAAGCAGCAGCAAAAAGGCAACAAAAAATGCCGCAAACGGCATAAAAAGCTCCGTTTGCGGCAAAAAAGTCCACAGGAAACTAAGGCCCATCATTCCGGCGCAGAACGCGCAGAGCGGGCGGCGCATCCCGGCTTAGTGGAAGAACAGGGGCAGCGGCTCAAGGAAGATGATATCCTTGCGCTCGGAAGCATCGCCCTCGGCCAGAACAGCGGCCTGACCCACGATGGTGCACTGGGTCTTTTCAGCCAGCGCGTCCAGCGCCTTCAGAGAGCCGCCGGTGGAGATGACATCGTCCACCACCAGCACACGCTTGCCGTTCATCTTTTCCAGCTCCTTGCGGTCGATGACCAGCTTCTGCTTGCCGGCAGTGGTAATGGACTGATCTTCCACCACAACGGGGTCCGGCATATACAGCTTGACACCCTTGCGGGCGCAGATGTAGGGCTTGCCGCTCTGACGGCTCATCTCGTGCGCCAGCGGGATGCCCTTGGCCTCGGCGGTGAGCAGGATATCAAAATCCGGGCACTTCTTCAGCAGCTCCGCAGCGGCGGCCACGGTCAGCTCGGCATCACCCAGCATGATGAAAGCGGCAATGTCCATGTGGTCGTTCACCTTGCAGATGGTCAGCTCACGGGTCAGGCCTGCAACGTGCAGGGTATAAGTTTCAGCCATAATCAAAATCTCCCTTTCGTATTGGAATCAGACAGGCAGTTTTTCGCCGCCCAGAACATGGAAATGCAGATGCTTCACGGTCTGGCCTGCGTCCTCGCCCACGTTGGAGATGATGCGGTAGCCGTTTTCCAGCCCCTGCTCCTTGGCCAGCTTTGCGATGACGGTGAAGATGTGACCCAGCAGAGCGGCATCCTCCTCGGTCAGCGCAGCGGCAGAGGAGATGTGCTTGCGGGGGACCACAAGGAAATGCACCTTTGCCTGCGGGTTGATGTCGTAGAATGCCACCACCTGGTCATCCTCGTACAGCTTTTTAGAGGGGATCTTGCCCTCTGCGATCATGCAAAACAGACAATCTTCCATGGGGGAACACTCCTTCCTGCTTCTACAAAAGCCCGCCGCCCCGGCGCGCATCCGGCACCGGGCGGGGACATGGATCCTTTTTAGCCCAGAGCCTTCTTGACGATGGCGCTCACAGCAGCCAGTGCTTCATCGATCTTGGTCTCGTCCTTCAGACCTGCCATTGCAAAGTCCGGCTTGCCGCCGCCCTTGCCGCCTGCGATAGCGGACAGTTCCTTGACCAGCACACCGGCCTTCAGGCCCTTTTCCTGTGCCAGCTTATTCACGGTAACGGCCATGGTGATCTTATCCTCGGCCTTGCCCACCAGAACAGCCACCACGGGGTTCACGGCCTTGTCGCGGATGCTGTCGCACATACCGCGCAGGGTGTCGCCGGTGGTACCGGTAAAGTATGCAGAAGCGATCTTCACGCCGTCTGCTTCCTCGGCATTGTCGAACAGGCTGTCCACCTTGGAAGCGGCAATCTTTGCCTTCATCTCCTCCAGCTCGCGGCTCATGGCCTTGTTCTCGGCCATCACAGCCTCGGCACGGGCGGGCAGTGCAGCCACATTGTTGGCCTTGAGGGTGTTCGCCACATCATGCAGCATAGCTTCCTGCAGGTTTGCACGGATCAGCAGGTTGCGGCCGGTGACAGCCTCGATACGGCGGATGCCGGCAGCCACAGAGGACTCGCTGACGATCTTGAAGCCGCCGATCTGGGCGGTGTTCTTGACATGGGTGCCGCCGCAGAACTCGGTAGACCAGCCCTCGATGTCCACCACGCGGACCACCTTGCCGTACTTTTCGCCAAACAGAGCCATTGCACCCAGCTTCTTGGCTTCCTCCACCGGCATCTCCTGCACGGTGACGTTCATGGAATCGAAGATCTTATCATTGACGATCTTCTGCACCCGTGCCAGTTCCTCGGGGGTCACGGCGCTGAAGTGGGTAAAGTCGAAGTGGGTGATGGAGGCATCCTGATAGGAACCTGCCTGATGCACATGGTCGCCCAGCACCTCACGCAGGGCAGCCTGCAGCAGGTGGGTAGCGGTGTGGTTGCGGGCAATGGCCATGCGGTAGCCCTTGTCCACCTGTGCGGTCAGCACATCGCCCACCTTCACAATGCCGCTTTCCAGCACGCAGGTGTGGACGTAGTAGCCCTTGGGGGTCTTTTTCACGTCCAGCACGCGCAGGCTGCACTCGGTGCCGTTCAGCACGCCGTGGTCTGCAGCCTGACCGCCCATCTCGGCGTAGAAGGGGGTCTTATCCAGCACCACCAGCACGCCGTCCTTTGCCTCCTCGTCGGTGGCAATAGCATCGGTCAGGGTCTCTTCATCGCTCAGCGCCACAACAGTGCCCTTGTCGGTCAGGGTGTCGTAGCCGGTAAAGACGGTGGGCTCGGCTTCCAGTGCGCCGAACAGATCCTCGCTCCAGCCGGAGATGTTCTTCTTCAGACGCTCGGCGCGGGCGCGCTCCTTCTGCTTCTTCATCTCTGCATGGAAGCCGTCCTCGTCGATCTCCAGACCCTGCTCGGCGGCGATCTCCTTGGTCAGATCCAGCGGGAAGCCGAAGGTATCGTTCAGCTTGAAGGCGTCCATGCCGCTCAGCAGCTTCTGGTGTGCCTTCTCCAGACGGTCGATCATGTTGTTCAGGATGTTCATGCCGGCATCGATGGTGCGGGCAAAGTTTGCTTCCTCGGTGCCGATGACCTTCTTGATATAGGCGTCATGCTCGCGCAGCTCGGGGTAAGCGGACTCGCTGGACTGGATGACAGTCTCCACCAGATCCACGAGGAAGGGGTGGTCGATGCCCAGCATCCGGCCGTGGCGGGCAGCGCGGCGCAGCAGACGGCGCAGCACATAGCCGCGGCCCTCGTTGGAGGGCAGGATGCCGTCAGACACCATAAAGGTGCAGCTGCGGATATGGTCGGTGATGACGCGGATGGAGATATCGGTCTTGGGGTCCTGCTTGTAGGTCTTGCCTGCAATGTGCTCCACATGGTGCAGCACGCTCTGCACGGTATCCACCTCGAACAGGTTGCCCACGTTCTGCATCACGCAGGCCAGACGCTCCAAGCCCATACCGGTATCAATGTTGGGGCGTGCCAGACGCTCGTAGTGACCCTTGCCGTCGGCGTCGAACTGGCTGAACACGAGGTTCCAGATCTCCATATAGCGGTCGCAGTCGCAGCCCACGCCGCAGGTCGGCTTGCCGCAGCCGTACTCGGGGCCGCGGTCAAAATAGATCTCGGAGCAGGGGCCGCACGGGCCGGAGCCATGCTCCCAGAAGTTGTCTTCCTTGCCCAGACGCACCATGTGGTCCGGGGCAATGCCAACCTTCTTGGTCCAGATATCGTAAGCCTCGTCGTCCTCCTCATAGACAGAGATGTGCAGACGATCCTTGGGAATCGCCATCCACTCATCGCTGGTCAGGAACTCCCATGCCCAAGGGATGACCTCGTCCTTGAAGTAATCCTGGAAGGAGAAGTTGCCCAGCATCTCAAAGAAGGTGCCGTGGCGGGCAGTGATGCCCACGCGCTCGATATCCGGGGTGCGGATGCACTTCTGGCAGGTGGTCACGCGATGACGGGGCGGCTCCTCCTGTGCCAGAAACCACTTCTTCATGGGAGCCATGCCGCTGTTGATCAGCAGCAGGCTGGGGTCGTTCTTGGGTACCAGGGGGAAGCTGTCCAGACGCAGATGACCCTTGCTTTCAAAGAAGCTCAGGTACTTTTCGCGCAGTTCATTCAAACCGGTCCATTGCATAGATCTTTCTCTCCTCAATCGTCTTTGGCGCTTATGCGCCGTTTTTATGCTGTTATGGCAGAGGGGCGGCACGGAGAAAAAACAAAAAACAGCCCTCATCCCAAAAGGGACGAAGGCTGCTTGTGCATCAAACTCCGTGGTACCACCCAAATTGCAAAGGATAACGTGTCCCCTGCCGCTTTCGGCGCATTAACGCTGCGCAGCGTCCGGTTTACATTCGCCGGAAGCTCCGGGGTGGCGCGAAATGATCCCGACCGGAGCACCTTACAGCCATGGGCGCTCTCTCTGGACGGTGGTGTGTGCATTTCTGACCCCATCATTGCCATCTGTCATAATTTTACATTCCGCAAAGCAGCGCAGTGCCCCTTTGCGTACAGCTAAATTATAGCATACGCAAAACGTTTGTCAACGTTTTTTCCGAAAAAAGGTGGTTTGCCCCCAGCCTGCGCGGAAATCTGCTTCTTTGCGCCGCGCCGTGCTTGACGTGCGGTCCGGCTTTCGGTACAATAAAGAGTGATATCAAGTCCATTCTGAGCATAAAAGGAAGGAATATTCCGTGAAAATTTTAAAAGTAAAGTGTCTTGCCCCCACCCGGCTGGACAATTATCTGACCCAGCAGTACCCCGCCCTGACCCCCGGCCGCCTGAACAAGGCACTGCGGGAGAACAAGATCAAGCTGAACGGCAAAAAGCAGCCGCTTTCCACCCGCGTGATGGCAGGCGATGAGATCAAGCTGTTCATTCTGGACGATGTGCTGGACGCCGACCGCCGGGTGGAAGGCCCCGCGTGGAAGAACGCCCGCACCCCGGCGCAGGTGGTGTACGACTGCCCGCAGATTCTGATCGTGAATAAGCCCGCCGGCGTTGCGGTGGACGGCCCGGAGGACGATACTCTGCTGAACCGTGCGCTGCTGTACCTGAACAAACAGGGCGAGTACAAAGAGAACGACCTGTACACCCCCGCCTTGTGCCACCGGCTGGACACCGGCACCAGCGGCCTTGTGATCATTGCCAAGACCCCGGAGGCTGAGGAGCTGTTCCTTTCTGCCATCAAGAACCGTGAGGTGCAAAAGACCTACCTCTGCGTCACCTTTGGCCGTCCCATGCCGCCGGACGCCACCTTGGGCGGCTACCTGCTGAAGGATGCTGACCGCGGCATCGTGAAGATCGTGGAGGACAAGCAGCCCGGTGCCAAGGAAGTGG